>ERZ857629.3892-NODE-3892-length-12106-cov-7.940503_pt1 | contig 12106 bp, 10 predicted proteins | sample MGYA00519700_ERZ857629 | MGnify/ENA primary metagenome ERZ857629 (study PRJEB31778, sample SAMEA3449351) | human gut metagenome | biome: human gut; feature: human-associated habitat; material: faeces | place: United Kingdom | collected 2010/2012 ... | reverse complement strand
CTATTATCTATTACTATTCCAAGTAAACAAACTATTATAAATAGTATTTTAAAAAGAATAAATAAAGTTTTGCTACCTGTTAGATACTCTATATAATTTTTACCAATATAATATCCACTTAATATTGTAGTAAAACCAAATAAAATAAATGTCACTATTAAAAGATATACTCCTATTTTACCACTTGTCATATAAAACACTGAGTTAATTAATACAATATAATCATCAGTTACTTTATTATTATATAAATAGATTAATAATAATGAAGAGATTAATGCAGTTATAACAAACGAAATAAAATACATTCCTAAAACTTGATATCTCATACATATATCAGAGTCATTTTTATCAGTAGAAGATGATACTGAAGTAGTCCCAACTAATACTTCATTCATAAATATGCTTTTTTTTATACCAATTACCATACCTGATAATATTGATTTAATTGAAAAAATTTGATCAAAATTATATTTAAAAGATAAAATTAATATATCAATATTTTTAAATATGCTAAATAAACACATAACAATAAATATAAAACACATGATGGGCACTATTTTATTCATAAGTTTTAACACTGAATCAATAGATAAATCAATAGTTATTAAAAGTATTAAGAAAACACATACTATTATAATAATCTTATTAATATTAGTATTTATCTCTATCATATTACTTATAGTATTTAACTGTATCATTTGAAAGAAAAAACAATAAATAATTATTAAAAGTATACAAGAAAATAAAGCAAGTATTCTTCTGTTAGTTCCATACTTTAATATAAAATATGGTCCTCCTATAAAATTATCTTTATTTTTCTTTCTATATTTTTTGCCTAAATAAGACTCATAATAACAAATAGAACTCATTAATAATGAAAATAAGATTATCCATATGACAGAACCAAAACCTCCAACTATTATACATACTGTTGTTCCAATAATTGAACCTACTCCAACCTTAGTACCAAGTGTTAAAAATAATGAAGTTTTATCTTTTTTAAATAGTTCTTTTATACCAAGCTTATAATTTCTATATTTAATTTTTTTAGTTACCAAAAAAGAAAGTATAAACATAAATATAGTTAATATTATCCACATATTAAATAATATTTACAAATTAAAAAGTTATCACTATTTATGATAACTTTCATTATTCATTATTTTAAATGATCTATATATTTGTTCTAGCAAGATTGCCCTAAAAAGTCCATGAGGAAATGTTAATTTAGAAAATGATATCAATTCATTACTAAGACTCTTAACCTCATTATCAATACCATCTGAACCACCTATTATAAATGTAATATTACTTTTACCATTATTAAATAAGTTTTCTAAATGATCTTTAAATTCAATAGAGTTATATTCTTTACCATGTATATCTAATGAAATAATATAATCGTTTTTATTAATCTTTTTTAATATTTCATCTTTTTCTTTAGTGATACTACTATCCTTAACTTCGATTAACTCAATCTTATGATATTTAGTTATTCTTTTATAATAGTCTTCTATCATACTTTTTAGATACTTTTCTTTTAAAGAACCAACTGCAATAATCTTCATCATTTATATAATTTAAGTGGATCCATCATAACACCATTTTTATACATTGTTAAGTGAAGGTGTGTACCTGTACATGAACCTGTACATCCCATTATTCCTATAACTTGTCCTTTTTCCACTTTATCTCCTGGCTTTACCATATACTTTGATAAGTGCATGTATACACTTGTATAACCACCATCATGATCTATTTTAATATTAGTACCTGCGCCACTATTCCATCCAGTTTGAGCTGATTTAACAGTTCCGTTTTGTATAGCATAGATATTTCTTGATGAAGTACCAGTAATATCAACTCCACTATGGAAATGTTCTTCTCCTCTAATTGGGTGAACTCTATATCCATAATATGAAGATATTCTAAATGGCTTACTTGTAGGCCATGCCCAATATGTAGTATTTCCATAATATACAACATTTTTAGCACCTACTACTATTACTTTATCAACTGCTTCACTTATAACTTCATTACTAACTTGTGCACTCTTTAAAATTACACCATTCATCTCTTTAGTGGCAAATGTAACTTTACTTAATCCATCTGAACCATTTTGTTTAACATACATATCATCAGCGCTAAGAGATTTATCATATTCTATCTTAGTCTCATGCTTAATGGTTTGAAGTTCTGTATCAAATGATTCAACAACTATATTAGCAATAGGTGATATAGGAGAAACTGTTACTTCTTGTCCTTCTGCTAATAGAGCATTTTCACCAACTATATCAGGATTAGCTATTAAAAAGTCTGATACACCAAGCTTATTATTATAAGCAATTGTCTCTATAGTATCATTTGATTTAACCATATATTTATCTGTTAAATTAGTTGTACCAAACAAGAAATATTGACTTAATTCATCAGAATCAGTAATTATTTCTTCTTCTGTAGATACATATGTCTTTTTTATAGTAACATTTTGATCAAAATAAACATCAGTAATTTCCATACCCTCTTCTTGCTTATTACTATATTTTCCAGATAGATAATTATTATATTCTTCTTCAGTTAAAAACGCTAATATTGTATTCTTAACCGCAACATCTAAATCTTTTTTATTTAAAATATAAAACTTTTTTGAATCTTCCTCATCTTCACCTTTAACAGATACTTCATATCCTTCTATAGTGAATGGTGCTGAATCTTTTATCTCATCATAAATTTCTTTAGTAGTCATTAAATCATCATTATATGTTAATACTTCCTGTACTTCTAAACCTTCTGGTGGATATATTTTATTAACACCATATTTTTTCTTTATTTCATCTTGTTCTTTATCTATAAGGTCATATAATTCATCTTTAGATGTAATTAATCCTACTTTTTTATCTGACAAATAAACTTGATAATACTTATTAACTTTTCTTTCTATAGGTTCAAATGTAATACACATATAAATTACTAAACATATAATTAGAAAAGTAAAAAATATTGTTGAAATAGATATTTTTCCCTTATTCATTCTCATCTTCCTTATTTATATAATTATCAAATGAACCAGTGTTCATTTTGAATATTAAATCAACAGCTCCAGTTTGACCTGCTCTGTGCTTAGCAATAATTAATTTTATTTTTCTATTGATATTTCCATCATATTTTCCATATTCATCACTATGTAAGAATAATACAATATCGGCATCTTGTTCAATAGAACCTGATTCTCTTAGGTCTGATAGTTTAGGTGTTTTATCGCCATCTTTTCTTTGCTCAACGCTTCTTGATAACTGTGCTAATGCAATTACCGGAACATCTAATTCCATTGCTAGTTTCTTAATATCACGGCTTATTTCACTTACTTCTTGTACTCTTTGACCTGCATATTTAGATGAACTTGATAACAATTGTAAATAGTCGATTACTATTAAATCTAAACCAGAATCAGAGTTTTTAAGTTTTCTACACTTTCTCCTAATTTCACTTACAGTAAGCCCACCTGAATCATCTATAAAGAACTTTGTATCAGAAAGTTCACTCATAGCTTCATTCCATTTTTTCCAATCATTATTTTTAAGTTTACCAGTTTTTAATACATCGCCATCAATCTTACCAACGCATCCAAACATTCTTTTAGCTATTTCTTCTACACCCATTTCAAGTGAGAAAAACGCTATACTATTTTTATTCTTAATAGCGGCGTTCAATGCTACATTTAAAGCAAAGGCACTCTTACCACAACCTGGTCTTCCTGCGACTATAATAACTTGTTTCTTTTGAAGCCCTCTTGTCATATTATCAAAATCATAATATCCTGTTCTAATACCAGTAAAATCGGTTTTAGATTCAGCAAGAGTTTCCATATTTTTTTGTACATCCGGAAGTACATCTTGTATACTTCTAATATCTTTTCCTAATCTGTCATTATAAACACTTAATATGTTTCTCTCTGCATTTTCTACTATATCTACAATACTATCTTGTTCTTCATAACATTCTTCTTGTATTTTAGTAGTTTTATTTATTAAATTTCTTAAAATACTTTTTTCAAAAATAATCTTAATATAATAATTTAAATTAGCAGTTGAAGGTACAGAATTAATAATATCTGTAATATACTCAACTCCACCAACTTTAGATAATTCCTTATTTTTATCAAGTTCATTACATACAGTAGCGGCATCAACAGGAATATTATTTGTATGTAGATTTTTCATTGCCTTATATATTGTTCTATTTTCAACACTATAAAACATTTCATCAGTTACTTCATCCATTATTTTATCAAGAGCAGTTCTTTCTAGAAAACCACAGCCTAAAACAGATATTTCAGCATCTATATTTTGAGGTTCTTTTCTTGCCATAATCTACTCCTGTTTAGTCAAAACTATATCAAATTCAAATTTTACTTTTTTGTGTAGAGTTATTAGTACTTTATGTGTACCAAGACTATTAATATCTCCATCTATAGTAATTTTTTTCTTATCAATGTTATACCCCATTTTACTAAACTCTTCACTTATTTGCTTAGTACTTATATTACCAAATACTCTATCTTGAGAACCAGTTTTAACTTTAAATACTATTTTTTTATTTTGAAGTTCTTTCTTCAATTTATTGCATTCATCAATTAATGCCTGTTCTTTTGCTTCTCTATCTTTAATTTCATTATCAAGAACATTCGCACTCTTAGATGTATATGGTACTGCTAAACCTTCATTAATTAAAAACTTAGCATATCCATCTTTAACTTCTTTTATTTCATCTTTATGTGCTTGTTTTTTAACATCTTTTATAAATATTACTTTCATATGTTTATACACCTCCACATGAATTTATTCATTAATATTATAGCATATATAAAAATAAAAAAAAAGTTGAAAATATACTTAAACTATTATATAATTAAAATGACAATAATGGAGGATATATGAGTGACATTACATTAGATAAGGTAAAACAATTTGAATCATTAGTTATTAAATGTTTGTTAAGTAAATATGGAAGTAACTTACCTCAAAATAAAATTGAATTGTTAAATTCAAGTAATTTTGTTACATCAGAAATGATAACTGGTGTATCTTCTATTGAAGAAATTCAAGGCTTAGTAATTAGAAATGTTATAAAAAATGTAATTGATGTTACTTGTACAAAAGAATTGTTAGTAGATGGTGATAAAGTACTTTTACCTTATGGAGAAGATCTTGAAAATGGACTTATTGAGTACTATACAGAACAATTAGCTAGTAAATATAATATCAAAATTAATGAAATAGATGGATTAAGTGATAACATCGAAATGATTAGAAAACTTAATGAAAGATTAGATAATGGTCTTGATAAAATGGTATTTGAAAGTGATGCTATTAAGTTATTAAACAGTGCCCAATTACAAGAATTAATAGATAAAAATGATAACTTAGCAATAGAAAGATATGTAAAACAAAAAGACGCTATTTTAAATGCAGATAGTCAATTAAAACAAGAACAATTAGATACGATTAATGGTGAACTTAGTGATAAATCAAGATTACAAATTGTTTATTTAAATGGTAAACAACACATTAAGTATGTTGATAAAAATGGTGATGTTCATTTAATTGAAACAAAAGATCCACAAATAATTTCAAAAGCATATAAAGAAAAAATGACTACATTTAACGCCAGTAATATGTTAGACGTTGATGATTTTTTTGAAGAATTAAAAGATATAAATGATGAAATTGAGTTGAAACCTTTAGAAGATAAAGATTTAGATACCATGACAAGTCAAGAAATTGATATGTTAGATTTTGTTCATTCAAATAAAAAAATAGCTGAAAAAGCAAATGATGAAAAAATAACTCACTCAAAAGATAGTACTATTCATGTAATAGAAGCAACAAATGAAATAGTAACTACTGAAAAGAAATACGAAGATTCTGATGTAAAGTCAAAAATAATTGCAAATGACGTTACTGGTCTAAATGCAAATGGAAGTTATGAATATTCACAAGAAGTTACTAACAATGATGAAAGAATTATTTCAAGAGAAGAAGCACAGGTATTATATGATAAATTTGATTCTGGAGAAAAACTTACATTAGATGAACTAAGAGCACTTAGAACATATGAAAAAAATAAAAGAAAATTAAATCAAGAAGATGCTCTTAGTGCTGAAGAAATTGCTCAAATGCAATTAGAAGATTTAAAACAAATTAAAAGTGAAAAATCCGGATACAAACTAGTTCCAAAATACTATGGATATGTACGAGGAATATTAATGGTATATATATTGATAGTAAGTGGATGTATTGGACTTGCATTAGGTACCTTATTATTTAGGATTATGAATTAGATAACATTGGTTATCTTTTTTAATTTACTTTATATATTATCATCGCAGAAAAACAATATACTTGTTCCTCACTAAATATTGAAACCGCTGTTCTAAATTGAATATCAAGTATTTCATAATCTATACTAGATAAAAAATTATTAACACTATTTTCTAAATCTTTTTCATGATTTTCATCAATTATTTTAACTTTAATCATACTTTTCACCAATTTAATAATAACATTTCAATAAAAAAAATAATGTCGTATATTGACATTACTTTTTATTTTTATTAACTTTTTTTCTTATTTCATCAAGTTTTATAGAATTTGTTTTCTCAAGTCCCTCATCGTAAGATAATCTATTCATACTTAAACCAAGAACAAATATATATGCAAGAGCATAGAACCATAAAAGTAGCACAACAATATTCGCTAAGTTACCATATACTAAATCATATCTTGCTATATTATTAACATAATATGAAAAACAGAATGTTAAAAGTAACCAAGAAATAGTTGTAAATAATGCACCTTTAATCATATATTTACTAGGTATTTTTTCATCTGGTGCAATTACATATACTAATTTTATGAATAAATAAACTACAATTAATGAAACAGGAACTCTAAGTATAAAATATAATGTATCTACAATTATTTGATTATCAGCAATTATAGATGTAAATGAGCCTATAAGTGATATTATCGCACTACCAAGTACTTGTACAATCACAATAAAACCAAATAGTAAAACTATACAGAATGTTAAAAACACTGCTTTAATCATTCTTCTTAAAAATGATGAATTATCTAGTCCATATATTGTATTACTTGCGATTATTATTGCATTACATCCATTAGCGGCAACAGTAAAACCAACTACTAAAGTAATAACAGAATCCATGGATATAGAATTTGTAAGTACTGGTTGTAATAAGTCAACTACACCTTTTGGAAAAGTTTCACTTAGAAAATTATTAATTATATCCATAGGTAAATGAAACTGTGTAGATATATAAAATATTAAAGTCAAAATTGGTATAATTGCCATAAAGAATGAAAATGCAAGATTACCAGGTAATATACTCATTTCACGTGCTAATACTAATTCTTTAAATTCTTTTATTTTGTTTTTCATTTTTGACTACCTTTAGATTTTTTAATCATCATAAGTGAATCATTAATCGCATCATCAATAGTAGTTTGCTCACTATTAATCATCGAATATCCAATAGATACTCCATAATCCCTATTTGATAATGAACTTTGAATCTCACGATTTAACTTATGAATATAAGAACCTACTTTCTTTTCATCATATCCAACTAAATAAATCATAAATTCATCACCATCAGATCTTAATATCTCTGTATTATCTTTTTGAGTTCTTATAAGCACTGATGCAACTGATCTTATCTGATTATCTCCAGCTTCATGACCATATTTGTCATTTAAAGTCTTTAATTTATTAATATCTATTACAATAATTGCTTGTGGATATAATTTACTTGAATTCCAAAATTCTATATTATCATTTAAATAATTTCTATTCTTTAAATTAGTCATCGCATCTAAATAATATAATCTATCTTCTTTTTTAGCCTTTTTCTTATATAACGAATTTCTTAAAATTCCATAAGTAACAAAAGTTATTATAACAATTGCAATAATTATATATACTAAATTAGACATTATAAATCCAAATACTCTATTATTTTTTAAAGTAGTTATTACTCCTACTACACTTTCATTCTTCATCTCATTTGAACTTAATGTACTTAAATAAAAATCAAACACGTTATTAAATGCAGTATTATCTTTTTTTAATAAGAATGAATTATTTAATCTAACAGTATCTATATATCTAATACTATAATTTTTAAGTTTAGAATCTTTGTAGTAATCATAAACTTCTTTTTCAATAATTATTATTGAATCTTTATCTATATTTTTTAGCAATGTTTTAATATTAGCATAATCTTTAATTTCAAATAAATTTTTACTTGCCATATTATATTTCAAATTCATTGTTGATAACATGTTAACATTTGAGTTAACAAGACTATATAATGAATTGACTACTATATTATTATCAACATGAGCAAGTACAACATATTCAGTAGTTCCAAGTGTTCTTGTACTAGTATAATTATCTGAATTTAAAGAATAATAATTTAATACTAAATCTACTTTAGATGAACTTAATGCAGAATTTAATTTTTTAGTATCATCATATTCAATATATTTATATGTTACACCTGTCATATCTGCAAATTTAGATAAATAAGTATCCGTAAGACCAGTGAATTTATTATGTATCATTCCTTCATATGGAAGATTAGTTACATAACCAACTATTAAATCCTCATTAGTTATAGCCTCTTTATCCATTTCAGAATAATTCTTAGATGTAAAGTATAAATCTAAAAAATATTCATTGATTTTACTCTTAGCAGTCTCTTCCCATCTGTAATAGAATTTAGAAGCAACACTACTAAGTACACTATCTTTATCATTTAATTCTAAACAATAATATGAATATAACCCGTCCAAATGATATATTATTTCATATTTATTAGATATTATTTTATCCAAATATCTATACATAGGGATTATCATATATTCAATTTCATCATTTTGATAATACGCCATTAAATCATCTATATCATCATATTCAGTTAAATTTATACTTTTATATTCAGTTAAATAATATGAGATTGATTCTATATCAGAAGATAATACCCCTATCTTTTTATTATTTAAATCAGTAAGCTTACTAACTGAATCCATTTGTCCAACAACAATAAAATGATCTTTGTATATTACAGTATCTTTATCATCTATACTGTTTTTATTCTTAAGTTTTATTGTATCATTTGCTTCAGTAGAAATAACATTTAATGTAAGATTAGTATCCTCTTTAAGTGCTTTTATATAATCATTGAACACACCGCTACCATTACTAGAAAAAATAGGTAAGTTAGGTTCAATATATACGTCTAATGACTTTGATACATTATCATTTATCCATTTTTTTTCTGCAAAACTATAATCATTTACTGTACTAGTTATATAATATAATGTTCCAAAAAAAGCAAATACAATAAATACTATTACTGAAAACACTATTATAGTTGTTTTTTTCTTTTTATTATTTTTCATTAACTTCATAAATTCACCATACTACTTTTAAACTACTTGAGCTTTTAGAACCAAATACAGGGAAGTTCTCATTACTTTCTGTTCCTGAATAAGTTAATATAAATTGTACATCATAATATTTTAAATTTTCTTCTCCAATTTTTTCAAGTGCTTTAACTGCAATGTCTTGTGCTTGTGACACTTTTATAGAAGAACCAAAATCTATATTAATATATATAACTTTTCCTTTAACATCTACAGTAGTTTTACTAACTTCAGAATTATCATTAAATACAGATTTAATATCATCATTAAGTGTCTTAGAAAGTGGATATTTATCAATATCATCTAATCTATCACCATATTTATTATTTCCTGCACCTGAATAAAAATATTTATAAAACCCAAAACCTAATACTAGGAAACATACTAATAAAAGTCCTAATAATCCCCATAATACTTTATTATTTTGTAAGTTTTTTCTTTTGCTCATTTAATTTAACACCTTCCTTTGGCTTTATTAATTATACTATATTTTATTTTATTTTTCTACTATTCCCATTATATTAAATAATTTATCTTGATCCCATATAGAAATATTAAGCTCATCTGCTTTATCTTTTTTACTACCAGGATCTTTTCCAACAAGCACTACAGAAGTCTTTTTACTAACTGAATCACTAGTAAATCCACCTCTTTTTTCTATGTACTCTTTTATTTCATCTCTAGTTATATTATCAAAAGAACCAGTAATCACAAATCTTTTATTTTTAAAGTTATCATCTTCTATTATTTCATTTGCTTCACTATTCATATTAACACCTAATCTTCTAAGTTCATTCAATTCATTAATATTATTCTCATTTTTAAAGTATTCTACTACATTTATAGATAAAATTTCTCCAATATCTTTTATTTTTGCTAATTCTTCTGCTGATGCTTTCATAAGTAAATCAATATTTTTATAATATTTGCATAATAATTTTGCAGTTTTAGCACCTATACCAGGTATACCAAGAGCAAATAATAATCTATCAAGTGAATTTTTCTTAGAATTTTCTATATTATTTAGTAAAGTATCTATACTTTTATTACCAAATCCTTCTAATAATATAAGATCTTCTCTTTTATCATTTAACTTATAAATATCACTAAATTTCTTAATGTATCCATAATTGTAGAAATCTTCAATTATTCTATCACCCAAACCATCAATATTCATAGCATTTCTTGAAACAAAATGGATTAAACTTTCTATTTTTCTAGCAGGGCAATGCATATTTTCACAGAAATAATCTACAAGGCCTTCTCTTTGAACAAGTTTACTACCACACATTGGGCAGTACTCTATCATTCTAAATTCTTCTTCAGTACCATTTCTTCTAGAAAATTCTACTCTATCAACCGCAGGTATTACATCACCAGCTTTATATATATATACATAATCACCTTTTCTTATATCTTTAGAAATACAATAATCTTTATTATGTAACGTTGCCCTAGAAACAGTGCTTCCCATTACTCTAACTGGTTCTAGTACAGCATTTGGTGTTATTTGACCAGTTCTTCCCACTGTAAATATAATATCAGTAAGTTTAGTCATAACATGCTCTGGTGGAAATTTATATGCAGTAGCCCATTTAGGTACTTTAGCAGTAAAACCTAATTCTTTTTGTTCATTTATATCATTTACTTTAATAACAACACCATCTATTTCATAAGGTAATTCAGGTCTTTTAATTGTCCATTCTTTAATATAATTAATTACTTCATCTATATTTTTACACAATCTTATATTAGGATTTACTATAAAACCTAATCTTTTCATATATTGCAATGTTTCATAATGAGTTTTAAAAGGTGTCAAAGGATAATGATATAGAAATGAATCAAGTCTTCTTGATGCTGCTACTTTAGGATCAAGCTGTCTAATAGAGCCAGCCGCAGCATTTCTTGGATTTTGAAATGGAGATAATCCTTCACTTATGAACTTTTTATTAAGTCTTTCAAAACTCTTTTTAGGCATATAAATCTCACCACGTATATCCAAAGTAACAGTTTCAGGTAAAACATGTGGAATAGTTTTAATAGTCATAACATTATGTGTTATATCCTCTCCAGTCACACCATCTCCTCTAGTTGCGGCTCTTACAAGCTTTCCATTTTCATATTCAAGACTTACTGCAAGTCCATCTATTTTAAGTTCACAAACATATTCTCTATCTTTAAATTCTTTAGCAATCCTAGAATCAAATTCTCTTATTTCCTCCTCGTTAAAAACGTTTCCCAAACTTAACATTGGAATTTTATGAACTACTTTTTCAAACTTACTAATCGCTTCTCCACCTACTTTTCTAGTTGGTGAGTCATCTCTTACCCACTCTGGATGTGAAGATTCTATTCTAATCAATTCTTGCATTAATCTATCGTATTCACTATCATCCACAGTAGGTCTGTCAAGAACATAATATTCATATGACCATTTATTTAAAAGTTCTACAATTTCATTCATTCTATCCATACTAATCACCTATTACTATTATATAACAATTTAATCATTTTATAAAGAAAAAACCATTACTTTAAGTAATGATTATACTGATGAACCTCCACCATCAATAACTATAAATTGGCCCTGAACA
>ERZ857629.3891-NODE-3891-length-12109-cov-142.010453_pt1 | contig 12109 bp, 7 predicted proteins | sample MGYA00519700_ERZ857629 | MGnify/ENA primary metagenome ERZ857629 (study PRJEB31778, sample SAMEA3449351) | human gut metagenome | biome: human gut; feature: human-associated habitat; material: faeces | place: United Kingdom | collected 2010/2012 ... | reverse complement strand
GCCCCTCAGCGGAGACACCGTACTCCGAGATGTCCACCGTATGTCGGTTCCAGAGCGATGCGAAGTGAAGGAGATTGGCGTGGATGATTGGGCCTTTCGCAAAGGCGTCACATACGGCAGTATTATCGTCAGCCTTGAAACCGGGTCTGTCATAGACCTTCTCGGTGACAGGGATGTAAAAAGCTTTCAAGCATGGTTGGATGAGCATGTTCAAGTGGAGGTCGTCAGCCGCGATAGATCTACAGACTATACCGCAGCCATTGCCGCGACGGGGCGGAATATCACAGAGGTGGCCGACAGGTTCCATCTGAACATGAATATGTCGGATTGTGTTACTAAAGTTATCGGTTCTCATTACGATGAATATAGAAGCGCCGTGCGCCCTGAGGAAGTTCAAGAAACTCCGGAGGTCGATTCTCGACAAGTCATGTTCAAGGAAGTCAAAGAGTTACAGGCCGAGGGACTCAACATCGCCCAGATATCCAAGAAGCTGGATATTGCCAGACAGACCGTAAGGAAATATATGGGCCGCGACACTCTTCCGAAAAGGGCCGGCAAGGAGCGATTGCCTTATTATCTTTACGACACATATGTGGAAGAAGAGTATCGGCATGGTAAGGATCTCCGTAAAATCTTCATGGAAATCAAGGGAAAAGGCTTTCCGGGTTCCTTGACTCCTTTCTACGACCACTATGGTTACCTGTCTGACGGCCATCATGGACACCGTTCCGGACAAGAGGTCGAGAAGATGAGACAACGTCCAAATTGCGACAGAGAGCCTCTGCTGCCAATACGCCAGATCGCGCATATTGTCGACAAGTCCATTCGAAAAGAGAAGATGGTTCATGCGGAGGTCGCACTTGTAGAGAAGATGATGTCATATGGGTGGTTCAGAGATATATACAATGCAGCGTCCTCTTTCTATGCGACTATAATGGGAAACGATGTTGATGAGCTGGACTCATGGCTGGATAGCTACGGAAAGTCTCCTATTAAGGAATTGCGGTCGTTTGCCTATGGAATCAGGATGGATCTGAAAGCCGTGAGGAATGCTATCACTTTGGACACCTCAAATGGCATCGTTGAAGGCTTCGTGAACAAACTAAAAGCTGTAAAGCGAGTAATGTTTGGGCGAGCATCTCTTGACCTGCTCAAACGAAAAATGGTCTTCAGCGACCTGTGCTTCTACTAAATTGCGGAAGAACCACCCATTTTCAGTCCAATACACTCGATGTCAGCGGTACTGCGGGTTTTCTGCTTCGAGAGCATCTCGAGCACTTAAGACTTGCGCTCTTTCTCAGACTTTTTCATAACTTTGCGCTTGCTTTTTTATGAAGTAGGACGGGGAAGCTCCGTGGGACAAATGAAGCAACAAATTTTTCTGAACGGGAACTGCCCGGTGTGAATCGGGACTCTCACCAATATTTGGGGTCGCAATCCACGGATGTCAAGTTAACTTTCAGGGACGAGGCCACTAATTGATTTTCGACTACGCTGCTTCTCCGCTACTTCTGTTTAAAGAACCAAAGGTACTGACAAATCTGATTCGAAAGGTGAGGTTCAACGGAATTGGGGTGATCCCAATGACTTCTGATTATTTTTTGTTAACTTTGTGGAATATAAGCAGACATTTTCATACAGAAAGTACAAAAATCCTATGGGATTGAAATTCATAGACCTGTTCGCCGGTCTTGGTGGATTTCATCTCGCGCTCCAAAGATTGGGTCACGAGTGTGTTTTCGCAAGCGAATTGAAGGAGGACCTCCAGCGGTTGTATGAAATCAACTTCGGAGGTGGCGTAATTCACGGCGATATTCTCTCTTTCGAACCGAAAGATATTCCGGCTCACGATATTTTGTGTGCCGGATTCCCTTGCCAGCCGTTCAGCCAAGCCGGTAAACGTGAAGGATTCAAGGATAAGAAGGAACGCGGCAACTTTTTCTTTACCATTTGCAATATCATCGAGTATCATCGGCCTAAGTACGTACTCCTTGAGAACGTCGCCAATCTCAATGGCCACGACCACGGTGATACCATGCGCGTCATCCTCCGCGAACTGCGCAAACTCGAATATGAGGTAGCAGATCCGGAGATTCTTTCTCCCCATCAGTTCGGCATTCCTCAGCATCGCCGCCGCGTCTATATCGTCGCGGCCGACATGCGCAAAGGAGGTCTGGGGAACTTTACCTATCCGAAGACGCTCAAAAAGAAGACGCACATCAAGTCGGTCATAGACGAATCCAGCACGCAGTACATGCACCTCAAAGCCGATACAAGGCACCAACTGGAAGTGTGGCAGGAATTCCTTGACAAAACGATGGAGCACGAAGGCAAAATCCCTCGTTTCCCCATTTGGGCTATGGAATTCGGAGCGGATTATCCCATTGACGTTGCCCCTGCAAAGTCGTCTCCGGACAAACTCGTTGGACATAAAGGGAAACTGGGACGCGTTATCTACGAGGGCAATCTTGAAGACTGCCTCGGTCAGTTGCCGAATTATGCCCAGACAGGCAAGGATAAAGTGTTCCCCAAGTGGAAAATCCGCTACATCCAAGAAAACCGCACTTTCTATGAGCGAAACAAAGAATGGCTGGACGAATGGTTGCTCAAAGTAGCCCGCTTTGAGAACAGCCATCTGAAACTGGAATGGAACTGCGGCCCCAGGGCAACTGCTACGATGAAGGATAAAATCATCCAGTTCCGGGCATCTGGCATCAGGGTCAAACTCCCGAATTTTGCTCCGGCTCTCAATCTTGTCGGCACACAAGTTCCCATCTGTCCCTGGATAAAACTTCCTCTGGAATCCCTCGCAGAAGGCGAACCAAACAAAGGACGCTATATGACCATGAGGGAAGCTGCTGCCCTTCAGTGTATGCAAGACCTGAATTTCGGCAACGACGAATTCCGCCTCACGCAGTCCAGAGTATATGAGGCTCTTGGCAATGCGGTGAATGTCGAAGTAGTTTACAGAATCGCTAAAAACCTGATTAAGTGATATGAGCGATATCGTCATAGATAAAGTCAGCGTAAGAATCGGCTCCCAGATGTATGGACGATTTGAGGACCTTCCCAACACGGTCCCCCACGTCCTCGCCGAATTCGTAGATAATGCATTACAGTCCTTCCGGGATAACCGGGGGGAACTGTTGGCTATAGACCACAACTATAAACTGCGAGTCATCATCAAGATTCTCTGGGATGAGAACGAGACCAAAATGTCCCAGCGAAAAGCCACGAAATTCATCGTAGAGGACAACGCAGGAGGCATCGCAGCCAATCGCTTTGTCAATGCCTTTGAACCCGCCAAAACCCCGGACAACAATACCGGACTGAATGAATTTGGCATGGGACTCAAGACCGCAGCCTGCTGGTTGGGCAACAAATGGGTGGTTCATACAAAAGCTCTTGGCGAAGGCGTTTCCCGTATCGTCAGTTTTGACCAGGCACTCGTAACCAAGAACAATCTGGAGGAGATTGATGTCAAGACTCAGGATGCTGATACGAACCAGCATTTCACCAACATTGAAATCGAAGTTCCCACCAAGAACGTCCCCACGGAAAAGAGCCTTGAAAAAATCAAGACCGAACTGGCCAGCATCTACCGAAACTCTTTGAGGAATGACGAGTTTGAACTCTATGTCAATAACGACCCTCTGTCCTTCACGGAATACGCCATTCTCAATGCGCCATACTACAAGAATCCGGAAGGACCTTCACAGGTCTGGAAGAAGGACATAGACTTTGCATTTGGTCCATATAAGGCAAAAGGATTTATCGGCATTCTGAGAGACCTGAAAAGCACCCAGAACGGTCTGGTACTTTCCCGCCGTGGCCGCGTCATTATAGGTGCCGAAGAGGACGGCCGATACTTCCCTAAAAGCATTTTCGGCTCCTCCTCCGGTACTTTCCGGTACAAGCGTATCTTCGGCGAACTTGAACTTGAAGGCTTCGCAGTTTCATTCAACAAGAATGACATTCAGGACAAAGAGAACCTGGAAATGCTCATGGAAGCACTCCGTGACGAACTCCGCGAAAAAGACTTCGACGTTCTTGCCCAGGCGGACAATTACCGTGCTGACAATACGGCCCGTCTGGTAAAGAAGATTGTCTCGCGTCACGATGAGGCTCCTAAGATTAAACGCGTCCCCGTTTCTATCGATACCAAACCCATTGAGGAAAAAGCCAGAGTCGCAGAAATTCAGCCTGTCGAGCCGCAGCCTGTTCCCGAGAAGAGCGTTATCAACGAATTCAAGCAGCCCGACTTCTACGACATCAACGGCAAACTACACCGCATGATTGTCAAATTCATCGACGAAGGCTCCGATCTTTGTTGGCTGGGAATCTCAAAAGAAGACCCCGATGCGATAGTCTGCAACATCAATGTCAAGCACGACTTCTTCAAAGTTTTCGGAGAGCCGACTGATCCGGTTATCGCCCTGCTGAAAACCCTTGCCGTGGCGAAGTACACGACCGACGCCGTGAATAACAAAACAGCCATCGCAATGATGGACTTTTTCAACGAATACATCAAGAAGACCAAGGTTTAAGATGGAGCAAATCATAGTCAATAAAGGCGCGGAGGTGGATAATTCGAAGAATCATGTCCTGCAGGAAGTGACCTGCGGTGAGTTCTTCGATAAATTCATCCGATACATCCGCCGCTCCGAAAGCAATCCAAAAGGCCTCTCGACGCAGGCCGTTGCGACCTTCCGTGAGGAAACTTGCGATGTCCTTGCGCATTGCAATCCACACGATGCTGTAGGCAATAACGAGACGACACACCTTGCCGTCGGCTATGTCCAGAGTGGCAAAACCATGTCATTCACCGGCGTGACGGCTCTTGCAAAAGACAATGGCTATCGTGTCATCATCTACCTGGCTGGCACCAAGAATAACCTGCTCGACCAGACCTCAAAGCGTCTTCGCAAAGACCTCATCGGCAAGAACGGCGCGAATAACGACTACTACAAGATACACGCGAATCCCACACTGGCCGACGTGGATGACATCATCGGTAATCTGGAGTCCATTGAAAAGCCGATTGTCCTCATCCCGATACTGAAACACTACGACCACATCCTAAAAGTCCGTCAGATAGTCAACGATTCCGAATTTAAGGAACTGATGGCCAACGAGACGGTAATAATCATTGACGATGAGGCCGACCAGGCATCGCTCAATAGCTATGGCCGTCGTAACAGCAAATACGAGGAGGATTCAAAATCTCGCACCTACGATGCCATTTTGAAACTGCGTGCAGACCTGCCCGGGAACACATACATCCAGTACACTGCCACTCCTCAGGCGAATATCCTGATCAGTATGCAAGACCTCCTTTCCCCGAAGAGCCATACGCTCCTGACTCCGGGAGAAGGATACGTCGGTGGTAAACTGTTCTTCGGTCAGGGAGAAAACCACGACCTCTTCAATGGCGAACTTATCCGTGAAATACCAGCGGACGAAGTATTCCACAAGAAATACAATCCGCTCACGGAGATGCCGCAGTCTCTGAAAGACGCCCTGATGCTTCATACATTGGCCGTGGCTATAGTCGTCAAGTATCTGAAAGTCGATGGCATCAACTACCTTTCCATGATGGTCCACCCGGACAATACGATTGACTGGAACAAGACCTTCTGGCAGTGGATAGACAACGAACTGAAGACCTGGCGGCGCCTGATGGGAAAGCCGGATGACAATTACGACAAATACCAACTCCTGAAGAGATTTGAGCACCTTTACCCCGATGCCTTGGAATTCTATGACATTGTTGAGCGCCCTTCATTTGAAGTCATCAAACCGCTCATTTACGAGGTCCTGAAATCCAAGAAAGTCTATCTGGTCAATACAGATGCAGAAGCTCAGACCGAGATTCAATGGGATGACTACAAGATGCATATTCTGGTCGGTGCCGAAATGCTCAATCGTGGTTTCACCGTAGAGAAACTTGCGACCACCTACATGCCCAGGTACACAAAGGGAGCCACCAACGCCGATACCATTCAGCAGCGTTGCCGATTCTTCGGCTACAAGATGGACTACATCAAATCATGTCGTGTATTCCTGCCGGCCACATCCATCACGAACTATCTGAGCTACGTAAAGCACGAAGAAGAACTTCGCTCCACACTGGCCTCCTGCGATTCTCTGGAAGCCGCCGAGCGCAAGATCCTTCTTTCTCCTTCGCTGCGTCCTACCCGTGCAAATGTTCTCCCCATCTGGGTAGTCAATACACGAATGTCAGGTATGAATGCACTCCAGGCATTCTCCAGCAGGTCAACGATTCAGCACAACGATCAACTTGTTGCCGACTTCCTCGCCAAGCATGAGAACGACTGGACCATCCGTCAGGACACCACGATTTACCGTACTCACCGCTGGCTCAAACTCAATATTGACGAAGCCATCCAGTTCCTCAGCGATTTCAACTTCAAGAATTGGCCGGATGCGCAGCGTAAGGCAGACACTATCCGTTATCTGCGTTATCTTGCCGGTGCCACCGGCGACGATAAGGTGGAGTACATCTATTTCTACCAGATGGCGTTTAATGCACCTGCTATTGAACGTAGTTTCGATGCAGCCGAAAGGCGTCTCGCAGCGAATACCGCGATTTTTGCTGGTCCCAGTTCCGCCGGAGATTCAACCAACTATCCCGGTGATGCCAAGATTGTCGGGCCGTCCAATACCCTAACATTCCAACTCTACCATATCCGCCTGAAAGGTGCCGAGTTGGACTATCCGAAGGAAGCCTACACAATGGCCATCCACGTACCTAAAGAACTCGCCGTCACATACACCTCTAACGAGCAGTACAACATCGACGACACAGATGACGAGGAGGATGAAGAATAGAATATAATCAGCTATGCCACAGGTTAATACACTATTTCTACGCTTTCGGGCGCTTCGTAACCAGGCCAATGAAGATGGCCGGTTCACAGTGATTGCCATTGAGGGACTGCCTCATAAATTGGGTGTCACCAAAGAGGGATTCCCGATGTGTTTTGTGCGGACCAACTCTTCTGCATCGTCCGTTCAGAACATCATCAGGGAGATTTTATCCGTGGAGTATAATGTATCCTGCAAGTTGATTGACGATGACGGGAACGAACAGGAGGACACTTTCTCAATCATAACCCTTCGTTCTCTCGACCCGCCGCTCCAGTCGTATTTCGTGGAAATTTTCACGATGATGCTGCACAAATTGCAGCAGATTCCTTCGATCCGCGAACTTTCCGTGGAAGTCGAGAATCTAATTGCAATTTTTGACGCCCTGACGAATCCGCCCAAAAAGAAGATTCAAGGCCTCTGGGCCGAGTTGCTGGTGATAGAGCAAAGCACCCAGTCTGAAACCCTCATCAATGCCTGGCACGCCTCTCCGTCGGCAAAATATGATTTCACGATGGGTAAGGACAAAATCGAGGTGAAAAGCACGTCATCCGAAGAGCGCGTCCACAAGTTCGCCCTGGATCAGTTGAATCCATCGCCGGATTCCCGCTTGCTTATCGCATCGACCATCGTCCGCGAATCCGGCCCTGCAGCAGAAGGCATTTCCGTAAAAGGGCTCTATGACAAAATCCGTGACCGGGTTTCCGCCGTGGATTGTCAACTTCGACTTTACACCATCATTGCCGAAACCATTGGTTCCGACATCTCAAAGTTGGAGAGCATCTATTACGACTACACAACCGCCGTGGACTTCCTTGAATTCTACGACTATCACGATATTCCGAGCATCGCCAAGGAGCATGTACCCAATCTGGTGAGCGAAGTACGTTTTTCCAGCAACCTGAATGGTCTGATGGACGTGCGCAAGGAAGAATCACCATTCGACATGAATTCGAGTCCTCTTTTCAGAAGCCTTATATAGCCTATGGTACAGAAGATTGACAGACAGGAATTGCAATTCCGTTTTCTTAAAGCCATCCAAGGAGCAGAATATCGCTTCATTGAAGGGCTGAATCCCTTCCACATTCTTCTGGACGGTACAGAATACTGGATTTATATTAAGAATCTGACTTCCGCCCATTTTGAAAATCCCGATGTATGGAGAGCCCAGTTGCCTCAGAGGGATGACTTCGCCCCCATCAAAGAATCCGATGCGGCTTTCATATTGCTCGGTTACGATGGCGACAACGACGTTTATGCCACATGGAATCCTGTTTGGGTAAAACAGCGTCTCAACAGCACAGGCAATGTATCATTCTACTCACGTCTTTCCCTACAGTCTAAAGCACGTGAGGAATTGACATTCAAACGCTTCGAACTAAGCAATGAAGGCGAGGTCGTAGTTTTCCCGAGAGAACTTATAAGGATGTTCTTCCTCAATGTTGACAGTTACTTTCTTGCCGAAGGTGACTATGTGGCAATGGGATCGAAACGGCGGCCAGAGGCCAACGAAGCATTTCGGACATTCACGGATGCGGCTAACGTCGCGTTATTCGCCCGTCACTTGGCAGATGAGGGAATGTCTCAAGTAACCATCGGAAACTACTGCCGCGTCGTTAAAAACCTGATTTCTGACGGCACAATTACCAAGAACAGGAAAATCTTTTATGCCCACGACAGTCTTTCCGAGTATCACGTTGCCGTTGGTCAATTCGTAGAATTGGACGATCTGAGGGAGAAAAACGAGAAATGGCATAACCTCATTTCTGCTGCCCTCAATTCGTACATTGACTTCCTCGCCAACGTTTCTCCGGAGATAACAGATGAAGAAAATGTGCCCTTAGTTCTGGAGGTCAAAGATGATGAAGATGTCGAAACGCCTGCGGTAGCAAAAGAAGAGCCTGACCAGGAGCCCCTTGTAACCGACCTCTTCAATTATTTCTGTTCCGAAGAAGCACTCCAGAAGTTCGGGCAGTTCATGTCTGGAAAAGGATATAGCTCCAATACGGCCAAACGCTATCCTCGTGCAATCAAGTCCATGATTGAGGATGGTTCGCTGCCTAAGTATAAGGAACTGTTCACGGCTTGTGAATCATACAAGGGATACGAGAAGGCCGCTGACGAATTCTTTGAAATCCTTGAAGTTAAGACCATTAACGAGCATAAGCATTATGAGAACTCCGCCGCGATGAAGCAATACATCGCCTTCCTGCGGGAGACTCAAGCTTATGCCAGGAATGAAGAGGAGCACCTTCTGAAGGAGGAAGTAAAACCTGCACCTTACGGTATGCAGACGGAGCCAGAGCCGACACCAGAACCTGAACCCGTCGTTCATGACTGGGAGGCCGAGTTCACCGATGCCAACGGCAAATTGACACGCATTGCCAATCCGGAATTGCTGAACATGTTGCGCCCCTATATGGACACGGATTATCCTAAGCGTGTAGCTGCATACAACGTTATTTCCACATTCTATGGGACCCGATTTTCTAATATGGAGTTCCACGAATGGGGTAAGCTACTGAACGCCATCGATTGGTCCGACCCTTATGTCCATGATGAGCCGGCCCCTTCAACCCAGCCGAACCTGCCTACGGTGACAATCGAGCCACCCAAGCGCAGCAAGACCCATATCCTCCGCGTAGAATTCCCTGATGGCACCGTATTCCAGGATAAAAACGTCAGCGAAACCTACGCAAAGGCCATCAAGAAAATGGATCCTGAGTTGGTTGCCCTCGTGGAGCTATCACATGCCGGTGTTGGCGTAGTATCAAAAGAACTGGATGCGAAATATGCCCAATACCAGAAACCTATCGGTGGCGGCTGGTATGTGATGACCAACAGCTCGACCAACACCAAATGCACAGACCTACAGCTAATTTCCGATGAACTCGAACAGGATTTGAAAATAAGCCTCGTTCCGTTGGACGGTTCTGAAATCACCGTTATCCAGCATGTGGAAATGCCGGAGGGAACACGCGCCAAGATTCGCGTCACCTTCCCTGACGGCCATGTTTCAACTCCGTCAAAAGTGCTCGAAGTCCTCATTGAGGTCGTGAAGTATGCCGGCGCAGACCGCGTCAGGGAATTGGGTATTACCTGCTGCGGTGCAAACCTTATACTCAAGAATCCTGCCCCCCGCTATCAGAAGCCCTGCAAGCCCGTTGGCAATGGATGGCTCTGCAACACCTGCTCCGATACCGGGACCAAGTTCGCCCAAATCTCCGAAATCTCCAATCTCCTGAATCTTGGGCTCAAAGTTGAATTAATATAGAAACATAATAGTCCTATGATTGACGCATTAATTGTAATAGTTTCAGTTGCTTTGGTCGGTTTCATTGGATATGATTTGATTGAAATCGACAAGAAAAAAAAGGCAGTTGCCCTAGAGGAGCAAAGAGCCAAAGCCGCAGAAGAATCTGCTCGTAAACAGGCTATGAAAGAACAAGCAGAGGCAGAATACGCGAAAGAGTATGGTAAACTCGTTGAACAATACGGAGAGGCTACTACTTCATTTGTGTTAGGCCTTGATAAAACAAAAGTTTCCAATTACCTCTATGTGTTTGAGCCTGCATCTATCGTTTGTCTTAAAGGAGAGGTTATTCCCTTCGGTAAAATTTTAGGGTTTAGTCTCAATGATGATACAGAAACGGTTATGCATAATGAATCATCTTATAGTAGTGTGACAAAAACAGATACAGGTAGTATGATTGGCCGAGCAGCGGTAGGAGGGATACTCTTTGGAGGTGTAGGCGCACTGGCTGGGGCTACTACCGCAAAACAAGAAACAGTAACTACCCCAAAATTGAATCAAACAACGTCAACTACAAAACACGAATTCTCTCTCTATCTGAATATCGATGATTTGTCTAATCCTCTTCGAGAGATTAAATTAGGTGCCGACATAATGAGGGCTCAAACCATTGCTAACGTTTTCAATATCATTGTTCAACGCAATAATAAAAATAACGACATTATTTCTTTATGAGACATAAGAATATCATAATAGCCTTAGCTGCTTTATTATGTGTGCTGCTGGTAATAAAGGCAGTAGTAAACCACAAAGAAAATACGACATATCCACTTCAACTTGATTGGTCGGCTGTCTATGGAAACAGTAGTTATACGTCGTCCCCGAAAATTGTTTTTGCAGTTAAGGATCGGGTTAATAATGAATGTGAGAATCCTTTGTTTTTCCTAGGTTCCGGTGTGAAATTGGGGATGTCGAAAGTTGATGTAGAAAAAGCCACCAAGACTGATAATGCGGTGTTTTTTGACGGAAAACTAATTCCATGCGGAGTTGTATATAAGTATACGAAAGACGAGTTGCTTGAAGCAGTCTACGTCAGAATATCTCCTTCAGTTTATTCTGATGCCCCTAAAATGATTATGAGCTATTTTGGGGAAAAACGAGTCGATATTACCAGCGAATTCGCAATTAGTAAGCATATATGGTACTATCCCGAGTACTATGTGTTTCTTAGTTTTAACCCCGGTAACAATAAAGATAAGGTTTATATAACTGTCGCTTCATATAATAGCACGAGTTATAGGAGCATTCCAGAACTTGCGCTTTATGGGGGGTGCATTGATTACGATTTTGAGGAAACCAGTTCTACTTCTCCTTCTAGCTCCTCGACAAGAACATATAAATACGGAAACTCCGATACTTATCAGGGAAGTTCAAAACAGGCAGAGGATCTTGCGGCAATTGATGCGTATTTTGGTTTTTAATACCTCAAGAAGAGTTAAGGCTCGGCGTCCCAAGAGTTAGGGGAAAAGCCTCTAACATTATTGATCAATATCCTAACCTGAATTATTCATAGCCACCACGCTTTGTCTTCGCAGTAGCTGTCCGATTGGTCCGCATTTCCCCGCCTACGGCATCCCGGAGACGCTTACTTGACAACAACCCTTTGCTGATGCTTCCAGGAATTGGCCTTGTACATGAACGAATGGAACATGCGCACCTCTTCACCGGTGGTCTTGTAAGATGCAACCGCAGTGTCAAGCCAATGTGCGGTTATCTTCTGGAGCTTCACGTTCCCGACAAGTCCCGTAATGATCTGAGTTTTGCAACTATTTGTACTAAGAAGTCTCTGTCTGCGGCTTAGCCGGGCGGCCACGCCTGCCCTTGGTTGACTTCCTGGATGTGTATGTCGGACGGCACCCTTCCGGGATTTCGAAGCCAAAGGCGTCGCAGATAGTCACCTGATCTCCT
>ERZ857629.3888-NODE-3888-length-12119-cov-2.886522_pt1 | contig 12119 bp, 7 predicted proteins | sample MGYA00519700_ERZ857629 | MGnify/ENA primary metagenome ERZ857629 (study PRJEB31778, sample SAMEA3449351) | human gut metagenome | biome: human gut; feature: human-associated habitat; material: faeces | place: United Kingdom | collected 2010/2012 ... | reverse complement strand
CCGCCAGTTCATAAGGGGCAGGCGGTCGGGATCGTTTTCGGGAAAATAATATTTCGGCAGATCGGGATTTATGCCCTTTTTAAGGTCCCGCTCATATTCCCCCGCAAGGGTGCCCCGGTCATATTCCGAATGGCCGGAAATGAAAAATCTGCGGCAGTCGCGGTTTGCCACAATGTGCACTCCCGCCTCCTTGGAAACGCCGATAATGTCCAGATCATGAACCGCCTCGACCTCCCGGATGTCCACGCCTGTATAGCGGGAATGGGGAGCAAAATACCGATCGTCAAATCCCCTGATGAGAGGATGGCTGGGAAGCAGAATCTCGTGGGAAAAAACGCCGCAAAGCTTTTTGTCGAGAATGTGTTTTTTAATGCCGTAATAATGATAAAGGCCGGCCTGAGCGCCCCAGCAGATAAACATTGTGGAATAGACGTTTTTCTTGGCCCAGTCCATAATATCGCACAGCTCGTCCCAGTAATCCACGTCTTCAAATTCCATAAGCTCCACCGGCGCACCGGTTATTATCATACCGTCGTATCGGTTGTTTTTTATTTCGTCGAAGGTTTTGTAGAATTTAAAAAGATGCTCGGCGCTGACGTTTTTGGCCTTGTGGGTGACCGTCTGGAGAAGCTCAACATCCACCTGCAGGGGGGAGTTACTGAGCAGGCGCAGTATCTGGGTCTCGGTGGTTATTTTGGTGGGCATAAGGTTGAGCAGGATGATCTTTAAGGGACGGATATCCTGGTGAGAGGCCCGGTGCTCGGTCATAACGAATATATTTTCGTCGTGCAGAGTTTTTGCGGCCGGCAGCTCGTCCTGTATTCTTATGGGCATTGAAATCATCCTTTCGGTAAAGCTTGTGAAAAGCATATAACGGAGCAGCCGCGCGGCAGAAAGGTCAGCGCCAAGGACAGCCGCAGGTCGCTTGCCCGGTTATATGCGATATAAGAGTATTGTAACACAAATATTATCATTAAACAACAACAATAATAATTATCTTCTTTTATGGTTAACCCTGCATTGCCTCTTTACAAATACAATGCCGCTGCGGTGTGCCTTCCCGCCGCGGAGGCAATCAGCTTGCGCTGAGCGGAGGGAGACTTTGATAAAAACAAAGATGTACCTTAAAAAGCGGGTTAACTTTGTCGGCAGGACTGCGGACAATCGCTCCCTCCGGTCTCGGCTTTGCCGAGACTGCCTCAGCTCTCTAAAGCCATCCTAAAGCCGATCACCGTTCTTTCAGCAAAATAAAAGCCCTCCGTCCTCAAAAGAAGCCTGCCGTCTGTTGCTTAAAATAAGGATAAGGGCTTAGTTTATCAAAGGCTTATTTGTTCCAATACTTCCGATCGAGAGAACGGTACTGGATTGCCTCCATAATGTTGTTTTTGTCGATAACATCCTTGTGCTCAAGATCGGCCGAGGTGCGGGCAACCTTGAGAATGCGGTCGTATGCCCTGCCCGAAAGACCGAGCCGGTCAAAGGCCTTTTCGAGAATGTCCCGTGCGCCGTCGGTCATTTTGCAAATCTCGGGCAAAAGATCGGGAGTTATGGATGCGTTGCAGGAAATGCCGCAGCCCTTAAACCGCTTGCGCTGAATTTCTCTTGCCTCGTTGACCCGCTGCTTTATGGCCGAGGAAGGCTCGGCCGTGCGTACCGCCGAAAGCTCCTCAAATTCCACCGGCGGGACCTCGATATGTATGTCGATGCGGTCGAGCAATGGGCCGCTGACCCGATTAAGGTACTTTGAAACGGCCGTCGATGAACAGACGCACCGCTTTTTGGGATGCCCGAAATTGCCGCAGGGGCAGGGATTCATTGCCGCCACAAGCATTACCTCGCAGGGATATGAAAGGGACGCCGCCGCGCGGGAAATGACCACCTTCCCGTCCTCAAGAGGCTGGCGAAGCACCTCCATGGCCGAGCGGGTAAATTCCGGCAGCTCATCTAAGAAAAGAACGCCGTTGTGGGCCAGCGATACCTCTCCCGGTTTCGGAAAGGTTCCTCCTCCGGCAAGGGCCACCGGCGAGACGCTGTGGTGGGGCGAGCGGAAGGGCCGATTGCTTATAAGACCGGTGCTGTCGGGCAAAACCCCGGCTATGGAATGTATTTTGGTGGTTTCAATGGATTCCTCAAAGGTCATATCGGGCAGTATTCCCGGCAGCCGCTTTGCAAGCATACTTTTTCCCGAGCCGGGCGGGCCGATGAGCAGCACGTTATGGCCGCCTGCCGCCGCCACTTCAAGGGCTCTTTTGGCCGCTTCCTGACCGCAGACCTCGGAAAAATCGGGGAATTTGACCGGTGCTTTTTTGGGGAAATCCGTTTGCTTAACGGGATGTATCTTTTTTGCTCCTCTTACGTGGTCGATGATCTGACCGATGTGGTTTGCGGGATAAACCTCGATGCCGTCCACAACCGCGCCCTCGGGAGCATTCTTCTCTGGAATGAAGATTCCCTTAAATCCAAGCTCACGCGCCTTTATGACCATGGGAAGCACTCCTGCCGCGGGACGTATGTCTCCCGACAGCGAAAGCTCTCCCACAAACATAAAATCCTTCGTGTTTGCCGAAAGCTGATTTGTCTGCATAAGCAGTGATAAAAATATCGGCACGTCATAAAGCACGCCGGATTTTTTTATGTCGGCGGGAGCAAGATTGACGGTTACGTGCTCTCCCGAAAATTCATATCCGCAGCAAACGATTGCCGAACGGACCCTGTCTCTCGATTCTCTGACCGCCGCATCGGGAAGCCCGACGATGTCGAATTTAGGAACTCCTTCGGCAACAAAACTTTCAACCTCCACGAGAAAGGCGTCTATTCCGAAAAGTCCCGCACTGAAAACTTTATTGTTCATTTTGCTCTCCTTGTTTTGCTTGAAAATTGCACCGCTGTCGTCGGAAAAATGCCCGAAGGGAACCGCCCCGCCGAATGTGCCGAAAAAATGTTTCACGTGAAACATTTTGTTAAAAATCTTAGTAAATATGCGGGTTACAGCGATTTTTTCCGACCGTTTTTCGGCAAATTTTCCGATCTTGTTTTGCAAAAATGACTCAAACAGAATCAAAAACCGCCGACCAAAATCCGGTCGCTATTCGCTGTTCTTAAGGGAATTGAATCCCTTGCCCATTACCTGCCCCACATCCCCCACAATGACAAATGCGGTAGGATCGATGTCGAGCACGATCTTTTTAAGGCTGAAAACCTCGTGCCGCCGCAGCGCGCACATAACCACCTTCCGATCGTCTCCCGAATAGGCACCGGTGGTTTTAAGAAGTGTGGCGCCCCGTTTCAGCTGCTCGGTGATTTGAGAGGCGATCTGCTCGGATTTTTTTGAAAAGATATAAATGACCTTTCCGCTTCCCACCCCGTATATCGAACGGTCGATAATGGTGGTCGAAACGAAAATTACAATTATGGCATAAAGGGAGCTGTCGATGCTTTTGTAAACGACGGCCGCACCTATAAGAATGATCGCGTCAAGGGCCAGAATGATGTGCCCGATGGAAAGATGGGGAAAGGCGTGTTTAATGAGCTTTGCCAGAATATCGGTGCCGCCGGTGGTGCCGCCTCTGATAAATATAAGGGACATTCCCGCTCCCGAAAGCACACCGCCGTAAATGGCCGCCAGAATGTGATCCCCGCTGTATCCCGGCAGAAATGTGCCGCCGATGTCGATAAGAACCGAGGAAAGCAGTGTTGCGGCGACGGTTTTGAAAAAAAATTCCCTGCCGAGTATCTTTACCCCGAAAAAGAACAGAGGAATGTTCATTAAAATGACCGACGCGCCCACCGGAAATCCCGAAAGATAGTTTATGAGCGTGCCCACACCGGTAAGCCCGCCGGGAGCAATGTGATTGGGCAGCGTAAAAACATTGACCGAAAGGGAGTAAAGGGCGCTTCCGGCGATAAAAAGCAGCATATCGAAAAGTTTTTCAGACCAAGATGATTTTTTCATAAATTCCTCCGATAAACGGCCGACGACAGTCAGACCTTAAGCATATGCAACATCCGCAGGCAAAAACCTCTGCCGAATTATCCGACGGCAATACTGCAAAGTAAATCCTTCCTGTTTCCTTTTTTATTCTGCCTGATCCCAGCAATAATCCCGCAGATTTCCCTCCTGCTCAAGACTCTTAAATCCGGTTTGGCGAAGGGCCTCATAAACCCCCACCGCTACCGAATTTGAAAGATTAAGGCTCCTTGCCTCAGAAAGCATGGGCAGCCGTACGCAGCTGTCCTTGTGTTCAAAAAGCAGCTTTTCGGGCAGTCCCTTTGTTTCCTTGCCGAAAACCAGATAATCCCCGTCCTTATATTCCACCTGACAGTGATTTTTCCGGGCCTTGAAAAAAAAAAAAAAAAACCGCCCCTTGTTTTTCTCGAAAAATTCGTCTAAATTCTTATAATAGTTTATGTCGAGCAGCCACCAATAATCCAGTCCCGCCCGTTTAAGTTTTTTGTCGTCGATCTTAAATCCCAGCGGCTCGATGAGATGAAGCCTGCTGCCGGTGGCGGCGCAGGTGCGTGCAATGTTGCCGGTATTTTGCGGAATTTCCGGCTCGACCAAAACTATATTAAACACAAAATCAACCTTCTGTAAAAACAACAACCAAATAAAAATATCGGATAAAAAGCATGGAAAAAATGCATCGGATAAAATCATCCGATAAAATCACCCGAGCTCAATGAAGTGATGCCGGCAAAATCAATCATTCAGATGCCGATAAAGCCTCCCGATAACGATAAAGCCTTTCGGAAAAACGGCCTATTCAAACAGCAAACGGCCTTCCCTGTCGGGGCATATGCAAAGGGACAGCTCGCAAAGGCCCCTTTCCCCGTCAAAATGACCTGCCGAGAAGGTGGCAAGACCGTCCTTTGTTTCAACCGTCATACGGTCGCTGCAGAAAACGCAGAGCGGCCGTTTTATCTTGTCGAACAGGCAGCAGCGTATGAGTCGGCGGGAATCGCCTTTTGTTCTGAAAATGCCGGTATATCCCGATTTTTCACCCCTGCCGAAGTAGACAAAATCGGTGCTTTTAAGACCTAAGTCAAGCCCTATTCCGTCGGTTTCAAAATCTCCCGAAGGCACCGAGCAGTCGAGGGATATCCTGCCCATTTTGTCGATGCACCATACGGCCACAAAGCTCTGTTTTCCGCTTTGACCCTCGGCCATATAAACAGCCTCGCTTCTTATGACCGCAAGCTCTCCGTCGACCGACAGCTCGGCCGAGCAAAATGCGGGCAAAAGCCGTTCGTTGCAAAAGATTTTTAATTTGAGCGGGGATGAGCAGATGTTTTTTCCCTTGTGCTCAAGAAGCTCAAACGAGCCCGAAAGCTTTGAAAAAACATATTTAAAATCTTTTCCCGAAATAACGACCTTTCCATCGGTTTCGTCTGTTTTGGGAGCGCCCGACCGTGCAGCCTCGGCAGCACCGCCTATATCTTTGGAGGAAATGCTCTCCCCGCCGTCGGTCATATCAAAGAGGTCAAGCTCTTGCGGCCCGTCGTCGGTTTCATCATCTCCGGTATGACGGTAAGGACGATCGGGAAGCTTAAACTGCACCGATCCTTCGGAGAATCCGTCCTTGGCCCATTTGCAGTCGCCCAGCCGCTTAAATTCAAACCGTATGTAGTTTTCGTCCCCCTTCGGCAGGACAAAATCGACATGTACCTTCTCGCACTTTCCGGGAGAAAGGGGCAGCGCCCCCACAAAGCCCTTGGCCGTAATCTTTCCCCTGCTTGTAACCTCAAAGGAACACTCAAGATGAGAAAGATAGCAAAAGCCGAAAAGATTGGTTATATAAAAATCTCCCGATCCTGCGTCGATTTCATCAACCTTAAAGAAGGGATGGGCGGCTTTAAGCTGCCAAAGATGCTCAAAGGGACAAAGATCAAAGGCCCCCAGTACCCGTATGTCGTCGGTCTCGGGCGCCTCTCCCAAAACCGCCACCGGCTTTTTGCCGGCAAAGGGATCGTCAAAGCTTTTAAGGGAACGGTCGGTAAAATATATGTCGGGACGCTGTTCAAAGCTGCTTGATCTTACCGTGTCGGCCGGTTCTCCGGCGTAAAAAATCGGAGCACCGCAAAGATCCTTGCAAAGGGAAATGGCGTCATAAACGTTTTTTCCGTCGCCGCAGAAATCGAAAAATCCTATTCCCGCAAGGCAGGTGTGACTTCTGATAAGAATGATCCGTCCGGCAATTTCCTCCTCGATAATGGGGAATATTGTTCCGTCGTCGTAAATGCGGCGGCTGCCCGCCCCGTCAAAGGCCTCTGAACTGATACCCACATCGGCAATTGCAAGAACCCCGTAACGGTCGCACAGTGAAAGCAGGCGGTCGAGATGATCCCCGCCTTTAATTGCAATGGCATCAACGTGATTTTGTTTAAGGGTCAAAATGTCGTTTTTGACCTCGCTGTCGGTCTTTCCGATGGGATCGTAGACCCCTCCGTGGAAACGGAATTTCCGTCCGTTGAGCCGCAGCCCTTCGTTTATATCAATATCTATGTGTTTAAATCCGATGTATTTATAAATATATTCTCCGCAAATCTCGGCCTCAAAGAGGTAAAGATCGGGCTGCTCGGTCGACCACAGACGAGGGTAATTCAGGCAAAGCTCGGCCTTTCCGTCCTCGTCAAAATCGCCGCTCGAAACTACTTCCCCATACTCGTCGAAAAGACGGCATTTTCCGGCAGATAAAAAATCCCCCGAAAGGGCAGCCGTAACCGTCCCCTGACCAAACCCCTCCGAAAGGGAGGTCTCAAGCACAAGGTCGCAGATGTGGCTCTTTTCGCGGGTCAAAAGATAAAAAGGCTCGGTTATTCCGAAAAAATTTCTTTGAAGCACAGATTTAAAAAAGCTTTGCTTGCAAACCGACAAAAGCACAATGCAAAAACGGTTTTTACCCGGGGATAAAAATCTTGTCACGTCAAATTCGCAAAGATTTCCGCCGCCCGACGAAAACCCCGCCTCTATGCCGTTGATAAAGACCGCCAGATCCCCCGTAAATCCTTCAAATACAAGAAAGGTCTTTTGTCCCGAAAAATCCACGTCAACATCCCTGCAAAAGAGGGCGGTTTTGGCGGTGTCGGGAATGTCGGGAAAGCAAAAGGGCAGTCCTTCTTCTCTTAAAAGGGATTTAGGAAGATCGATTTTTTCAAATTCCGAAAGATCGTGTGATGCTTCAATAAGTCGGTCGTCAATTTCGGAAATGCCGTCAAAAAGGCAAAAAGACCATGCCCCGCAAAGAGAAATACGGCGATCCATAGCTCCCCTTGTCAGGTCGGAAAACTCGGCAGCCCGATTTCTCGGAATATACCGGCTGCGTTTTTGGGGCGAGCGGGAAAAAGCCGCCGACCGATTGTTAAAAACATCCTGTGCCTTCATTTTTCCTCTTCCTTTTCCCTTTGTTTTTTCGGCTGCTGCTTAGCATTGGCGATAACCTGCGGATTTGTTTGTTTCTTTCCGGCGGGCTGTGGAAATCTTTGCGATACCCTGCGGCGTCTCCGTTTCTTTTCGTGCCGCATCGCATTCATTATCCCGGCAGCGTCAAATCTTATGGCCGATTACCGTAACCATTTATGCTTTTGCTTAAAGATATCTTTGTTTGTTAAATCACGGCAGCTTCTGTTTTTCCGCCAATCATCGGCTGCTGATATAATCGGTCACCGAAAGCACCTTTCCGTCCTTTAAAAAGACCCTCGGCACCCTTTTTCCGAGAATGCAGATCAGCTCATAGTTAATGGTATCGGCCGCAGCGGCAACCTCGTCCACCGAAAGCTCGGCATCTCCGCTCTTTCCGAAAACCGTTACCTCATCGCCGATTTTAACGCCGTCAATGCCTGTTACGTCAAGCATCAGCTGATCCATACATACCCTGCCGACAATGGGAGCTTTCTGCCCCTTTATAAGCATATACCCCTTTGAAGAAAGGCGGCGGGGATATCCGTCGGCATAGCCTATGCAGACCGATGCAAGCTTCATTTTTCCCTGTGCCGTAAAGGTCATTCCGTAGCTGACCGTATCGCCCTTTTCGATGGTCTTGACCATAGAAACCACCGTCTTAAGGGACATAACCGGGTAAAGCTTTGCCGCCCCTTTAAGGGCGGGCGAGGGAGAAAGCCCATAAAGTGTAATGCCCTCTCTAACGCAGTCAAGTCCCGCCTCGCCTTTGCCGATGGTCAGCGATCCTGCCGAATTGCAGCAATGCCGTGTCTCAAAATGTATTCCCTGCTTTTCAAGGGTGTTGCAGCGGCTTATAAAAAGCGCGGCCTGTTTTTTTGTTATCTCTCCGCTTTCGTCGCCGTCCCTGTCGGCCGAGGGGAAGTGGGTAAAAATCCCCTTGATGTCAAGACCGCCGAGAGCAGCTACCTGCTTTATCTCATTTATGCAGTTGTCGTTTTTGGCCAAAAAGCCAAGCCTGCCCATTCCCACATCAAGCTTTATGTGGGCCTTTATGCGTACACCGGCAGCCTCGGCGGCAGAGGACAATTCCTTTGCATAACCGAGATCGTAAACCGCCTGGGTAATGTCGTTTTCAAAAAGCTCCTTTGCAAGATCACATGGGGTATATCCCAAAATGAGCACCGGCTTTTTTATGCCGAAGGAGCGAAGCTGCTCAGCCTCGGAAATGGAGGATACGCCAAATCGGTCGACTCCTAACTCGCAAAGGGTTTTAGAAATCATCTCGACCCCGTGACCGTATGCGTCGGCCTTGACGATACCCATTATCTCGGCACTGTCCGGCACGATGGAACGCAGCACTTCAAAGTTGTGTTTAAGGGCGTCAAGATCAACCTGCGCCCAGGTTCTTCTGAAAAATTTATCTGACAAGTAAAAACACCTCTGGTGTAATGAGACGGTATTTTCAGCACCGTCCGATTAAGTCGACGGGGGTAGGAATCATTGGCTGCCCCCGCTGTTTTTATGAAGCTTTTCACGGGTCACGGGACTTCTCCGCCGTAATATTTTCAGTAAAAGCAGGTTTCTGCATTTTTGCAGCTCCCGCGCTGTTCCCGTAAAAGCTATTTCCTGCGTTTTTGCAACTCCCGCGCCGCCTTTTTATAGCGCATATTGGACTCTCTCACAATCTCGTCCCAACTGGTGGGAAGGGTGTTTTTTGCCACATCTCCCACTTCCTCAAGACTTCCGCCTTCAAAAATTTCCTTGATTCTTCCGGCCATGGCCTCGGGATTAGCCTCGGCAAAATATCCGTTAACATTGTTGCTTATGTATTCCGATGCGCAGCCTTCGGCCACAAGAGAAGGCGTCGAAAGAGCCGCCGCTTCCCGCACCACCGAGGGGAAACTGTTGTCGGGAGAGGGATAAATAAGCAGATCGGCCATGGAAATAACGGCTAAAAGCTTAGAGCGATCGGCAATATGACCAAGGAAAAGAATATTTCCGCCAAGCCCTAATTTTTCGGTAACATTCTTTATGTATTCCTCGTCCGGTCCTCTGCCCACCGAAAGCAGGATGTATTCGTCACCCGTTTCCTTAAGCTCAAGCATGGTATCGATAACAAGACGCACGTTTTTCTTCTGACTGAGTGTTCCGAAATAAAGCAGTATCTTTTTATCCTCGGGGATGAGCAGTTCCTCTTTAAGGGCGGCAATACGGTCATCGGGAACATATTCCCCGATAAACTCGGTGCCCTTTCCGACGATTTTAATGTCCCCCCTGAAGCCGTAGCTTTGCAGCACCTCGGCGGTGTTGCGGCTTTGCGCCCACACCTCGTTTGCCCGGCAATAGAACTTGACAATGGCGTTGGAAAGCAGCCTTCCGATAAAGCGGTTTTTGGAAAGGGAAATAAGCTCGTCGCAATATTGACTGTGAAATGAGGCAATGACCGGTACACCCAGTCTCTTGCCCATTTTAAGGGCGTATTTGCCGATTCCGAAGGGAGAATGAGCATGGAAGGCGGTAAAATTTCCTTCCTTGAGCTTGGCTTTAAGGCCCCTCTCAAGAGAGGGCAGCGATACCTTCCCGGCAAAGGGAAGTCTAACCGACGGCACCCGTATAACGTCATAGGAAAAGCAATCCTTAAAGGCGGTGTCGGAGGAGGGACAAACAACACAGCAATACCCCGCCTCGTTCATACGCTGGGCGAGACTGTCCACCGTCTGAGAAACCCCGTCCGAAACCGGGAAAAAGGTATCGGTAAACTGCACCGATGAAGCAGTGCTGCTGAGCTTTCGTTTTTTAACGCTGCCCTTTCCGCGCATGGAATTTGTGAATATGACGAAAATGCCCATAATGAGGAAAGCATAGTAGCAAAGGAAACGCCACACAAGCACCGCCCAGAAAAGCATGTTTCCGGCGAGGGATGAGAATATGGCGTAAAACATACTTTCGGCCGCACCGCCGTTTCCGGGAGTGGGAACAAAGGAAATGGCCGCGTAAATGAAAACGCAGAGCGAGAAAAGATGTATAAATCCCTCATGCACGCCAAAGGCCCTGAGCACAAAATAGGGCATGGACATAAGGGCTATCTCATAGATAAGTGAAAAGAAAAATGTTTTTGAAATGAGCATGGGGGCCTTTGAAATGAGCACAAGGCTCTGGCGGTATTCCCCAAGGGAAACAAAGACCTTCTGACTGGTCTGTTCATAATTCTTGACAATGTGCATCTTGTGGAAAATCCACAAAAATCCCTTTATGATCTTGCTGAAGGTTTTAGGTATAAGGGAAAAGAGTACGATAACGGTGGGCACAAAGGCATAAAACAAAAGACCTATGTATGCCGAATATTTAATGAGAGGGTATTCGTCAATGGCCTTGCCGTTAAAGATGAACACGATAAGAGCAAGGAACACAAAGGCCATCTGAAGCACCACAAAACCCGCAATGGGAAGAGAAGCGGCCGTTCCGCCGGCATATCCCCGCTTTTTGAGATGGAATATCTGAAAGGGCTGACCGCCGGCGCCTAAGGGGGTGATGTTGTCGTAGTATTTTCCCAGCACCGCCACCTCGAAGGCGGTCTGTTTGTCGCTTTTTCCGGCCGTTGCACGTATCATTGCCTCGTATTTAAAGGTTTCCATAAGAATGCAGACCGCAAAGCAGGCAAGACCCGCAAGAATGAAAAACAGGTTGATCTGGGAAAGAGCCACCTTCTCGGTCTGGCTGTTTCCTCCTCCGAATTCCTTTATTGCTATATATGCTATAACCCCTACATTTATCAATGCAAAGGCCAAAAACGACAGCACCTTTTTCAGGCGACTCGGTTTTTTCTGGGGGGCTTTGGCCGTTTTTTTGTCTGTCTGACTCATTAACTATGCTCTCCTGTGTGTTTATTGAAAAAGTGATTGCGGAGCAAATGTGCCGGCCTTAAGGTCGTCCGCAATAAAAAGAAGTAAAAAGGCAGAAAAAAATATGAAAGGTTTCGCAGAAGCCTTCCCGCAAAACAAGCAATTTTACCATAAGGTGTACAAAGTCATTATATACAATATATATGAGAAAGTCAAGCACTCATACCGGTCCTCTCTGCCCGACCTTTCAACATCTCACGACGGATAGGTGAGAAAAGAATGATGTTGCGGATTCTTCCGTCAGGCTTTGTAAAAAGCAAAGCAGCTTTTTTTAATGGCAAGGCCTTTTTGTTGTGCCAAAGCTTCCGATACAACAAGCCTGCGGCCCGTCGCACCGCTGAGGCGGTCAGCTTGGGCTGACCAAAGGGCGCCCCGCCGCCACTTCCCGACACCTGCAATAAAAACCCACCGTCGTTTATTCCCTGTAATGCTGCAATTCCCTGCGCCCTCCCGTCTCGGCGCAGCCGAGACGGCCTCAGCGTTCCTTCCTGCCGTCCTTCCGCCGCGTATTGCGATGACCCACCTCCGTTGAACTCCCGCTGCACATAAAAACATTTCCTCTATCCTCCCGCCGCGTATCGCGGCAATAAATCCAATCACACTCCCGCCGCCCACCGCGCAAAGCCGTTTTTGCCGCGCATTAAGAAAACCTATCCCCGTCGCCCGCCGTACAGCAGTCTTAAAAAATGTTTCACGTGAAACATTTCGGTTTATAAAGGTGTGTCAAGCGGCATAAAATCAAGCATCACATCACTTATTGCAACGCAAAAAACCTTCCCCGCAAGGTGTTGGCCCTGCGGGGAAGGAATAAGTTTATT
>ERZ857629.3884-NODE-3884-length-12131-cov-2.892183_pt1 | contig 12131 bp, 11 predicted proteins | sample MGYA00519700_ERZ857629 | MGnify/ENA primary metagenome ERZ857629 (study PRJEB31778, sample SAMEA3449351) | human gut metagenome | biome: human gut; feature: human-associated habitat; material: faeces | place: United Kingdom | collected 2010/2012 ... | reverse complement strand
GGACGAGCGAAACCGTACGGTGTTCGAACGTCTGTTGCTTAAAGCGGTAGACGGCGTAACATCGGCGGCGGGACGGCATACAATATATTAAAATCAAAAATGGGGTGAAGCCTATGGACGATAAAATATGTGTTGCCGTCTTCGGTCTTGACGATCGAACAAAACATATTAAAAACGCTCTTGAACAAAGAGCATACAAAGTGATTTTGGCCGATCTTTGCGATAGTCAGAAAGACATCGGAAAATGGATAAACAGCTGTGATATGATATTTTTGCCTGCCCCGTTAACGGCCGACGGGCGCAGTATTAGGTCGGTCAAAAACGAGAAGGAGATATCGAATTTTTTGCATTCTCTACCCAAGGTCCCGATTTTTTGCGGGCGTGCCCACAAGGGAATTATGAAAGCGGCAGTCGATGAGGGCATAGAGATATACGACTGCTTTGAGCAGGAGAGCTTTAAGATCGAAAACGCAATTCCCACTGCCGAGGCAGCCATTGGGCTGGCCGTATCCTATACCAAAAATACCCTCTGGAACAGCAAAATTCTCATACTCGGCTACGGCAAAATCGGAAGAGCTCTTGCTTTCAGACTCAAAAATTTCACAAGCAGCAGGGTTGGAGTTTACGCCCGAAAGCAGCGCGTGAGGACGCAAATCACTTGCGACGGATTGTCCGCAATTGACGATTTGAACGGAGATTTCGGCAATTTCAACATAGTTTTCAACACTGTTCCGTCCATAATTATCACCAAGGAAACCCTAAAAAACGCAAGGGATGACTGTCTTATTATCGATCTTGCATCCCGCCCGGGAGGCACCGATTTTGAGGCTGCAAAGGAGTTTTCGGTGACTGCCGTGCACGCACTTGCCCTGCCTTCAAAGACCGCGCCCATCGCTGCGGCCGAAATTTTTGTTGACACGGCCCTGAAAATTTTTAATGGGAGGAGATAAAATGAATAAGCTGAAAATAGGTTTTGGCATATGCGGTTCCTTTTGTACATTCCACCGCATTTTCCCCATTCTCCAGCAGCTTAAAGAGGCGGGATACGACATCTATCCCATAATGTCAAAAGCGGCCTTTACCACCGATACTCGGTTTGGAAAAAGCGCCGAAATAAACCAAAAAATTGAGGAAATATGCGGGAGAGAGATAATTTCCACACTGTCGGCCGCCGAGCCCATCGGTCCCAAAAAAATGCTTGATATAATGGCTGTGGTGCCCTGTACAGGCAACACCTTAGGCAAGCTTTCCTGCGGCATAACCGACACCCCAGTTACCCTTGCCGTCAAGGCTCATCTGCGCAATTCCCGCCCGGTGGTCATAGCCGTTTCGACCAACGACGCACTGGCCGCATCTGCTCAAAATATCGGCAGGCTGCTCAACAACCGCAACATCTTCTTTGTGCCCATGAAGGAGGACGATCCGCAAAACAAACCCACTTCCCTTGTGGCCGATTTTTCGAGGGTTGCCGAGGCCATTGAGAGGGCGCAGTACGGTCAGCAGCTCCATCCGCTGTTTGCATAGCCAAAGGTTGCTCGTGCGGCCTTTCGGTTAAATTGTCTTTTTTCTGCGGCGCATAGTGTTTCTATACAAATGAAACGCTTATGGCTTTATTTCATCCCGCCGCCGAGGCAGTCCCGGCAAGACCGGGACCGGAGGGAGCAGCCATTCGCAGACTTACCCATAAAGCAAGACCTGCTTAAAAAACACATCCGGAGAATTAACATAGCCTCCCTCCGATCAGCTTGCGCTGATTGCCTCGGCCGGGCTGTGCGTTACGCTTAAGAATTTGTTGCTTAACCTTTAAGTTTAAACTCTGTAAGCCTTTGGCCGATCCTGCCCGTTTCTTATTATGGCCGAGGTGTCCGGCGCGCGGTCTCACATTTTTCCACAAAAAACTCCACCAAAAAAACGCAAAAAAATAACAGGTTGGGAAAAAGGTGCTTTGCCATAAAGCGGTTTTTCTCAACCTGTTTTAAATCTAATTGATGGGATGCCGTACCTTCCGATTTTGTCGGTTGGTTCAGCCTGTCGGTCGGGTTATAAAGATACGCGGTTTTCCGGCGGTCTGTCGGTTTTCCGATCGCCTGCCATCTGTTGCTTAATGCTTATTTTGCATAATCAACGGCGCGGCTTTCGCGGATGACGTTTACCTTAACCTGGCCGGGATAGTCAAGCTCATTTTCGATCTTTTTGACGATATCCCTGGCCGTAATGACCATCTGATCGTCGGATATGACCTCTGGCTTGACCATTATGCGCACCTCGCGGCCGGCCTGAATGGCGTAGGAGGATTCAACCCCGCTAAAGGAATTGGCGATCTCCTCGAGCTTTTCGAGACGCTTGATGTAGTTCTCAATATTCTCTCTTCTGGCGCCGGGACGGGCTGCCGAAATGGCGTCAGCCGCCTGAACCAGGCAGGCAATGACCGTTTTGGCTTCAACATCGCCGTGGTGGGCGTGTATTGCGTGTACCACCGCTTCGCTTTCGCGGTATCTCTTGGCCACTTCAACGCCCAGCTGAATGTGGGAGCCTTCCATCTCGTGATCAAGGGCCTTACCGATGTCGTGGAGAAGTCCTGCGCGGCGGGCAAGGGTTTCATCCTCGCCAAGCTCTGCCGCAAGCAGTCCGGCAAGATATGCAACCTCAAGGGAGTGGTTAAGCACATTTTGACCGTAGCTTGTGCGGTAGTGCAGCTTTCCGAGCAGCTTGACAAGCTCGGGATGTATGTTGTGTATTCCCACCTCGAGGATGGCGCGCTCGCCTTCCTTCTTGATGGTGTGTTCAACCTCCCGCTTTGCCTTTTCGACCATATCCTCAATGCGGGCGGGGTGAATTCGTCCGTCGGCAATGAGCTTTTCAAGGGTCAGTCTTGCGATCTCGCGGCGCACCGGTTCAAAGCAGGAAAGTGTTATGGCCTCGGGAGTGTCGTCGATAATGAGGTCAACGCCGGTGGCGGTTTCGATTGCACGGATATTTCGTCCTTCGCGGCCGATTATGCGGCCTTTCATATCATCGTTGGGCAGCGGAACCACCGAAACGGTCGCCTCGGAGGAATGGTCGGCTGCACAGCGTTGTATGCACTGGGATAAAATGTGACGGCTCTTTTCGTCCGCCTCTTCTTTGAGCTTTTGCTCGTAGTTACGGATGAGCACGGCCTTGTCGTGGTCAAGCTCGCCCTCAAGATTTTTAAGCAGGTAATCCTTAGCCTGCTCGGTGGTCAGTCCGGAAATGCGTTCGAGCATTTCAAACTGGCGTTTTTTAAGTTCCTCGGCCTCGTTCATACGGCTTTCAATTTCCTTCTGACGGGCGCGAAGAGCCTCCTCTTTCTTCTCGATGTTGTCGGTTTTCTTATCGAGAGATTCTTCCTTTTGCTGGAGCCTGCGCTCCTGGCGCTGCAGCTCGCTGCGGCGCTCGCGGTTTTCCTTTTCGGATTCGGTTCGCAAACGATGAATTTCATCCTTTGCCTCAAGAATGGTTTCCTTCTTTTTTGCTTCGGCGTTTTTGAGAGCGTCGTTGAGTATCCGCTTGGACTCTTCCTCGGCGGAACCCAAGATACCCTCGGCTTTTTTCTTGCGGTGACTTATTCCGGCAAAAAAACATACAATGCCGAGCACAAGTCCGCCGACCGCAAAGCCGATCAATAGCGATACAATGTCCATGGGTTTTTTAACCTCCTATATATTAACCGCAATTTTTTCGGCAAAATTCGTCAAGATGTTTACGCCGTAAACGGGCCTGCGGTCGATGCCCGGTCAAATGGGTGCTGCGACAGAAGGGAGTATCGCCTGAACACAATTCCCGACACTACCGCAACATACATATATAATAATATAAAAAACAGAAAAAGTCAAGGAGAATAGCGGCAAATCGCACAAATTACCCTTGACTTTTTTATAGAAGTGTTATAAAATTTTGATTTTTTTGGTGTCTATATGCTTTAAGGCTTTTAGAATCGCTCTTTGATGGAGGATTTTTATTGAAAGAAGCCTTACTGCCCTTAAGTCAAAACTAAGTTTTGCCGGCTCCTTATGCCCCGGCGCCACGGCCGGGAAAAGACTTTCAGTCTTGTTGCATTGACAAAAGCCCCACAGGTTTCGTTAAAGCCGTTAGTTGTGTGAATTGACAAATTGACATAGATGATATGGCTTGGTTAAGGCCGTTTCTTTTGCTCTGCTAAGATGTTATCTTACTATTTCGCCGAAAGCACCTTCATCGGTACTTTCGGTTATTTTAACCGGCAAAATCTCGCCTTTAAGGCCGTTTTCGGCCTTTACCTTAACAGGGGTGTAATTCTCGGTGTATCCTTCAAAAAATCCGTCCTTTTGCTGCTCGAAAAGCACATTTTCGATTCTTCCGACCTGGGCGGCGAAAAAGTCTTTCGCACACTTTTCCGCAACCTTTGAAAGGGCCTTGCTTCGGGCGGTTTTCACCTGCTCATCCACCTGATTTTCCATTTGGGCGGCGGGGGTGCCCTCTCTTCTCGAATAGCAGAAGATGTGCACCTTTGAAAATCCTATTTCCTTTACAAAATCCAGGGTCTCGTTAAATTCTTCCTCGGTTTCTCCGGGAAAGCCGGTCATAATGTCGGTGGTTACTGAACAGTTTTCAAAGCGGGCGCGTATGTCGGAAATTATGCGTCGGTAGAGGGCGGTGTCGTATTTGCGGTTCATCCGTTTGAGCACGCCGTCGCTGCCCGATTGGAGCGAAAGATGAAACTGGCCGCACAGCTTTTTGACCGATTTAAGGCCGTCCAGCACCTCGGGGGTAAGCTGATCGGGCTCGAGGGAGCCCAGTCTTAACCGCTCGATACCCTCAACGTCGGCCGCCTTTACTCCGTCGGGAAGGGTCAGGCCGATGTCGCTTCCGTAGGCCGAAAGGTTTATTCCGGCAATAACCGCCTCTTTATATCCTGCCGCCGCAAAAGCGGTCAGCTCTTCTGTTATGCGCTCGGGAGGTTTTGAACGCACCCTGCCCCTTGCATAGGGTACGATGCAGTAGCTGCAAAAGCGGTTGCATCCGTCCTCGATTTTTACAAAGGCTCTCGTTCTTCCCTCAAAGCTGTGGGAGCTTAGGGGGGATATCTTTTCGTGAGGTCGGTGGGGTTTGCTTTCAACGATTTTGTCCCGATGCGCCATAAATTTTTTAACAAGGGCGGGAAGCTCGGAATTTAGGGCGTTTCCGATGATTATGTCGGCGTCGGTCAGGGTTTTGGCCTTTTCGGGACGGGCCTGGGGCATACATCCGGTGACGGCTATAACGGCGGCGGGATACTGCCGGCGCATTTTTCTTACCGTCTGGCGGGTTTTTCGGTCGCTTTCGGCCGTTACGGTACAGGAATTTACCACGACGATGTCGGGAATGTCCTCCCCCTCGTTTACCGAAAGTATGTCGTCACAGGCAAAAAGCTCCCGCAACGTCTCGGTGTCGTACCGATTGACCTTGCAGCCCAGGGTTTTAAAAAGCACCTTCATCTGATTTTAAGCTCCTTTGCCGAAAGAAGCTTGGGCTCCTTTTCGTCGGGGCGGAAAAGCACAAAGCGGGAGCCGATTACCTGCACCACGTCGGCGCCTGTGGCATCGGCAAGGCTGTCGGCCGCCTCTCTGGCGGTTACGGGTGAGCTTTCCAGCACACGCATTTTTATCATTTCCCGTTTTTTAAGGGCCTCGTCGGCCTGTTTTACCGTTTGGTCGGTAATTCCGCCGTGGCCTATCTGGAAAATGGTTTCGTATTTGTTGGCAATGCCGCGCAGGGCGGCTCTTTGTTTACTTGTAAGCATTGTTATCTTTCCTTGCGTTTTAATTTTTTGGAGTTGTCTGCGGAGGCGTGTCGGGCTTTTGTCCGAGGTAATTTTTAAGCTCGGCAAGGCATTTGTCAAGAGCCTTGCCCCTGTGGCTGACGGCGTCCTTTTGCTCGCCTGTCATTTTGCCGAAGCTTTTGCCCTCGTATAAAAAGACGGGATCATATCCGAATCCGCCCTCCCCCTCTTTTTCAAAGGCAATTCTGCCAAAGGTTTCTCCCCTGACCGTAAACTGCCGTCCGTCGGGAAAAACGCAGGCGATGGCCGAAACAAATTTTGCCCCTCTGTCGGGTTCTTTTACACCGTCAAGCTCACAAAGCAGCTTTGAAATACGCTCGTCGTCGGTGTCGGCGTATCTTGCCGAATATATGCCAGGGCGGCCTCCGAGAGCGTCGACGCACAGTCCCGAATCGTCGGCAAAGGCGGCAAGACCGCTCTGCTTGCAGGCGTATTTTGCCTTTATGAGGGCGTTTTGCTCGAAGGTTTGGCCGTTTTCAACCGCCCCTTCCATATCTATGGAAAGCTCCTTTGCAGATACGGCGCAAAGGTCCCGGGGGCTGTCCGATTGCTCGGAAAGCCGTTTTAACATTCGGGAAAATTCCTCTACCTTGTGGGAATTTCCGGTGGCAATAACAAATTTCATGAGTCTCACCTTTCCTCGGGGTCGAAGGAGGTTAAAAACAGTACGCTGCGCTCCAGCGAATCCCGCGAATTTCCCCAGTCGGCGTCTTCGCCGTTGTTGCGGTAGTCAAACATATCGCAAAAGTGCTTGACATCCTTGTGAAGCTCCTCTATGGACGAAAGGGTCAGCTTTTTGGCCGCGTCCTTGAACTCCCCTTTAAATCTGCGGCCCATTTTTTTGTCGGCCGCGGCGGTAAGCTCATAATAATGCTTTAAACAGAGTGTTTCCTGCTGCTCAAAAAGCTTGCGGAAGTCCATATCGGCCTCGTATTTTTTTATGGTGTTGGAAATGAGAGAGGCCATATTGCGTTCCACCTCGTCGCATATAAAGCAGCTGTCCTTTTCGGCCGATTTAAGGGGAGATTTAAGGTTCTTTTCCACCTCTTTAAGATGGCTTTCGAGCATAAGAGCCACCGAAAGCCGCCGCTGCTGCTTAAGTATCATTTTAAAGTGGCGAAAGCAAAAGCCCTTTTGATTGGTTACCTTTCTAACCTCCGGCTCCATCATTGCTGCGCCGGTTATGTAGTCGGCCATAAGTTTTTCGAGCATATCTCTCATTCGGCATACGGGGCAGCCCTCTTTAGGCTCAAAAACCTCCTCAACGGGTATCGAGCAAATATCCGATCTCATAAGATCACCTCGTTTTGAAGTAGGATAATAATGTGTTAAAAATATTTTTTGCTTTTAAGTCGGTTGGCAGATTTTATCAAAGCAATGCGGCGGTGGCCTGTGCGTGCCTTTTAAAGATCACCGTCGTAAAGGGTGGCGGCAAGCACCGCCTTTATGGTGTGCATACGGTTTTCGGCCTCGGTGAAAACCACCGAACGGGGGCTTTCAAACACCTCGTCGGTGACCTCCATTTCCTCTCTGCCGAATTTTTCGCACATTTCCTTTCCGACAGAGGTGTTCTTATCGTGGTAGGAGGGCAGGCAGTGCATAAACACGCCGTCCTCGGCCGCAAGGCTCATAATTTCCGAATTGACCTGATAGGGTGCAAGATCGTTGATTCTCTCCTGCCACACCTCTACCGGCTCGCCCATAGAGACCCATATGTCGGTGTAGATGACGTTGGCGCCTTTGGCCGCAGCCCTCGGGTCGGTCTCGAAGGTTATGCTGCCGCCGTTTTGGGCTGCAAGGGCCTTGCACTGCTCGATAAGATCTGCTTCGGGCATATACTTTTCGGGACAGCAGCCGACAAAATCCAGTCCCATTTTGGCGCAGCCCACCATCAGGGAATTGCCCATATTGTATCTGGCATCGCCCATATAGACAAATTTAATGCCCTTAAGACGGCCGAAAATCTCCTTAACGGTCAGAAAGTCGGCAAGTATCTGGGTGGGGTGAAATTCGTTTGTAAGGCCGTTCCACACGGGAACGCTTGCATAATCGGCCAGCTGTTCGACAATTTTCTGACCGTGGCCTCTGTATTCGATGCCGTCGAAAATTCCCGAAAGAACACGGGCTGTGTCGGCGATGCTTTCCTTTTTGCCGATCTGGGAGCCTGTGGGATCGAGATAGGTGGTTCTCATTCCGAGATCCCCCGCAGCCACCTCAAAGCTGCACCTTGTGCGGGTGCTGGTTTTTTCAAAGATAAGGGCAATGTGCTTTCCCTTTAAAACATCGTGGGAGATGCCCTCTTTCTTTTGCTTTTTAAGCCGCGCCGCAAGGTCGATGAGATATCCGATCTCCTCTGACGAAAAATCCAGCAGCTTTAAAAAGTCTCTTCCCTTTAAATTGTACATAATATCCTTCCTTTCGGGAGATTGTTTATATTTCAAAATCGGTTTTTGATGATTGCTTAACTTTTGACGGGTTTTGCGGCCGAAAAAATGCTTTAAAAAACGCTTTAAAAAATGTTTCATGTGAAACATTGATCGCCGGGACCCGCAGTTTTGCTGGGCAAATCGACATTCGGCCGTACACTTTTCGGCCGTTTTTGCAAATTCAAATCGGGGCTTTAACCGTCGGCTTTTTTCGGCTGATTTTATTGCCGATAATTGTTTTTTTGCCGATTTAATTGCTGACCATCGGCCTTTGCGGGTTTTAAACGGTATCTGCGCAACCTTTCCGGCAGGCCTTAAAACTGAGAATGATAATCTTCGTTGTCCTTTTTCTTTTTGATCTCCCTGCGCCTTGTGGCTATGGCAAAGACCGCCACCCCGATTATGGCAACCACCACCGCCACAATGACAATGGTTGAGTATCTTACCCTCGCATCGGCCTGTTCCTGGGTCTCGGTGTTGGAGATGGTCTTTGTTATATAGGCTGTGTCGAATATCGACCGGGCCTGAGCCTTGTCCTCATCGGTCATTTCGGGAGCGTAGTACATAATTGAATACTGCAGGCCGTTTTTGACGGTGGTCATAAATATGGTGTCGGTGGTTCTGCTGCCCGAGGAGGCAAGCTCAATGTATATGTAGTGGCCGTCCCCCTGGTCGACCTCGGTTTTGGAGGTTACCTCATAGCCGTTGCCGTTGAAGGAGGATACAAGGGTTTTGTAAACCTCCACGATTCTGTCGCTGTCGGAGGCTTTAAGCTCCCATATGTCGATGGTGACCTCGCTGCCGAATATGGCCACGCTGCAGGTGCGCCCCTTTTCGTCCTTGGCATAATAAACGCCGCCGTCCTCATCCTTAAAGGCGGTGAGTACATCCGGATCTATGTTGTATTCCGAAAGGGCAGGATCGTCGGTAGAAAGATTGGCCATTTCAAAGACCCTCATACTTTCGGGAAAGGAAATTTTAAAGTAGCTTTCGGCGTCCTCATACTGGGTCATCCCGCAGGACGAAAGGCAAAGCAGCATCACCGCCGCCGTCAGCAGACATAAAAATCGTTTCATTTTTTAAAGCTCCTTTCGAGTTTTAAAAGGTTTTCTTGGTTTCGTATGGATTGTGTATAGGGTCTATTGTCAATGCACAAGACGGAAAGTATTAACCAAGCCTACGCGCCGAGGCCGTCAGCCAAGGCTGAGCGGAGAGCGGCCTTCCTGCAAAACCGCCGTTTACAAGAAGCAGTTGGCTTTCCGCTTTTAAAAGGAAAGGCGAAACATTGCGCTCTCCGGCCTCGGCAGAGCCGAGACGGCATCGGCGCCCGTGCGCCCCATAAAGCCGCCGTCAACACGCGTGTGAGAAAAACATTACAGCCGTGCGCTGCCCTTCCCGTTAACCTCGGCATAATATTCCTGCTTGTTTTCATACATCCTCTGCTCGGCCGTGCGGAGGAGCTGTTCAAGGTTGTCGCATTTTTGCTCAAAAGCCGCGCCCACCGACACGCTTACCTCCTCCCGAGCCGCCTGCTCTTTAAGGCTTTCCAGCTTTTTATCAAAAACATCCTTCTCTATGGGCTGAGCCAACGCCACAAACTCATCTCCGCCTATGCGGTAGCTTTGACCGGGAAACAACCCCTTTATTATGTCGGCCGCCGTGCAGATGTATCTGTCTCCCTCGGTGTGGGATTTAAGATCGTTTATGCGCTTGAGCCCGTTCATATCAACATAAATCGCACCGACATTTTCAAGGCTCGGCCCCGAAAGGCGGTTGATCGTTTCTATGTATTTGTTGCGGTTAAACATCGAGGTCAGCAGATCCTGATAGCTTAGCTGCTTTAACTGCTCCCGCTGCACCGCGATTTCGGTGTTTCGCTGTTCGAGAACGTGAAGCGCCCGCAAATTCCAAAGGAAGATAATGAGCATTGCGGCAATCTCGACTCCCGCCGTAACAAAAAGCAGAGCCTTCATATAGTTGAAGGTTTTAAAGATAACGTCGTCCTGAACGAAAAGCATCATTTGCCAGTTGTAAATGCCAAGGGGTGTGTAATACATATATATGGTTTTGCCGTTGGTTTCCGATTTAAAGGCGATAATGCCGGTTTTAAGATTTTTTGTTTCCTCTTTAAGGTCGATGTTCTCGTAGCCTCGGGCGCGCTGCCTTTCCTCGGTCTCGTAGGCATTGCCGAGCTCGCCGTGCCAGCTGTCCATAATATAGTTGCCGTCGTAGCTGTCGACGACGCAGTAGAAGGATTCATTTCTATAAATACGGGAAACGAAAAGATCACCCAGACCCTGTACATCGATAACGCCGATAAGCACGGCCGACGAGCCGCTTTGGTCGCTTATGGGAATGAAATAGTAAAGACATTCCTCTCCCGAAACAAAATCGGTCAAGCGGTGGGACATGTGCTCGCCCTTTTCAAAAAGCGTCTCATAATTCGAGGTGGCATTGCCGGCAAGGTCGCTTCCGTTTGTTACAAACGAGCCGTCCGGGAAAAGCACATCTATGCGGGAATAAAAGGTGGAGCTTTTAAGCTTGTCGATGTGCAGAGAAACCATCTGACGGCGGTCGAGATTGTTGTCGACCGAAAGCAGCTCGCCGATGGCGCGGAGCTTTTCTATTTCATCGTCGAACTTTGCGGTTATTTCATTATTAAAGGTGGAGACATATTCCCCGAGTCTATTAAAGCATCGCTGCTTTTCATAAGAAATTATTCTATAGTATAATCCCACGGTCAGGGATATCATAATGCAGGTTATGCAGATTATGGGGAGCAGCTTTTTTACCTTGTTCATTATTTTCACCTTATATATATTTTTTTGCAAAGGGAAATTTGCCGCTTTTCATCCGCCCGGCACCGATTTATACGAAGGCCCGAAGGGCCGATCGTTCCGAATGCCGGGGAAACAAAAAACGGCGGCACAAATAAAGCTATGTCATCCTTTATTATACATATAAACTGTAAATTTTTCAAGGGCAAAAAGCCTTTAAAAGCGGTTGCCCGAAACATTTATACAATTGCACAAAAAAAGGCCGTCTTTGGAGGAAATGACGGGCAGACCGCGTAAAGCCGCAGCCCGAAAAAAAGCAAAAAACGGCGGCCCAAAAATTCCGACCGCCGAAAAAATATGAAAAGAAATGTCTGCAAAGAAAACGCCTTAAATCCGCAATTTCCGAAACGGCAAAAAGCCTGTTAAAAGGGCCACACCCCTATTATGCGGGCGGAAATAAACATCGCCGCAACCGGGATTATGCTTCCGAGAAGAAGCTGGACGGGAGTATGGCGTTTGATTTTAAGAGAAGCCCAAACCACCGCGCCGAGCAGTCCGTAAAGGGCAATGTAGGGGAGGCCGAGCACATATATCATCATGGCAATGGGTCCCGACACACCGCAGGCGTGTCCGCTGGCCTTAACGCCGAATACAAAGGACGAAAGGGCGATGGAAATTCCCGAAAGCAGATATGTCATAAATATGAGCAGCTCGATCCTCCCGGCGCCGAAAAACACCGACCCGAGAATGCCGGCGATATATCCCACTACCGAAAAAACAATGGCAAGATTTCTCTGGCCGTCTCTGCCCTTTTTGCGAAGGGCGGGAATGATGGCCGAAACGGGATATGAAAGCAGCGGAAAAACGGTCAGGACGCCCAGGGCGTAAAGATAGTGGCCAAGTCCCAAATAGGAATCGGGACGGGCAAACCATATGACCGTCAGCATAAGTGCGGCCATAAAGGGAGCGACCGTGATGACCCTTACGATTTTTGCGATTACGGCCTCTTTGGTGATTTTGCGGTCGGAAGCTTGGGTCTCTTTTGTTTTATTATCGCCTTTTTCGGCAATTTGAATATTTGTTTTCTCCGGCATATTGAAAACCTCCCAA
>ERZ857629.3881-NODE-3881-length-12136-cov-2.975002_pt1 | contig 12136 bp, 10 predicted proteins | sample MGYA00519700_ERZ857629 | MGnify/ENA primary metagenome ERZ857629 (study PRJEB31778, sample SAMEA3449351) | human gut metagenome | biome: human gut; feature: human-associated habitat; material: faeces | place: United Kingdom | collected 2010/2012 ... | reverse complement strand
CCACAAGCGCCTGTCCTCAGGCGCAGTTCGAGCCCCAAACGGATCACAAGGTAGCTGAGATTTTTCTCAGCTATTTTTGTATACTTTGGGGTGTCTTCCCCTGAAAAAAGTGGTTCTTCCGCAATTTATTTGAAAAGAGAGCTACAACTAAGCAGAGAGCGCTCTACTGATTATACCGCAGCCATAGCAGCGATGGGCAAAAATATCACAGAAGTTGCAGAGATGAAAAAAAACTCCTTGAACTAAGAGGTAACCTCTGCTTCCCATACGTCTGATTGCTCATATAGTTAACAAGAGTATATACAATAAAGAATTGCAAGATAAAGAAGTCTCTTTGGTTGAAAACGTTTAAACGTGCCATGTATGGCCGCGCTTCGCTTGAACTCTTGAAAGGGAAAATGGTCTTCTGTGAGATGGGCTTCAACTAAATTTCGGAAGAACCACCAAATTTAGGGAAGATCACAAATTTCAATTTTAAGTCTTCTTAGTCGTAGTTTTTTGTAAAATTTGAGGTTATAATCGCAAAAATTTGTACCTTTACACTCACCTAATCGTGATTATTTGTATGGCAGTTAAAGTTGACACCCAAAAAGAGATTATATTCGGTTCGTCTGACCCGAATGTTTCCCGTGTGCTTTCTCAAAAGGAGAAAGACGGAGAATTGCGCAAGTTGGCTCCTCGCATATATACGACCAATTTGATTGATAGCCCTGCAAATATAGTCAGGCGCAACCTTATTGAGATTTTGGCGTATCGTTATCCAAATGCCTTGATCAGTCATCGCAGTGCAAAGGAGATGCGCCCTACGTCTACAGGTAATTTCTTCCTGACAAATTCTACTACTCGGCGTGTCACTGATTTGCCAGGTATCATACTCAATTTTGTAAAAGGCCCGACAGCAACGGCAAATGACACTCCCTTTATGGGTATGCACATATCGGGAGAACACCGTTATATGCTTGAGAATATGCAGTTGTCTCGAAAATCAGGAGATGAATCAAGAGTGTTGCCTATTGCCGTTATCGAAAACAAACTTGAACAACTGTTGCTGACAGGAGGCGAGGAACGATTGAATCAGTACCGCGATGAGTTGCGAGAAGTTGCAAACGAATTGAGTATGACTGATGAATTTTCCAAAATCAATAACATCATATCTGCGTTACTGTCCACCGATTCGGCAAAAGCCCGTGCAGCCGGCAATCCATTTGACGCGACCCGTGTTGAACTATTTGAAATTTTATTTGACACAATAAAAGACCGTTATTTTGTAATACGAAATAACCGCAATACCGATGAGGACTCTTTCCGGTTATTTTCATTCTTTGAGAGTTATTTTTCCAACTATATAGAAGGTACGGAGTTTGACATTGAGGAAGCGAAAGAAATCGTTGATTCGGGAATACCTATGCCGAGGCGTGATGAGGACTCACACGATATTCTTGGCACATTCAAAATACTGTCCAACCGTTCCGAGATGATGCGCGTTCCTACTTCTCCCGAAGAGCTTCTCACAATATTGAGCCATCGACATACCATATTGTTGGAAGGTAGGCCGCACATGAATCCCGGTGTTTTAAAGACAAGAAACAACCGTGCTGGCCAGACGGAATTTGTGGACTACCAATTAGTAAAAGGCACACTTTCGCAGGGTTTCAAATATTATTCGGCTCTGACTGATCCGTTTGCGCGTGCTATATTCATGATGTTTATGATAAGTGAGGTACATCCATTCAACGATGGAAACGGAAGAATAGCCCGTGTGATGATGAACGCCGAGTTTGTTCGTGCCGACCAGTCAAGAATAATCGTGCCGACTGTGTTCCGTGAGGATTACATATTGGCATTGCGCAAACTTACCCGCCATAAAGACCCAATGGCATATATCAACGTAATGACCAAACTCCACCAGTTCAGCGATAACCTTTATGGCACAGACTTTACTCAACTGAAAGACTACCTCGCCGCTTGTAATGCCTACGAAGAACCGTCGCAAGCAAAACTACAAATCATTGACCGAACATTTTTATAACATGGCGCAAAATATCACATCAGTTACGAAACGCGATATATTTCAACTGCTTACCAATGGGTGGGATGATAAAGAATTGTTTGGAGACGTAAATCATAAATATTATAATTTATGGGGTCTTACGACTCCTGAAGAATTTCTAAACAGATTATATCCACTACAACAATTGCCCTCTTTTGATACACGTTTAGGTAATGCAGCCGAGGATATTTACCGACATACTGTTGTCAATCCAAATGATTATTCCAATGGATGGTTTTGGAAAGATAGTCGTTTTAATATCGGAGATGGAGAGGATGAAATCTTATTAAATTTTCTTGTGGAAATATTCCACCCAGAAGTTAGGGATGATAGGATGGACTGGCAAGGTTTATTAGCAAAATAAATAAATTGTTAAATGCAGACGGATATAAGATTGTCTCTATAAATAAAATATCAGGTAGAAATATTTATGGTTGGAAACCTACACAAAGAAAAATTTTTCTCATCACTGATGAAGAACTGGACTATTTTAGTTCATTGTTCAACAATGGTGGTTATGTATTGGATTTCACTTCTCGTAAATCATTTAACGACTTTACAGAAAGAACAATAGGCGTTCGGGTTACCGAAACTTATGGAATGTCTATGGGTAAATCTTTAACTGCGTTTTTCAAAGAAGAAGATGATGAGAAAAAGATTATTAAATTAATACTTGAACTTTGGGATTGTTATAAAGTTTCATCATGTAAAAATATTGCTAATATTGTTGACTTAGATAACGGTCAAAAGATAATAGAGAGGATATCTAATAACAATATTGCTGTAGTGAAACAAGTTGTTGAAATAAAAGCAAAATTTGACAACATATATATCCAAAGTCAAATTGACGAAATGCTGGCCTCACAAGAGGAAGATCCAACAAATGCCATAGGATTAGCCAAAGAACTGATTGAAAGTTGCTGTAAAACGATATTAGAACACTATAACATACCCAAAGATTTTGATAATTTATCTAAATTGGTAAAAGCGACTACTAAAACGCTAAAAATAACACCGGAAGATATTCCCGACTCTATTCCAGAGGCAAAATCTATGAAGGCTATTTTGGGAGCATTTGCTACTATCACTGACGGATTGGCTAATTTAAGAAATACTTATGGCCGTGGACATGGTAAAGACAATAATTACAAAGGGCTTGGTGTTAGACATGCTAAATTAGCTATTGGCGCAAGTTCTACTCTTGTGCATTTTTTATGGGATAGTTTTTCACGAAATAATACCGATTCAAAACAATGATATTATTATGAGAGAAGAGAAGACTGAAAAAAAATTCCATGGAACTTTGAAAAAGTAAGTGATAAACTTGAAGCTATACGCCGAGACGGTAACGAACAAGATTTATTGTCATTGATTAAAGATAATAGCTTTTTATTATCCGAATTATACCATAGGAAATATGGCGCACAATCTGCATTTCATGAGATCTCATTCGGTGGAAAATACCGATGTGATTTTGCGTGGCTTAATGACAATTCAGATGGGCCTAAATGGGTTTTACTGGACACTTGAAAATCTGATGATGTAGAATTCTAAACCTTATGACACTGCTTCAATTACCAAAGAAATTTTAACGCTTTGGCTCATTGGAGTTTTGAAACAAATGAGTAACTTTGCGTTATCGGATTTGCAAACCGATATAGGACATTGCAGTTTAAGCGTGGCAGATAAGAGAGTCAGCCGGCACAGGCGTTCACAACTCCATGATACTAACCACACAGCATCGGAGTTTAATAGCCCCAAACGGATCACAAGGTAGCTGAGATTTTTCTCAGCTATTTTTGTATACTTTGGGGCGAGAATCCAAGACCTAATATTATACCTACCAGCAGTAGGATAGCTTAATTCCGGCATACCCGGAATCCTCCCCAAAATCAAACAGAGGAAACAACTTCTGATAACCAACAGAAAGATCCACAGACCTCCATTTTTTACAAGCAAAACTAAAACCTACTCTTGGAAAAACATACGTATCTTTAGGACCTACATAGGTTCCCGCATCCAAAGAGACAAAGAGTGAATTATATCTTTTTCCAACAGGGAAATACCTTTTTGCAGTAACAAATATCGGCATCATGGCACGGTCCTGATCTATTATACCATCGGGAGCCGAAAACAGAAGTCCTATGCCTGCACCAATAAAAGACCTGTCATTAATTATTACGCCATGAGATGTTGTCAAGCCGGCTATTCCAATCAGTTTATCCTTAAAAGGGTAATTGTATTCATAGGCAATATCACCTTTATAACGGGTGCTTCTGTAAATTCGCGCCTTTCTATGTTGTAGAGATAAGAAATATATCTGAGAATTCCCCTCAAAAGGGCACTGAATATTTGCATTAACAACTTTCAATTGCGCTTGCGATGTATCTGATTGTTGTGCAGACAAACTTATATTGGATAAGAGCCCAACGATAAATAATACGGAATACAATAAGAACCTTTTCATAAAATAGTCTATAAAAGTAAGTAACTTGCTTTATAAGTGTTAGCAAATATATAAAAAATATTAAAATCTCATAATGTGCAAAAAATTAAGGATGTACCAAAGTCCTTCAATTTGATACACCCTCTTATTGTTGAATAAAAAAATGCTTAGTTCTCTACTATTACAACCCTATTACTTGCAGCCCCGTCAAACATCTGTTCAGATGAACCCACAGCCTTTATCTCCAATTGCGAAGGATTAACACAATAATTATTTACAAGAGCATTCAATACAGCTTCACCACGTTTTTCAGACAACATATAGTTATACTCAGGTGTTCCTGTCTCCTTATCCGCAGAGGCATATAGAGTATACTTCTTGTCTGTTTTTTTTATTATTTCTGCAATATATCCAAGATTAATCATCCCCTGCTCAGTAATCTCTGCGCTGTTTATAGCAAAAAATACTGCAACATTACCAACAATATGTTTCTCCTTTACTACAGGTTTGCGTTTCTTTTCTGCGGCAAGCTGTTTCATACATTTGTCTCTATGAGCATTAGCCTGCTCCACCATGCTTTTCAGTTCATTTATCTCATTCACATATTTAGAACAGTCCTCAATCACTATTAGCTCATTGGCACGTTGGAATCCCTTTGCACAGAAATTATATGTTATTCCAGTTGTCACTGTAACAAAATAATCAAAAGCTCGTGGATTTTCATAAAGGTCGTATCTCCTTCCCAAGGCCGTTACCCGCATATCTATGGTTGCATCCATCACACTGCAGAGTTTTAAATTATGAATGACACCGGTATTTGCTGCAACCTGATTATTGTGATATTTTGAGTTCCACGAATGTGCCCATCCAAAACCTACATACGGAATAAAACTCCAAAATCTATCTGTTCTGTAACCGCCAATAGTATTGGAAAGATTGTATAAGAAATCCATGTGGAGAATAGAACTGTTAAACTTTTGCCTTAGGTACCCCTTTGTTGGGAGAGTACCATCTGCGTAAAGACCTCGTCCAAAGCTTTTTCCTTTAATTCCACTCCATTCCAATCTTGTTCCTATTGTTGGCAAAAACCATTTACCAACTGCAACATCAATTGCCGGCGCAGCCTGTTTCCAGAAACCTTTCTTAAAATCATGGCTACCAAAATATACCTGTGCTCCTCCGCCAACAGTAACAAACCAATTATCGCATACTCCGGCGGTAACATACGGTCCATGTTTGTACTGCAACTCTACAGCCTCCTCATCTTGTGCATAAGCACCAAAAGCAAGCATCATAACTAACGAGAAAACAAATAATCGTTTCATACTATCAAAATTTTTTGTTGTTAATAACTCCGTAAGCCACAGCTTTAAAAGTCAAGTTAGTTTTTCTGCCATTTTAGCAATTTACAATAAAGGAACAGCTAATTGGGAAAAAAGTTTTTTAAAATAAAAATACTACATTTGCATCTTCCTAATGAGGAAGCCAACCTATCGGTGTATAAAATTATGAACAATAACAAAGTTATAAGTGACAGGCAACGCACAGAATCTGCTGTAAGGATAACATGGATAGGATTCTTTGTTAATTTCGTCCTCTCCTGCGGAAAGATAGCTGCCGGATTTTTTGGCAGAAGTTCTGCCATGATTGCAGATGGAATACACTCGTTTTCTGACTTTGTTACAGACCTTGTGGTAATTGTATTTGTTAAAATTGCCGGTAAAGGACGGGATGAGGGGCATCAGTATGGGCATGGCAAATTTGAGACATTGGCAACACTTATCATAAGTCTTCTGCTTCTATTTGTTGCCATAGGTCTCTTCTATGACGGTATAACCAAAGTAAGTGATTCAATAAAAGGTGCCATATTGGACAAGCCATCATATTTGGCGCTTATTGCTGCACTTGTTTCAATTTTAACGAAGGAGTGGCTGTACAGAATTACGGCAAGAGAGGGGAAAAAAACCAATAATCAAGCTATTATAGCCAATGCGTGGCACCACAGGTCAGATGCCTTTTCATCTATAGGCACATTTATAGGAATTGCAGGGGCGATGTTTCTTGGCGACAAATGGAGAGTATTAGATCCAATCGCTTGTATAATAGTAAGTTTACTTATTTTAAAAGTTGGAATAGATCTTATGAAACCGGCATTTTCGGAGCTGTTGGAAAGCTCGCTTCCGGTTGAGACAGAAGAGGAAATAGGCAGAATAATAATGGCTGTAGATGGTGTTAAGAGATACCACAACCTAAAGACCCGTAAAAGTGGAAACTATTTTATCATAGATGTTCACATAAAGGTAGACCCTACAATAACAATAGTGGCCGCTCATGACATTGCAACAAATGTAGAATATTCAATAAAGAACCGGTGGGGCTCGGCAACCCAAGTAATGGTTCACACGGAACCATATTTTCAAAACAAATAGCAAAAAAAGAGCAATAAGGCACAGTTTTTTCATAATACTACAAGCAAAAACGGCAAGGAGCATGAACTCTAAAGCATGTTTTTTTGTTATGTAAACGTTTAAAAATTCAAATTACAGGTATATGAAACGATTTCTATTTCTTATTACTGCAGTTTTGGCAACATTAAGCGTTAATAATGTAAATGCTCAAAATGTTGATGCCAATTTGTGCAACGAGACAACAATGACTAAACAGGAATTACGCAAGGCGGCAAAAGCTGCGCATAAAGCTGCCGTTAAAGCGGAAAACGAGCAACTGTATAAAAATGCACTACAGGCTTTGAAAGATGGATCTTGGGTTATAGAGGTAGACCAGATAGTATTTCCACGTGGTCTCACTAAATTTGTAAGCAAAACAACAAATTTTGTATACATAAATAACAACCAAGCTGTTGTACAGTTAGCACTTACTCATTTCAATCCCGGGCAAAACGGATTAGGCGGATTTACGGTTCAAGGAAACCCTTCAAAGATTACAATGAGTAACGGCAAACATGGAATTGTATACTACAATTTTAACGTTCAGGGAGTTGCTATCTCGGCCACTGTAAATGTACAGCTCACAGGAGACTCCAACAGGGCAACTGTTACCATCTATCCAAACTTTAACAATAACAATATAACATTAACCGGCGACTTGGTACCTTACAACAGTTCCAATGTCTTCCAAGGCCAGACCATATAAAAAATGACGGACAAAAACTGTCATCTCAATTTCGAAGAGGTTAAATAAAAAGTCAGCTACGCACTTTCTATTTAACCTCTTCAACTACACTATGTTTAATATACCACAGATATCCCATAACATTGGAATATCCAATCTTCTTCATTAAAGAGACATAGTTCTTAACCTGCCTTAAATATTTGCCGTGAGATGCAGAATCTGGATTATATTCACCAAATTTATAGTCCACCACAGAAACAACGGGCTCTCCATTATTATCTTTAATTATAATCCTATCGGGCCTGTACACCCTGCCATCTCCATCTATAAGCTCTCTCTCGTTTAATACTTTTATACCTACATCAAACCAACCGTAACTTTTTACCTCTTGGATTTTATCTAAAACCATAGACTGCAATTCCAACGGCTCAATGTCAACCAAACCTGCGTCATAAGCCTCCTTGCAGGCATTGGCAATGCTATCATAAGAATCTATAAGGGAGAATACATTGTGCATTGCTATACCGGTTTCACGTACACCATGCTCATCAATTATATTTCCGGATCTTAATGTTTTAAGACGTTCTGCGTTAACCGGCCCGGAAAAAAAATGGGATTTGTCGGGAAGCAGAACAGATGGATCATCATTAACAATATGAGTATCGCCAATAAGCTGTGCCACCTCCTCTAAAGAACCAATCTGCATGCAGTTATCGCTAAACGACATCCCATTTACAGCTGTCTCTATCCCGTTAAGGGCTGCCGCCTTATTATCATTGAAGAACCTGTACAAAACGTCTGCAGGCGAATCTATATTCTTATCATTGGAGGAGAGGCAGAATATATACAGGGCATATTTAGGCCTGGTGAGAGCAACATAGCCTATATTCATATTGTCTATATACTCATTAAGATATTCTCTGAGGTAATCCTCTGCAAATGAACTTTTAACAGCTTCTGACGAAAATTTTACGGCAACAGGTACTTTAACGCCGTTATTATCCATAACAGTCCATAAATCGTCGTGACGTTTACCGCTTGTAATTATCTTAAGGCTGTAGAACGGAACAAAGACAACATTAAACGACAATCCCTTTGATTTATGGATTGTCATTACAGTAATCGCATTTATACCCTGCGGCGAGGCGATATTTCTGTTGCATCCGTCCTCATCCCACCAGGAGAGAAACCCGCCAAGGTTGGAGCCCTCCTTTGTAACATAGTCAAGGACGGCATCCAAAAACACTTGCAAATATGTTACATTCTCCCTCTCCGTATCTGTAAGAAAACGTCTTATAACCTCTTCGCACATATTGTAAAGCGGATAAACGGCAACCTCATCCATGAGAGCAACCTCATACTCGCCCCTTTCAAAGAACAGATCATAAATCTCTTTGTCTGCATAGGAAGGGTGGTTCATATTTCGCAAAATGCCTACAACCTTCTGCACAACACTGTTAGCACCCACATTAAGCGAATCATCTGACACAACACTATATCCACATTTTACAAGTTTGTCGGCCACCATTGCGCCCTCATCCTTAGAACGCACCAAAACAGCTATATCACTCTGCTGCACCCCATTCGACAACAGCTCCGCAATCTTGACCTCCAACAGATTGCATGCAGTCTCCTTTCTTGTCTCTGAGCTTTCACCGTCAACAATGTCAACCTCAACATAACCGCCACCCTTAGATTCGGGGACCTGCTGTTTAAGGTCGTTGTAAATCTTTACAACCTCATTATTGTTGAATTTGTCTAATAGTTCCTCACCACCTGCCTCTGCCCTTGCCAAAAAAGCACTCTGCGTAAGCTCTGCGCACTGCTTGAAGTACGAGTTGTTAAAGGCAACTATGTTGCCACGGCTCCGCCAGTTATTGATTAGACTATGTTTCCTTAGCAGGTTAGCGTTAAAGCTATCCGCGAGTCCGGAATTAAGAATCTCCCAGTCAGAGCCTCTCCACCTGTAGATGCTCTGTTTTACATCGCCTACTATAAGATTATTGTTGCTTCCTCCCAAGCTATCGTTAAGTAACGGATAAAAGTTGCGCCACTGGAGTGATGAGGTATCCTGAAACTCATCCAAAAGATAGTTGTCTATTGATGTACCTATCTTTTCATATACAAAAGGTGTATCCTTACCATCTATTATCCTGTTCAGCAGCAATGTACTCTCGGAGAGCAGCATTACATTCTTCTCCCTGCAGTACTCTAAAATCCTTTTGTAAACTTCACCAAGGATAGCTATGGTATTCAGACTCGGAAGCACCAAGTTTATGGTATTGTACTCAATTATGTCTGTGGTAAAAAATGATACAGCCTCCTTTACCAAATCATTCATTCCATCATTATAGAGGCTCTCAACAGCAGTAAGGTTACTCTTACTTTTACTTGACACCCACTCGGAGATATTGTTTGGAAGTTTTTCAAAAGAGGCCGGATAATTAACAACATCTTGCACTGCCCATAGGCAAAAACGTTTGAACGGAGAACGTGAGCCTCCCTTCATATCTTCTGGAGATAATCCATGACGGGCAAACAGCTCCATTGCGTTTTTGCCAATTCCAGCAATCTTGTCTACCAAAATTGCTCTCTTCTCCGTAAGGCCCTTTTTAAGATTCTCAACATCTGCGGCATCGGGAAGTTTTCCGCTCTGCGTTAAAATATCCCGTACAGAATCGTTGAACAGCACTTTAGAGACCTGTTGAATCTCTTTCTTTATGTTCCATGAACGTCCCTCATCCGCAGACTCAATGGCAAACTTTGTAAGTTGGTTAAGCAGAGTAGAATTGGACTCTTCATCCAAATCTGCAAACATCTTGTCTATGGCATAAGACAGAACGGCATCATTATCCAGCTCAACCTCGTAAGTTGCAATCTTCCCCATCTCGCGGGCAAAGGCACGCATCACTACTTGGAAGAACTGGTCTATTGTACTTATTCTAAAGGCTGAATAATCCTGAAGTATTGCCACAAGCAATCCTCTTGCCCTTTTTCTAACCCTCATCTTCCAGTTGCTGTCTCCATGAGCCTCGCTGCAATCTACAAGTTCATCAATGCCAAGTTCACGACGTTTGTCATTCTCAGCCTCTACCATAACATCAATAAGATCTCCCATATACGGAGAATCGTTTCCGGCTATGGAGAGATTGTACAGCTCCTCCATTATCCTCTGTTTCATCTCCTCAGTTGCCTTGTTAGTAAAGGTAACGGCAAGTGCATGTCTGTAAGAATCCTGCCTGTCCGATCTGAAAAGCGATTTTATATATTCCCCTGCAAGTGTAAATGTCTTGCCCGATCCGGCAGACGCCCTATATATATCAAGCATAAATTCTATCCTCCTATTTATTGCAAAGTGAACTGAAACTGCACCACCGGCATCCTGCACATCCCGGCCTGCCGGCAAATGGAACATCTCTGTTGAATATCTCCTCCAACAGACACCTTAACTTATCCTCAAACAAAATAAGATTATCTTTATCCGCCAAAGTCTCAACCACATTGCCGCTTTTTATCTGTCTCAGATAATATACAGACAGTACCGTATCCTCTCCTCCGCCATTAAGATATGCATACATCTGCAACTGTCGGGCGATATGGTATCTGTCCTCTGTTGTTGCATCGAAAATCTTTTCCATATCTGTTTCTACTGCATCACTCTCTTTAACATAACCTGTCTTGTAATCAATTATATACAGTCTTCCCTCTTTTCTCTGCTGACGGTCTATATAACCAACAAGATGTACCTTTTCCAAAGGCACGGAGGGATCCCCCCCCGGATGTATCCCAAGCACTTTTATCTTGCGCTCCTCTCCGGCCACATAGTAAAACGGAACATTTTTAAGATCATACCTCAAAGTATGCAGAATATAATTCTTTAAAAGTTCAAACTCAATAACCCTGCGCCCCTTAATATTACCTATATGGGCCACCACCAAAAAACGTTCTTTAATGAGTTTGTCCAACGCAGCTTTATCACCCATAATCCCCTTTATATCCGTCTCATTTACGGTTTTACCTTTAAAAGGATCATATATAGCCTCCATAACCTCATGATATATATTGCCAAATTTGTCGGCCTCAAGATCTGCCGATATATCATCCTCCTCTTTGTATCCCAAAATATAATCTATATAAAACTTTAAAGGACAGATGAAATAGTCATTTATTGCCGATGCCGAAAACCTTTTTTCACGCAGTTTTTTCATAATGGCATCATCTTTTTCAACCACCTTCGCCAAACCCTCTTCACCATGGACAGCATACGACACCACAGTAGTCTTAATATCTATATTAAACTGATATTTAAGCTGTTTTACAAATCTACTCACCTCGCCCGTAGCCAAACCGTTCTTTCTTGTATCATATATCATGTACAGATTCTTTACCCTGCAAATACTTCTGTAAAAATAGATAGCTCGCTGCGGTCGAGCGCAGGGATGTGAAGACCTGCCTGACCCATGAGGGTAAACAGTCCGATGGTTTTTAAGCTTACGGTTTTACCACCG
>ERZ857629.3876-NODE-3876-length-12155-cov-8.141322_pt1 | contig 12155 bp, 6 predicted proteins | sample MGYA00519700_ERZ857629 | MGnify/ENA primary metagenome ERZ857629 (study PRJEB31778, sample SAMEA3449351) | human gut metagenome | biome: human gut; feature: human-associated habitat; material: faeces | place: United Kingdom | collected 2010/2012 ... | reverse complement strand
CAGCCTCTTTTGAACCACTCGCCCAGCGAGTGGTTTTCGGGATACAATAAAACGACCGCCACTGCGGTCGTTTTTTGTTATGCGGCGAGCGAAGCAATACCGCTTCGGCAGGCATGATCGAGACGGCATCATCCGAAGCAGGTGCATTTCTTACCGGAAGTGCCACAGGGAGGATCATCCAAAAAGGAGGGGCTACGCCCCTCCCTTTTGGTCGTTAGGGGGTGCAGGGGGCGAAATCGAAACGCCCCCTGCCTTTCTCTTGGGGGTTCCAAAGGGGGAGGTTCTCTTTTGAAAGAGAATCTCCCCCTTTGCCCCGTGCAGCGCCGCTGGCGCTGCCATCCTTATTTATGCTTATAAACGCGGCGGTTGTCGAGCGCGAAGACACGCTGGCTGAATTCGCCCGCTTTGAGCGGCGCGAGCACCTCGCGGTAGATCTCCATGCGGCTGTCGATCTGGTCGACGAGCGACAAAAGCTCTGCCTCCGCGCACTGGGGCAGCACCGCCGCGCCGAATTCCGGTTGGCCGTGATGCGAGAGAATCAGGTGCTCCAAAAGCGTCGCCTTTTCCTCGGGCAGGTCGAGCTCGGCGGCAATCGCCGCGACCTCCTGCGCGCCCATGACGAGGTGACCGAGCAGCTGGCCCTTCGTCGAGTAATCCGTCACAAGGCCGAGCTCGGAGAACGTGAACTCCTGCTCCTTGGCGAAGTCGTGCAGCAGCGTGCCGGTGAGGAGCAGGCTGCGGTTCACGGTGTCCGCGTACTGCGCAGACAGAAAATCGGCAAGGCGCAGCATGTTGAGCGTGTGCATCAGAAGGCCGGACAAAAAGCCGTGGTGAACGCTCTTGGCGGCGGGAATGGTGCGGAACGCTGCCTCGTGGCGGCGCAGCATTTCCTCGCACACGGCACGGTAGTCTGCGTCCTCGATGGTCGAAACGAGTGCCTTGACCTCGTCATAGCCGGCCTCGCGGTCGATGGGCGCGACGCTCACGAGCTTCGAGACGTCGACGCGGTCATTGTCTTCGGCGAGGCGCAGCTTGTCGACTGTGAACTGGGGCATGCCGCGGTAGTCCGATACGCTCCCACGCACCTTGAGCACCTTGCCTACGTCGCGCTCGCCGATGGGGCCGCTGTAGTCCCAGACCTTTGCTTCAATCGTGCCGCTCGTGTCGGCGAGCACTGCGCTCAAAAACGGCTTGCCGCTGGCTGTCACCTTGGCAAAGGCGGCCTTGAGCAGATAAAAGCCTTCCACGTCCATACCGCGCTGCATCTGCGCGATGGAAAGACCAACTTCCATGATAAAAACCTCTTTCTGCCCGCGCGCAGCGGGCGAATCTTTCTTCTTTCGTTAACGAACAGCATTATAGCATGCCTGCGCGGAAAGCGCACGGAAAATTTAGTGTGCAGCCTTTTCCCTCTGCGCACGCTCAAGCCAGTCTTTTCCCTCGGTGAAGCGTGCAACAAGGAACGACACGACGTAGTCGCCAGCGGAATTGATCATCGTCGCGGGTGGGTCGACAAGGTTGCCGATCGTCACAGCGATGGGGTAGGCAATGGCCATCTGCGCGGGAAAGAAGAGCGTACAGATGATGTACTCGCCGATGTACCCGCCGCCGGGGATGCCGCTCATCGCGACCGAGCTGAACACGGCGACAAGCAGAATTTTGACGATGAGCCCCGCGCCCTCAAACGGGATGCCGAACACGCCGAAGAGGAACGCGATCTTCAGCACGCAGCTGAAGCACGAGCCGTCCATGTGCATCGTCGCGCCCAGCGGCAGGACGAGGTCGGAGATGTCACGCGGGACACCGCTGTCCTCCGCGGCCTCTAAATTCGTCGGGATGGTTGCGACGGACGAGCAGGTGCCGAGCGCCGTGACCGCAGGGCGCAGGATGTGCCGCCGCATGACGCGCACGCCCTCCTTTCCGCCGCCGAGATAGGCGTAGAGCGGAAACGCGACGAGCGCGTAGACAAAGCAGAGCGGATAGTAGACGAGCATCGCGCGGCCATAGGCCGCGGTGATCTGTGCACCGTAGGTCGCGACGAGTGAGGCGAAAAAACCGAAAAACGCGACGGGCGCGTAGTAGGAGATGAGCGAGACGACCTTCAAAAGGCAGTTCGTCATGTCCTGCAGGACTTTTGCCGTCAGGCAGTCCGCGCCGCCGCTCAGATTGACGCCAAAGCCGATGAGGATGGAGAAGACGATGAGCGGCAGCATCGCGCGGCGGGACAGCAGCGCCGCAAAATCCTCGACCGTGAAGAAGTTGACGAGCAGCTGTGCGACACTCGCCTGTTCATCGACCTCGCCCGCCGCCGCGTCCGCCCACGGCTCGAGGATCGGGGGATAGAGGCGCATCGCAAAGAGCATGATGACTGCGGCGATAAGGCCCGTGACGATGAAGACCAAAAGCGTCGTGCCCATGATCCTCCCCGCGCGCTTCGGGCTTTTCATGCAGGCGATGGAGCTACTCAGCGAGCAGAACACGAGCGGCACGACGATGCAGAACATCAGGTTAATGAAGATCGTGCCGAGCGGGGCGAGACACGTCGCCCCCGGCCACAGCGCGCCCAGCACGCATCCGAGTACGATGGCGAGCAGCATTGCGCTCAGAAAGCCGTAGGTGCGGAAAAAGGAACGAGACATAGAATTCCTCCCTTAAAAATTGCGTTCAACACAATATAGCGGGAGGACTTGGACGATATGCGAACTCAAAAAAGGACACATCCGTACGGATGTGTCCTTTTTTGAGTTATTCAAGCTCGAATGCGCCGGTGTAGAGTTGGTAATAGGTTCCTTTTTCCGCAATCAGCTTTTCGTGGCTGCCGCGTTCGATGATGCGGCCGTGGTCGAGGACCATGATGACATCGGAATTCTTGACAGTGGACAGGCGGTGCGCGATGACAAACACCGTGCGGCCCTCCATCAGCTGATCCATGCCGCGCTGGACGATGGCCTCGGTGCGTGTGTCGATGGACGAGGTCGCCTCGTCGAGGATCATGACCGGCGGGTCGGCGACCGCCGCGCGGGCGATGGAGATGAGCTGGCGCTGACCCTGCGAGAGGTTTGCGCCGTTGTTGGCGAGCTCCGTCGCGTAGCCCTGCGGAAGGCGCGTAATGAAATCGTCCGCGCCGGCGAGCTTTGCCGCGGCGATGCACTCTTCATCCGTCGCGTTGAGTTTACCATAACGGATGTTGTCCATCACCGTGCCGGTGAAGAGGTTGACGTCCTGCAGGACGATGCCGAGCGAGCGGCGCAGGTCGGCCTTTTTGATCTTGCTGACGTCGATGCCGTCGTAGAGGATCTGACCGTCGGCAATGTCGTAAAAGCGGTTGATGAGGTTCGTGATTGTCGTCTTGCCCGCGCCGGTCGCGCCGACAAAGGCGACCTTCTGACCGGGCTCCGCGTAGACGGAGACGTCGTGCAGGACCTCTTTATTCGGCTCGTAGCCGAAGTCCACGTCGATGAGGCGCACGTCGCCGCGCAGCTCGCGGTAAGAGACCTTGCCGTTGTCGTTCGGGTTCTTCCACGCCCAGTGGCCGGTGTGATGGTCACTCTTGCTGATCGTGCCGTCGGGGGCGATGTCCGCGTCGACGAGCGTAACGAAGCCGTCGTCCGTCTCGGCCTTTTCATCGATGAGGGAGAAGACGCGCTGCGCGCCTGCGCCCGCCATGACGATGGAATTGATCTGCTGGGAGAGCTGGTTGATATTGCCCGTGAACTGCTTGGTCATGTTGAGGAACGGGACGAGGATCGAGATATCCAGCGCCTTGCCGGAAAGGCTCAGGTTCGGAACGCCGATAAGCAGCAGCACGCCGCCCACGAGCGCCAGAGCCACATAGAGGAAGTTGCCGATGTTGCCGATGATGGGGCCGAGCACGCTGGCATAGGCGTGGGCGCGGTAGCTGTCTTCAAAGAGGGCGTCGTTGATCTTGTCGAACTCCTCAATGGAGCGCTGCTCGTGGCAGAAGACCTTGACGACCTTCTGGCCGGTCATCGTCTCCTGAATATAGCCCTCGGTTTTGGCGACGGCCTGCTGCTGGCGCAGGAAGAATTTGGCGCTGCCGCCGCCGACGCGCTTGGTGACGACGATCATCAGAATCACGCCGAGCACCGAAATGAGCGTCAGCCAGATGCTGAAATAGAGCATAATGCCGAACACGGCCAGCACGATCGCGCCAGACTGGATGAAGGCGGGGATGGCTTCGGACACGAGCTGGCGCAGCGTGTCGATATCGTTGGTGTAGAAGCTCATGATATCGCCGTGCTGGTGGGTGTCAAAGTAGCGGATGGGGAGATCCTGCATCCCGCCGAACATCTCCTGACGGAGCTTGTCGAGAAAGCCCTGCGTCATATAGGCCATGAGCTGCTTGTAGACCAGGATCGCGATGATCGAGAGCACATAGAGCGAGATGAGCAGCGACAGGATGGGGATTAGCTCTGCTTTGGCGGAGACCCAGTCGCGCGAGACGTACCACTTTTCGATGACCTGAATGACATTCTGCACGAAAAGCGACGGGATCGACGTGACGATGGCCGAGAACAGGATGCACGCGAACGTGACGGGCGCGAGCACAGGATAGTAGGAAAAGAGCTTTTTCACCGTGCGCTTAAGCATGGCGAGGTTCGCCGCGCCGTCGTTTGGGCGGCGGGAATTCTTGGGATCACGCTTCATCCTGCTCACCTCCGTTCGTCTGGGATTCGTAGACCTCGCGGTAAATTTCACTCGAAGCGAGGAGCTGATCGTGCGTGCCCATGTCCGCAATATGGCCGTTGTCCATCACGAGAATGAGGTCGGCATCCTGCACGGACGCGACGCGCTGGGCAATGATGATCTTCGTCGTCTCGGGGATATAGGTGCGGAAGCCCTCGCGGATCAGCGCGTCGGTGCGCGTGTCGACCGCGGAGGTCGAGTCGTCGAGGATCAGAATCTTCGGCTTTTTGAGAAGTGCCCGGGCGATGCAGAGACGCTGCTTCTGTCCGCCGGAGACGTTCGAGCCGCCCTGCTCGATATAGGTGTCATACCCGTCTGGGAAGGAGCGGACGAATTCGTCCGCCTGCGCGAGCCTGCACGCCTCGATCATCTCGTCGTCGGTGGCGTTTTCGTTGCCCCAGCGCAGGTTATCCTTGACCGTGCCGGAAAACAGCACATTCTTTTGCAGCACGACGCTGACCGCGCCGCGCAGCGCCTCAAGGTCGTATTCGCGCACATCTCTGCCGCCGACCTTGACGCAGCCCTCGCTCACATCGTAAAGGCGCGGGATGAGCTGCACGAGGGTCGACTTGCTCGAGCCCGTACCGCCGAGGATGCCGACGGTCATGCCCGAGTCGATGTGCAGGTTGATGTCCTGCAGCGCGAATTTCTTCGCCTGTGCGGAGTACTTGAAGCTGACGTTTTCAAAGTCGATGGAGCCGTCCTTTACGTCCATCGCGGGAGATGCGGGATCGGTGAGCGCGGGCTCTTCCTCGAGTACCTCGCAGATACGGACGAAGGACTCATACGACATCGTCATCATCACGTAGATCATCGAGATCATCATCAGCGACATTAAGATCTGCATGCCGTAGGTCAGCATGGCCGAGAGCTGGCCAACGTCGATGGTCGTGCCGCCGTTCGTGATGATGATCCGCGAGCCGACAAATAGCACGAAGATCATGTTGAAGTATACGCAGAACTGCATCAGCGGCGCGTTGAGCGCGACGACGCGCTCGGCGAAGGTGAAGTCCTTGGCGATATCGTGCGAGGCCGCGGCGAACTTCTGCTTTTCATACCCTTCGCGGGCAAAGCCCTTGACCACGCGCATCGCGCGCACATTTTCCTCGACCGATTCATTGAGCTTATCGTACTTGCGGAACACCGCGCGGAACGCGGGCATTGCCTTACGTGCGATCAGAAGAAGTCCGATTACCAGCACGGGAATGATAATGAGGAATGTCGTCGCCAGCGCGCCGCCCATGATATAGGCCATGATGACGGCGAAGAGGAACATCAGCGGTGCGCGTACCGCGATGCGGATGCACATCATAAAGGACATCTGCACATTGTTGATATCGGTCGTCATGCGCGTGACGAGCGAGGCGGAGGAGAATTTGTCGATATTTTCAAACGCGAAGCTCTGCACGCGGGTGAAAACATCGTGGCGGACGTTTTTGGCAAAGCCGGCGCTCGCGCGCGAGCCGTAAAGCCCGCCGAGCGCGCCGCAGCTGAGCGACACGAGCGACATCAGGATGAGCCCAAGGCCCACGCGCACAACGCCGCTGAGCTCCGCGCCGCCCTTGATTTCGTTGACGAGATTGGCGGTGAAAAACGGGATCAGCACTTCAATCGCGACCTCGCCGACCATGCACAAGAGCGTCAGGATCGTGGGCTTTTTATACTCGCGGATGCAGCGCATGAAGCGATGGATCATATTCATCGGCAGTGGCCTCCTTTCTTAGTTTGTGGGGGACAGTCGGGCAGCTTGCCCTGCTCGATCATGCGCTTGCGTTTGGCCTCAAAGGTGTCGTGGATGGTGCGAAGCGCCGTGCAGAAGGTCTCGCGCTCTTCGCCTTCGAGCTGGTCGAAAAACGCGCGGAACTCCGCCGCATCCTTCTCTAAAAAGCTCGCCACGTATTCGTCGGCCTTCTCAGTCGCCCGCAGGCGGATGACGCGGCGGTCGTCGGGGTCGCTCAGCCGCTCGGCAAAGCCGCCCTCGACCAGCTTGTCGACGAGCTTGCTCATCTGCTGCTTGGGCATGCGGGCAAAGTTTGCAAGCTCTGTCATCGTCATCGTGCGGCCGCTGCGGCGCATCGACTGGATGCAGTAGTACATGTCAAGGCTGACGCCGTCGTTCAGCATGCGCTTGAACGGACGGGCAAACCAGTAGTGCCACGCGGGGATCGTGTCGAGCAGCAGCTCCTGGATCTCGTTGGTCTGCATGTGGTTCTCCTTTCTTGAAAATACTTAGATAGTCAACTTAAATTGACTATCACTTTGAATTGACAGTGCTTAGGATACAACAATTAAAAACGAATTGCAAGAGGAAAATGCACTCATTTTTCGACAAAAAAACGGTGGCCGGAAGCCACCGCTTTTTGACTGAATTATTGCTTGAGCTTTACGTTGTTTCTGATGGTGCGTTCGCTGCGCGGACGGTTCGTCAGGCGTTGCAGCACGGCACTGATCTGCCCCTCGGCGGCTTCGACCTCGGCATGGAACGCGCGGGCGGAGACGCGCAGCGCCCCGTGGCCGAGGATGATGATCTGCTTGGGGCCGTCGGATGTCGCCACGCGCACGCGGCGTTCGCGGCGCAGCTCGTAGGTCGCGCGCTCGATGTAGGTGCCGGAAGGCGTTCTGCCGGGAATGTCGATAGACCCCGTCTCTTTCTGATAGCAGCCCATGACCGCCGTGGTCATAGCAAAGAGAAGGACGGCCATGCACATGATCGGACGAATGATTCTTGTGATTCTTTTCATAATGCTGTCTCCTTGCCGCGCTGGGATAGCGGCGCAGCTCAAAATGTCATTGATTTGTTTCTTGTAGCGAAAAGAGAACAGCGCAGCTTCGGGGCGAGATGCCCGTCCGCTGCGCTGTCCGATGTTCGCTTATAGGTTCATGTCAGCCGCTTACTTCTTGCAGCGCCAGAGGAAGGTCACGATCTGCGCTCTGGTGCAATCCGCGTCGGGGCTGAATGTGGTGTTGGTGGATCCTTTGGTGATGTCCTCCTTGACCGCCCACAGCACCGCATCGGCGTAGTAGGCCGTGGACTTCACATCCGCGAACGGATTGCGGCTGCCCGCTGCCGGGGATTTTTCAGAGCGCCACAGGAACGCGACAATCTGGGCGCGGGTGCAGGTCATGTTGGGGCTGAACGTGGTGTCGCTGGTGCCCTTGGTGATGCCGTTTTCTACCGCCCACAGCACAGCATCGTAGTAGTAGCTGCCCACTGGAACGTCGGTAAACGGCATGGCGCGGGTTTCGGGTTTGGGACTGCCAGCGGTGCGCCACAGGAAGGTCACGGCCTGCGCACGGGTGCAGATGCCGTCCGGGGAGAAATGGGTATCATCGGTTCCCTTGGTAATGCCGTTTTCCACTGCCCAATCCACAGCGTCCTCATAATAGCTGCCGGTGGCTACATCCACAAACACGCCGGTCTGGGGGTTGCCGTTGGCCTTCATAAAGATGACCTCGATGGTATGGGTTCTTCTGACATTCTCAAAGGTGTAGGACTTCACCGCACCGATGCTCTTGCCGTCGATCTTGACATTGGCAACAGCATAGCCCTTGTCTGGGGTGATGGTGAAGGTCTGATCCCGGCCCTCGCGGACGCTGACATTGCCGAAGGGGGAGATAGAGCCGCCAGTTCCGGCAGTTGCCTTGATGGTGTAGTAACTGTAAGAATGGCCGCTGCCATTATAACGCCAGTGTGCCGCATAGGTTCGGTTGCCAGTGCTACCCGTTGGGATGGTGACGGTCATGTTGTTCTCGCCGTCAAGCCCCGTGCCGCTCCAGCCGGTGAAGGTATAGCCGGATTTGGTAGGATTCTTGAGGGTGAAAGTCCCTGTCTCGATGGTGTAGGTGTCGGGATTGCCCTCCGCAGTGCCTCCGGCCAGATCATAGGCGATCGTGTACTGATTGATCTCCCACTTTGCCCAGTATTCCTTATTGCCCATTTCTGTACCGCCGATCGCCGTAACAGGAGAGCCGGTCAGACTCTCGTTATCATACCAGCCCTTGAAGGTGTACCCGGTGCGCGTCACATCTGTCGGGAGTGTTGCACCCACGCCGTAGGTGTATTCGGTGACATTGCCGTTGTTGATCGTGCCGCCGTTTGTGTGCAGGGTTACGGCATAGGTCGGGGCTGTCCACTGCACCGTCAGTTCCGTCACATCAGCAGGAACACTGCCGCCGGGTTCGTAGGAATTGCCATTGCCGTCAAGCCACATGAAGTAGCTGCCTGTATCTCCGTCCGGGCGGGTCAAACCGCCGGACATGGGAGCGGTAAATGTGCTGCCGTTTTTCACGATGATTTGAATAGCATCGGAGCTGCCGCCGAGCGTTCCGCCGCCAAGATCAAGGGTAACGGCCTTCATCCCGTCAGGACCCAGTGTGTCAGAGTTCAGGACTTCAAGGACAGGGCGGAAACCGCCGCTCGGATTGGAGTCCGCAGCATCGTAGCTGCTCCAGTAGCGGGCCGAAAAGTACCCGCGAATCGCACGGTACGACGCGCCGCCAGAAGAAACATCCTGTCCCCACGAAAACATTCCATTCCAGTTTTGGATATATCCGCTGTCCTTGTTCATCATCGTGTCCCATTCGTTGCTTTGGGGCGTGCCGCGTTGGGACTCATCCGAACCTGTACGACCACTTCCCACAGACGGTGCGCGCAGGGTATAGTCCACGCCGCCGCTGGCATAATTTTTGCCGAAAATCAGACTCGCAGTATCTAAGTTATTCCAGTTTACCTTATGCGTTACGGCATAGTCCGCCACAAACAGGCTGTGAGCGTATTTGTTCTGCTGTGCATATTCCTCGGTGGTCGCCCTCGCAGACGTGAGCTTGTAGGCGTCCACCGTCCCTGCGTAGGTAAAAGGCACATAGTGCAGGGTATTATCCGGCAGAGCATCGTTCACCGTGCCGGGAATACCCATTGCCGATAGGTCAAAGTAATAGGTGCCGCCGGGTTTGAGGGAAAACTGCTCTGATAAAGCAAACTGCGCCGTGAGCTTGGTAACGTCCGCCGGAACAATGGCACCGGGCGCGTAGAGCTTGCCGTTGCTTCCGAGCCACATGAAGTAGCTGCCTGTATCTCCGGCCGGGCGGTTCAGACCGTCGGACGCAGGCGCGGTAAACTCGCTGCCGTTTTTCACGATGATTTGAATAGCATCGGAGCTGCCGCCGAGCGTTCCGCCGCCAAGGTCAAGGGTAACGACCTTCAGTCCGTCAGGACCCAGTGTGTCAGCGTTCAGGACTTCAAGGACGGGGCGGAAACCGACGCTCGGGTTGGAGTACGCAGCATTGACGCTGATCCAGTAGCGGGCCGAATCGCACCCGCGAACCGCACGGTACGACGCGCCGCCAGAAAAAGCATCCTGTCCCCACGAATACATTGCATTCCAGTTTTGGATATATCCGCTGTTCTTGTTCAGCATCGTGTCCCATTCGTTGCTTTGGGGCACGCCGCGTTGGGAATCGCCCGAACCTGTAGAGTTACTTCCCACAGACGGTGCGCGCAGGGTATAGTCCACGCCGCCGACGGCATAGTCCTTGCCGAAAATCAGACCTGCGGTGTTCAGGGCATCCCAGCTTACCGTATGCGTTACATTGTAGTTCGCAATAAACAAGCTATGTTCGTAAGAGGTGGTATCTTTGTCGGCTTCATTTTCCAATGAATAGGCATTCACCGTACCCACATAGGTGAAAGGCACATAGTGCAGGGTGCTGTCCGGCAGATCTCTGTTTGCCGTGCCGGGAATATTCATCGCCGAAAGGTCAAAATAGTATCTGCCGCCGGGGGCGAGGGCAAACTGTTCTGATAAAGCAAACTGCGCCGTGAGCTTGGTAACGTCCGCCGGAACACTGGCACCGGGCGCGTAGAGCTTGCCGTTGCTTCCGAGCCACATAAAGTAACTGCCCGTATCTCCGGCCGGGCGGGTCATGCCGTCGGACGCAGGCGCGGTAAACTTGCTGCCGGTTTTCACGATGATGTGAATATCCTCGGAGCTATTACCCAGCGTGCCGCCGCCAAGGTCAAGGGTAACGGCCTTCAGTCCGCCAGAGCCCAGTGTGTCAGCGTTCAGGACTTCAAGGACGGGGCGGAAACCGACGTACGGGTTGGAGTAAGTAGCATAGTTGCTGAGCCAGAAGCGGGCCGAATTGAACCCGCGAAACGCACGGCCCGACGTGGAATAAGCATCCTGTCCCCACGAATACATTGCATTCCAGTTTTGGATATATCCGCTGTTCTTGTTCAGCATCGTGTCCCATTCGTTGCTTTGGGGCACGCCGCGTTGGGAATCGCCCGAACCTGTAGAGTTACTTCCCACAGACGGTGCGCGCAGGGTATAGTCCACGCCGCCGACGGCATAGTCCTTGCCGAAAATCAGACCTGCGGTGTTCAGGGCATCCCAGCTTACATCATTTGTTACGGCAAAATCCGCAATGAACAGGCTGTGGAGATATTTATTCTGCTGTGCATACTCCTCGGTAGTTGCCGTCTCCGATGTGAGCTTGTAGGCGTTGACCGTGCCGGCATAGGTGAAAGGCACATAACGAAGTGTGCTGTCCGGCAGATTGCCGTTCACCGTCCCGGGAATATTCATCGCCGAAAGATCAAAATAATATCTGCCGCCGGGAGTAAGGGTGAACTGCTCGTCAACTGTATCCTCCGGGATCTGCGCCTCCGGTACGCGGACAAAGGCGTAGAGGGAGAGAAGATAGAGATCCTTCAGATCTTCCATCGCAGGATCGCCGGTGCCCTCCGCGCTGAAAAGAACGCAGCCGAGGTAGGCGTCCTGTTTCCCGTCATAGGCGTCCAGCGCCTCGGTAAGTGCCTGATAGTCTGCATAGCGCGTAATAGGCTTGCCGTTGTAGGTCAGGACAGTCTCATCTGTGATGGGCTTTTGCGTGTAGAAGGTGAAATTCAGCAGATAGGTGTTCCCCTCCGCATAAGTGGCATTCTCATCCAGCTTATCCGGTTCTTCACCCTGCTTCCACAGCGCGGGGCCAAACAAATAGAGCGTCAAGCCGCTGTCCGCGTTGGCGGATACTGCCGAGCCGTCTCCCACCGGTTTGTCCGCCTCGGGCGCGGGGAAGGTAATATCAACGCTTGTCAACGCTTGAGCAGGCGCACCCTCCGCTATCGCTCCGGTGTTTGCTTTTGCACAGCTCTCCGGCAAAGCGCCATCTGCACCGCAGACAGAACACTCTGTGTTCATGGTTTCCGCCGTGCAAACGGTTTCGCAAGTGCATACAGGCGATTCTTCCGTGTTGTCCTCGGCAAAGGCCGCTGTCGGCAGCAGTGTCAGCACCATACAGCACATGAGCAGGATGCTGAGCAGTCGTTTTTTCATAGTCATTCCTCACTTTCTTCTCGCGCGTCGTCCCGTCCCCCATGGGAAGCGCGTGGAGCAGAAGGGAATTGCATCGGGATATATCCCGATGCAAGGGAGTACTCCCTTGCA
>ERZ857629.3875-NODE-3875-length-12160-cov-2.371086_pt1 | contig 12160 bp, 10 predicted proteins | sample MGYA00519700_ERZ857629 | MGnify/ENA primary metagenome ERZ857629 (study PRJEB31778, sample SAMEA3449351) | human gut metagenome | biome: human gut; feature: human-associated habitat; material: faeces | place: United Kingdom | collected 2010/2012 ... | reverse complement strand
GAAGGTATAAAACCATTAAAAATCAACATCAGATCAACGAAGAAATAAGGGATCGCGAAGTCAGGCTTATAAATGCGGACGGTGAAATGCTCGGTGTTATGAGCGCGCGCGCCGCACTTGAAATGGCTGTCGCAGCCGATTTGGATTTGGTAAAGATATCGCCGAACGCCGTTCCGCCCGTGTGCAAAATTATGGACTACGGAAAATACAAGTTCGAACTCCTTAAAAAACAAAAAGAAGCGAGAAAGAACCAAAAAACGGTGGAAATGAAGGAAATGTGGTTATCTATGACCATTGACGTCGGGGATCTTAACGTAAAGGCAAAGCAAACGCAAAAGTTCCTTGCGGAAGGCAACAAAGTCAAAGTTTCCATCAAAATGCGCGGAAGACAAAACGCACATCCCGAACAGGGCATCGCGGTAATGGAAAAATTTGCCGCAATCCTCGGCGATACAGCCGTTGTAGAGAAAAAGCCTCTTACCGAAAACCGCAATATCATAATGATAGTTGCGCCGGCTAAGAGTTAATTAAGTAATAAAAATCGGAGGTACATTATGCCTAAAATGAAAACGCACAGCGGTGCGAAAAAACGTTTCTCGGTAACTGCCGGGGGAAAGGTTAAAAGAGGTCATCAGAATAAAAGCCATATCCTGAGCAAAAAGGATACCAAGAGAAAAAGAAGACTCAGAACCACTACTTACGTGTCTCACGCACAAGAGAAGATGGTTAAGAATCTCATTCAGGCGTAAGGAGGTAATAGATCATGCGTATTAAAAGAGGCGTAAATGCGGTTAAAAAACGCAGAAAAATATTAAAACTTTCCAAAGGTTACTTTGGTGCTAAGAGTAAACTTTACAGAATAGCGCGTCAGGCGGTTATGAAATCGCTCGCTTACGCTTACGTCGGAAGAAAGGCGAAGAAGAGAGATTTCAGAAAACTCTGGATCGCAAGAATCAACGCGGCTTGCCGTCTGAACGGTCTGTCTTACAGCAAGTTCATGCACGGACTCAGCCTTGCCGAGATCAATCTTAACAGAAAAGTACTTGCCGATATGGCGGTTAACGACGCTCAGGGCTTTACCGCTCTTTGCGAAGCCGCTAAGGCGAAACTTAACTGACTTTCGTCGGGCTGTCTTTTTCGGCAGCCCGTTTTCGTAGTATCGAAGTTATGCCGATCACTTCAAGGCAAAATCCGTTTATCAAGCGGGTGGCAAGTTTAAAACAAAAAAAATACCGCGACGAATTCGGCGAATACATAGTAGAGGGCGAAAAACTCGTCCGCGAGGCTATCGCAACCCGTCAAGAAATTTCCGCCGTCGTTATAACCGAGGGCTTAAAGTTTTCCGATATCGAATGTGAAAACATAGTCGAGGTTTCCGAAAGCGTGTTTAAGAGTATATCGGACGAAATGTCGCCGCAAGGTGTCTTAGCCGTTGTTAAAATTCCGGAAAGTCGGGCTATAGGTCGGTTATCGCGCTGTATAGTGCTTGACGGGTTGCAAGATCCCGGCAACGTCGGCGCGATTATAAGAATAGCCGCGGCGTGCGGTATCGATCATGTCTTTGCCGCGTCGTGCGCAGATCCCTATTCGCCTAAAGCCGTTCGCTCGTCGATGAGCGGCATTTTCCGCACGGCGGTTATCAAAACCGATAAAGAAACCGCACTTAACGAACTGAAAGCTCAAAACGTGCCTATAGTTGTTGCCGATATGAACGGTAAAAACGTTTTCGGCGGTGAAAGGCATTCGTCTTTTTGCCTTGTTGCGGGTAACGAGGGCAACGGAATAAGCGACTTTTTTATGAATGCGGCAGACGAAGTGATTTCTGTCCCTATGCAAAACGGAATAGAGAGTCTGAACGTTGCCGTCGCGACGGGCGTGATACTGTACGCGCTTGTTTACGGTTTATAACTTTGATCGATTTACAATACAATAGGAGCGAATAAAATGTCAGGACACAGCAAGTGGGCAAATATTAAAAATAAAAAAGCAAAAACCGACGCGGCAAAGGGTAAAATCTTTACCAAAATCGGAAGAGAAATAGCCGTTGCGGCAAAAGCGGGCGCAGATCCTGCAACCAACTCCAAATTAGCCGACGTAATAGCCAAGGCTAAAGCGGCTAACATGCCTAACGACAATATTAAAAGAAGCATAATGAAAGCCACCGGCGAGCTCGGCAACGTCAATTACGAAAACCTCACTTACGAGGGTTACGGAATCGGCGGCAGCGCGGTAATCGTTGCCACGCTTACCGAAAACAAGAACAGAACGGTCGGCGAAGTAAGACATATTTTCGATAAATACGGCGGCAGTTTAGGTACTGCGAACTCGGTTTCGTTTATGTTTGAAAACCGCGGCGTTATAGTTTTTGAAAGAACGCCCGATATGGACGAAGATTCTATTATGGAACTTGCGCTCGACGCGGGTGCGGACGACGTAATTCCGTCCGAGGACGTTTTTGAAATCAGAACCGCTCCGTCGGCATTCTCTGCCGTCAGAAAGTTCTTTGAAGAACGCGGTTATTCTTTCGTCGAAGCGTCGGTAGAAATGGTTCCGAACGACAAGATCACTTTAAACGAAGATCAGCTTGTAACCTTTAACAAGATGCTCGACGCGTTTGAAGATAACGACGACGTTCAGGACATTTATCACAACGTCGATATCCCCGAAGACGAGGACGACGAGGACTGATTTTACCAAGTTTATTTTGCGCCTATATGCCGATAATCGACCTATAGGCGTATTTTTTATTTAACGGAGGGCGAAAAATGGACTTTATAAAACCCGATTTTAATAATTGTAATCTTTGCATTTCGTCTACTTTTGCAAAGTATCTGGGCGCGCCGAACGACAAGCCGATTATACCCGAACTTGACGCGCGTCTTAAAAAAGATTACAAAAACGTAGTCTTTATAATCTTCGACGGTTTAGGCATATATCCTCTTAAAAAGCACGCCGCCGTCGCCGATTTTTTGCGTAAACACACCGTTAAAACGCTTGTTTCCACATTTCCGTCCACCACAACAAATGCCACCACTTCGATGATTACGAACAAATTTCCGCTCGAACACGGTTGGTTCGGTTGGAATCTCAACTTTCCCGAGGTCGGGCGCAATGTGGAATTGTTTACCGGGCTGGATGCCGAAACGGGCGAAAAAGTTGATTGCGTAATGCCGGTATCCGATCACGACGACTATTATTTTTATAAGGGCAAGGGCGATATCGCGGTATTCACGGTCATGCCGCCGTTTTTCAAAGTAACCGATTCCGATCGCCAGCGGATTATAACAAATCTTGACGAGTTATATAACCGGATTGCCGATATTACCGCGCTCGATTGCAAAAAATTCGTTTATTGCTATTTCGGCGAACCCGATATGACTATGCACGATTACGGCGTTTCAAGCGCGGAGGCGGAAAAGAAAATAAAGTCGATCAACGATACTGTCCGTAAAATGGCTGAAAATTTTAAAAATACTCTTTTCGTGATAACCGCCGACCACGGGCAGGTTGACGTAGAAGGGTATACCGAGTTTTATAAAGATAAAGAATTGAACGACTTGCTCGAATGCCCCGCGTTTCTCGATTCGCGTTCGCCTGCGTTCAGAGTAAAAAGGGGCAAAGAAGAGTATTTTGAAAAGACTTTTACCGAACGATACGGCGAAGATTTTGTGCTTTATAAGTCAAAAGATCTTATCGCGCAGGGCTTTTTCGGCGCAAACGGAACGTACGGGAATTTGCTCGGCGATTATATCGGAATAGGCACTTATACGCATAAGCAGTTTTTGCCGTTTGAAAATTCACACAGGTACAAAGGGCATCATTGTTCGCTCACCGAAGAAATGGAAGTGCCGCTTATCGTCATTGACGGACGATAATATTGCCCGCGAGCGATTGTTCACGCGCGGTACATCAGGCGAAATGCTAAAAAGCACCACGGCCGATTAAGTTTTTTAGTCGGCTTTTTTATTTACCGAAAACAGTCTTTTTCGTTGACATTTATAAGCCTGTAATAGTATAATAATAGTCGGCTTGTTTGTGCGTGCAATGCTGATTTAATCAGGAAAAATACAGTTTTGTTGAACTGTTGCTGTGTAATAATATCGTTTTGGGGTATTGAGTGTGGAAGATCGATATATAACGGAAAAAACAAATAAAAATAAGACCTGGTACGGTATTATTGCCTTTTTGATAACGACCTGCGTATGGGGGTTTGCTTTCGTGCCGCAGAAACTCGCGATGCAAAAGGGAATCGGACCTATAACTATGAATGGTTTACGTTTCCTTTTGGGCGCGATTTGTCTTGTTCCCGTCATCTTGATTTCGGATAAAATCAAAGGTAAAAAAATGTCGTTGTTCGGCTGTACGGATGAGTCGGGTAAGAAGAATTTGCTCCTCGGCGGGCTTATTTGCGGAATATGTCTTACACTGGCAAGCACTTTTCAGCAAATCGGCGTTAAATACACGTCTGTCGGGAATGCGGGTTTCCTGAGTGCGTTGTATATCATAATCGTGCCTGTTATTACGTCCTTTTTCGGTAAAAAGATCAACTGGAACGGCTGGGCGGGGGTAATAATAGCCATTGTCGGTATGTTTTTTTTGTGTTTCGATATCGAAAATCTGAGCGAGCTCAAAATGAACAAGGGCGACCTGTATATTATTATTTGTTCTCTTTTCTTCTCGTTCCATATACTCTCAATCGATAAATTTTCGCCCGAAACCGATGCGTTCAGGCTTTCTTGTATTCAATTTTTTATAAGCGGAACGATTGCTACGATTATCGGAGCGATAACCGAAACCGCCACATGGCAGCACGTTCCGGACGTTGTGCTCGATATCGTCTTTTTAGGCGTCGGCTCCTGCGGTATAGGTTATACGCTGCAAACGGTGGGGCAAAGATACGTTCCCACGCATATCGCACCGCTTCTTATGGGGCTTGAATGTATATTCTCACTTATTGCGGGGTGGCTGTGCCTCGGCGAAGTAATGACATTGCCGCAGTACGGCGGTTGCCTGCTTATTTTGACGGCGGTAATTTTGGCGCAGCTCGATTTTTCAAAATTCGGGCGCAAGAACAAAGCGGAAGAAAACAGCACGGAAGTATTAAAAGAATAAGGGGGATTTTATGCAAAAAGTCGTAATAGTCATCAACGGTCAGGGTGGTTCGGGTAAAGATACCGTATGCAAAATCATTGCAAAACGCTTTAATGTTATGAATATTTCCACCGTAGATCCCATAAAGGATATTGCGGCGTACGCGGGTTGGACGGGCGAAAAGACCGATGCCGCGCGCAAAATGCTCGCCGATTTAAAGCAGGTGTTTATCGCATATAACGACTTACCGCTTAATTACGTACTGAAAAAACAACGCGAATTTCTTGACGGCGCTGCCGAGATTATGTTCGTTCATTGCCGCGAAAGCGAAGAAATTAAAAAAATTGTAGATCATTCGCTTTTAAAAACGGTTACATTGCTTATTCGTCGCCACGACAACGCTTTTATGCATAAAGATAAAACGTTCGGCAACCACGCCGACGACGATGTAGAACAATATAATTACGATTTTGTTTACGACGGAAACAACGAAACCATTGACGATCTCGAAAAAGATTTCAACAAATTTTTCGACACCGTAATGCTCCCTGCATTACAGTAAAAGTGTGGCTATAAGTCGATTATCGCCGCTTATATCCAAAAAACTCAGCAAACAAACAAAAACGACCTGTAAACGCGAAAAAGTGCGCCTATAGGTCGTTTTTTAATACTTTTGGATTAAATGACTGCGTATAAACAAATATCACAAAATAGGATTTATTATTCTTGTATTATTTTCCAAAAACCTGTTTTGTTTGAACCGATTCTCATAATAAATTGTTTTTCTTTCAGTTTCTTTAACATGCGGGATACGGTGCGTTCGGTAACACCGATTTTTATGGCTATTGCTTCAGCTGAAAGTTTGTTGTCTTGTTTTATGCACTCTATGACGCGTTGTTCGGTATCAGACATTTTTATCCCGACATTTATCCCGACATTTATCCCGACATTTTGATCTTTTAACAAAACATTTTTATTGAAAGGAATTGTTACTGTTATCATGTTTTTAGAAAAAGTATATGCTTTTTCTCCATATTCTCGTACCACAATCGGTACGCCATGACCAGAGTGTTCTACGATTCCGCATTGAAGGAATATTTTCATGAGGTCTTTGTTTACAGGCTCTGTTTTTCCGGATAAAAACTCCGCTTTTGTCAAATTTTTAGGTATGCCGCCATAAGACACTATCTCTAATCTATCATCAAACCAGTAGACTGCGGGGGATAATTCTTCTGACCATTTGTTATGAACGCAAGCATTTATCCAGGCTTCCTTGAATGCTTCATCATTAAATAGTCTTTGTTCTTTTCTTGGGCGCACGGAAACATCAATAAAAGTTTCATTTAATGCATCGCAATAATTTATAACTTTTTCTAATGATTCGATTAGGCAAGTGAAGCCATACTCATTGCGTTTTGCAAATGCCGATTTATCTGTTCCTTTGAAAACGGCGACTTTTATGGAGTTCATGTTGTCGTCGGCAAGTATGTCTGCAAGAATATTAAATTTACCGTCTGCTGTAATTAAACCGAAGTTTTTGTAAAAAGATTCATCGTTTATATGTATACCGTGGGAAACAAGGTATTGTTTTAACTTGTTAAAAGTATAGTCGTCTCGTAATACCGTAATATTTTTTATAGATTCTTCGGGAATATTAATGGTTTGGGTATATCGTTCTTCGATTTGTTCTTCCGTCATACTGCGGCAACTTGTACCTACTCGTATAAAACAACCGGCGGCACTGCGACCATACTTTTTGATGTAGTAAAGTGCTTTGCCCTTTTTGACTTTTATTTCTATTATATTTTTTCCGTCAACGTTCATTGTTCCGAGCTCTACAAAAGCTTGCGGATTAGGTAGAATTTGAGTTGTAATAATATCTGCAATACGTTTATGTATACTATCAATATTATCGATTCCTATTATCGATCCGTCATCATCAACACCGATGTATATTGTGCCATCAAGGCTATTTAGAAAAGAGACTATTTCTTTTTGCAGCGTATCATTTAATATTTTCTTCAATTCCGTTTTTTCTGTTTCCTGAAAAAGCATTTATTAACCTCGCTTAAAAAGATTTCTTATTGTTACGGAAATATAGAATAGAGATTCTATTTGTCTTTTATGTTGTTTTGCGTTAATAATATTAAAATGCCTAAAACCGGCAAATGCATTTCTTGTATAGGTTCATTTACATTATAACACTTTTTTTAAAGATTTTCAAGAGTTAATACTTTTACTTTTTGACTATTTTTAGCGAATTGAGGTACGATTGAACATAGACTGCTACTAATTATTATGCGATTTTGAAATATGAATGGGAGAATATAGAATCTAAAATTAATGAGTTGTTTAATAATATAAATCAAAACTAAACAAAACAAACAAAAACGACCTGTAAGCGCGAAAAAGTGCGCCTATAGGTCGTTTTTTAATATTTTTGCTGGTAATGGTGTCTAATCAAACAGCAACAAAAAACCGAGCAATAAAAAACTTGTGCGCCGCGGGCAAAGCCGAACGCACAAGTAATTTTTTAATTGATGTAATTATTTAACCAAAACTTTTTTAAGATGAGCGAATCTGGGCAGTCCGTCCTCGAGCGGAGCTTTGCAATCGCCTTGAATAAGGGGCAGTGCGTATTTAACGTACTCATCGGAAATGTAAGTTCCGTTGTTGGTGATCCAATTTAAAGGAACGGTCTTTTCGGTGTTTGCCGCAAGTTCGAGGGGAAGCAGTCTGTATTCGCATTTATATGCTTCACCGGGCTGTCTTTCATAGCAAACCATCTTGTCGGTTTCGCCGTTGACCGCAGCCTTAACTGCCTGACGACCTGCTTCGAACGTTTCTTCAACGTCAACCTTGCTCGCGAGGTGCGCGCCGCATCTCTGCATAAGGCTGAGTTCGATTCCGCGGGTTTTAAAGCCGGTCTTTTCTTTAATTATGTTGGCAAGGGTAGTTGCAACGCCGCCGAGCTGAGCGTGACCGAAACTGTCGCGCGCGCCCTTGGAAACGAGTTCGCAAATGAGTTCGCCGTTCTTATCGTGAATACCTTCCGAAACGACGGCAATACATTTATTATTGTTCTTTGCGCAAACGTTCTTAACGTCCTCGATGAACTTATCGACGTCGAAAGCAACTTCGGGCAGATAAATAAGGTCTGCGCCGAGCCCCTTATAGCCGGCTAAAGCTGCAGCGGCGGTAAGCCAACCTGCGTTTCTGCCCATGCATTCGATAACGCATACCATCGGCGTGTCGTAAACCTTAGCGTCAAGGTTAACTTCCATAATAGTTGTAGCAATGTATTTCGCTGCGGAAGCGTATCCGGGGCAGTGGTCGGTGCCGTACAAATCGTTATCGATGGTCTTAGGAACGCCGATTACGTTACAATCCCAACCGGATTTCTGCATATATTTGGAAATTTTATTGCAGGTATCCATACTGTCGTTTCCGCCGTTATAGAAGAAATAACGAACGTTGTATTTTTTGAATACTTCAACTATTCTCTTGTAATCGGTATCGTCAACCGAAGCGTCTTTGAGTTTGTATCTTACCGAACCCAAAGCGGACGACGGCGTATATTTCAAAAGTTCAAGTTCTTTGCGATCTTCTTTGCCGATATCGTAAAACTGTTCGTTTAGAACGCCTTTAATACCGTTCGCAGCGCCGTAAACAGCTGTGATGTTTGCCTGATCGAGTGCTTCAAGGAACACGCCTGCAGCACTTGCGTTGATGACCGATGTAGGTCCGCCGGACTGTGCAAACATGCACGCGCCAACTAAGTTTTTCATAATGGTTTCCTCCGTGGAATTGCTTTATATAATTTACTAAAAAAATTGGTCTATAGGTCGATTATCGCATAGTTTTGCTTGCGATAACTATGTTTTCGTTCGAGTTGTATGCTGCCGAACTTCGCTTAATTATGCCATGCAAGGGTAACCCGCTTACAAACTTAAAACGTGAGCGATTTCGTAAAGTTCTTTATCGAAGGTTCTCGGCATATCGAGCGCTTCGGTAATGTCGCAATCGACGATCTGATTGTCTTTCACGCCGATAACTCTGTTGGTTTTCTTTGCAAGAATAAGGTCGATTGCGCGAACGGCGAACTTGGCAGCAAGCACTCGATCCGCCATAGTGGGCGATCCGCCGCGCTGAATATGCCCGAGCGTAGTTGTTTTAACCGAAATACCCGTTTTTTCTTTAATACGCGCGCAAATATCATCTTTATTGCCTGCGCCTTCGGCAAGAATAATCATGTTAGAGGTTTTTCCGCGCTTCTGGCTGAAGCGAATGGACGCAGCGATTTCGTCGAGGTCATAGGGAACTTCGGGTACAAGAACGTATTCCGCGCCGCCCGAAACGGCAGCGTACAAAGCTATATCGCCGCAGTTGCGCCCCATAACTTCGAGCAAACTCACGCGGTCGTGCGAACCCATCGTATCGCGCAGGGCGTTCATCGCCCAAAGCACGGTGTTGACAGAGGTGTCGAATCCGAGGGTATAATCGGTATAGGCAAGGTCGTTGTCAATCGTTCCCGGGATACCCACAACGTTAATGCCGCAATTGTCCGACAAAGCGCGCGCCCCGCGGAACGAACCGTCGCCGCCGATAACCACAAGGCTGTCTATTCCGTAAGCGCGGAGGGTTTCCGCCGCTTGTTTCTGATATTCCACGTCGACGAATTCGGGGCAGCGAGCAGTGTGCAAAATCGTGCCGCCGCGCTGAATTATATCCGAAACCGATCTGCTGGACATAAGCGTGAGGTCGTTATCTATAAGACCTTTATACCCGCGTTCGACGCCGTAAACGTCTATATCTTTATAAATCGCATACCTTACGCAGGCACGAATGCAAGCGTTCATTCCCGGCGAATCTCCGCCGCTTGTCAATATTGCTATTTTAGGCATTTTAAAGCCTCCCGTAAAAAATTCTCGTAATAAATTGCGGCAAGTTTTTTAACAAGTTTTTGTTCTTGATAAGTTTGTTCCGATTAAGCGCCGCCGAACGACGGGGGCATATCCGAGCAAAGGTTTTCACCCAAGGGTTATCCCGTCCGTTCATACATCTTTAATTATAACAAATAATCTTGCAAATATCTACCGTTTGCAACCTCTTTTCAAAATATTTTGCATATCGGAATGACTGTATTGAAACACGCCTGCCTTTGCCCGGAACGTTCAAAAAAGTTTTTTGACGCCGAATTTTTGCGATGCCCGAAATTTACGTTGTTTTGTTTGAAAAAAGGACGTTGTTTATGATATAATCAAGAAAAACAACCGGCGGTGCCTGAATGAAAGTTTATACCGTTAACGCCACTTGCGAGCTTGCCGAACTTGCGGCAAAACTCAGCGGCGGCGATCCGTTGCAAAAACGAATAATATTCTGCGAGGATAAATTTACCCTTGAACTGGAAATCGCTTTATCAAAAAGATACGGCGGAACTTTCGGCACGCGCGTTTTCTCGTTTAACAGGTTTATGCACAAATACCTGCCCGAAAGTTTCGAGGTACTCTCGCCCGAAAGCGCGGCGCTTGTGGTAAAGCGTTTGTTGCTTGAAAACAAAGGTCGGCTGACATGCATAAAAAACGTATACGATCCCAACCTTGCGGGCGTAGTGTACGAGCTTATCGCACAACTGAAAAGCGCAAAGATTTGTCCCGAGGACCTTCGCCGCGCGGCTGAGGGCAGCAGCGGAATTCTTCGTCGCAAACTTGACGATATCTACGTAATTTTCGACGAGTACGAAAAATTCGTTGGCGAAAACAAACTTACCGACGGAAACAATCGGCTGTCGAGATTGCCCGCGTTTTTTGCCGAGTGCGACGATATTAAGCAGTCGGACGTAATAGTTGCGGGTTTTCCGTCGCTCAACCGTACGCTGTGCGAAATATTCAAATCCTTGAATAAAAATGCGAAAAGCCTTACGTTCGCGCTCGTTGCGGGCGAGAATAAAGGCGTTTATACTAACGAAACTTTCGATTTTGCCATGCGAGAGTTTAATTGCGAACATATAGCGGTAAACGGCGACGAAACCCGCGCAAGGCTGCTTAATACTTTATATTCACCCGGCAAAAAAGGCAGTTTTTGCTCCGACGTGCATGTGTACCGCGCGCAAAATACTACCGAAGAGGTGGAGTACATTGCGCGGCTGATAGCAAGCGGAGTAAGAAACAACGAGGGTGCGGGGCGATTTTATAAAGATTACGCCGTCTGTACCGAGGACATATCGTCATATGCGCTTACGATAAAACGTATTTTTGCCGATTACGGCATTCCGTTTTTTATAGATCAATCGGACGATTTGGGCAAGCATCCGCTCACAACGCTGGTCGGTGCGTATATCGACGTTCTGCGCCGCGGGTTTTCCATTGACGATTATTTGCGGTTTGTAAAAAATCCGCTCATTTGCGCGGACAAATCGCTGTCCGACGGCTTTGAAAATTATGTATTAAAACATGCCATAGACCGTAAATCGATACATAAAGAGTTTGTTTGCGAGGAGGACGGCGTAGAAGATTTTGAAAAATTACGCGCGTTTTCCGTCGCGTTATTCTCGCTCATGCCCGAGCGTGAAAAAGGCGGAGTCGTTTCCTTTTCGGATGCCGTCCGCGCGATAGAAAATCTTTTAGAACAAATCGACGCGAAAAGCAGGCTTGAAGATCTCGGCGACGAACTGAAAAATATCGGCAGCGCGGGGCTTGCCGAATACAACGCCCAGGCGTACGATAAATTTTGCGGAGTGCTGACCGCTGCCGAAAAAATTCTCGGCGACAAACTTTTGCCGCTCGTCGAGGTCAAAAACGTTATCGTGTCGGGTATGACGGCGTGCAAAATTTCAATTATTCAGGAGTATTCCGACTGTGTCTTTGTGGGCGATTTCCGTGCGGTCAAGTATAAAAAGTACCCGGTGTTGTTCGCTTTGGGGCTTAGCGACGGCGTTCCGTCCACCAAGTTCGACAGTGCGTTGCTATGCGACCGCGACATAGTCGGCATGGAGGCGTTCGACGTTTCCGTCGAGCCGAAAATAAAAGAGGTCAACCGCCGCAATCGCGAAAATGCGTGTATGGCGCTG
>ERZ857629.3872-NODE-3872-length-12162-cov-2.552325_pt1 | contig 12162 bp, 10 predicted proteins | sample MGYA00519700_ERZ857629 | MGnify/ENA primary metagenome ERZ857629 (study PRJEB31778, sample SAMEA3449351) | human gut metagenome | biome: human gut; feature: human-associated habitat; material: faeces | place: United Kingdom | collected 2010/2012 ... | reverse complement strand
TATGGATTTTATGAAGATAAAAGACATAAAAAAGGAATATTTCGGAACGATAAAAGATCTCGCTTACTTAATAGACAACAAGTTAATACAATTATAAAACCGCCGATAATCGACTTATAGGCGGTTTTTTGTTGAATTTTTACAACCTTTGACTAAACGAAGCGTCGGCGAAAACACACGGACAAATCGCGGACAGCCGATAAAAACCACAACCAAAGCCGCCTTAAAGCCGACTTTTTAACGCTTTGCGGCAAATTCGTTTCGTAAAATCGACTTTAACGATTTGACTTTAACGATTTATAATGTTATACTTAAAATAACTATTTATACGGAGATGTAAAAGTGGACGATAAAATCAAGCAGATTAAAGAAATTAATGCGGGATTTTATTGTTTTGAAAAAAGTAGTGTTTTCCCGATGTTTAATGAATTAAAATGCAATAACGCTCAGGGCGAATATTATTTGACAGACATTGTTGCGGCCGTTATCTCAAAAGGTTTGAAGGCAGAAGCATATATTTTAAAGGATAACGAAGAAATTTTCGGTATCAATTCAAAATTGAACCTTGCACAAGCAACAAAGATTTTGAATAAAAGAACTAATGAAAGACTGCTTGCAGAAGGTGTAACAATCGTTGACCCCGACACTGCATATATTTCTCCCGAAACGACTATCGGCAGAGATACGACAATTTTCCCCAATGTTTATATCAGCGGAAAAAATAAAATCGGTTCTCATTGTAAAATCGGACCTTTTGCTCACATCAGAGATGGTGCGGAAATTGGCGACAATGTCAGAATCGGAAATTTTGTTGAAGTAAAAAAATCAGTTATTAAGAGTAACACAAATGTTTCACATCTAAGTTATATTGGAGATAGTGAACTTGGTGAACACGTAAACATAGGCGCAGGTACAATTACTGCAAATTATGACCCCGTGTTAAAAACCAAAACTAAAACAATCATCAAAGACGGAGCAAATACAGGTTCAAATTCAGTACTTGTTGCACCTGTTACCCTGCACGAAAACGCAATGTGTGCAGCAGGTTCTGTAATAACAAAGGACGTAGAAGCGAATGCTCTTGCAATAACTCGTTCTCCGATAAAAATTTTCTCGGAATGGGTAACGGCAAGGTTGAATAAAGGTAAATCCGGAGAAAAATAATGGAACTAAAATCTGTATTTCCGCAAGGAAAACAAACAATTAACCCAACTCACGACATTAAATTGTTTGCAGGTCGGGCAAACCCCAAATTGGCGGAAGAAATCGCCGAATATTTAGGAACAACTGTCGGTCCTATGGTAATTAAGAATTTTGCTGATGGAGAAACATACGTACAAATTCAGGAAAGTATAAGAGGTGATGATGTTTTCATTATTCAACCTGTTTGTACGCCGGTAAACCAAAACGCAATGGAATTGCTCATTATGATTGATGCATTCAAAAGAGCGAGTGCTAAGACTATTACTGCGGTAATTCCTTATTATGGTTACGCAAGACAAGACAGAAAAACGACAGGCAGAGAAGCAATTACAGCAAAATTAATGGCTGATTTGCTCACAACTGCGGGTGCGGATCGAGTTTTGGCATTAGATTTGCACTCAGGTCAAATTCAAGGCTTCTTTAATATTCTTGTTGATAATATTTTTGCAACACTTGTTTTGGTTGATTATATGAAGAAGAAAAACTTCTCCCCCGACGAATTATGCGGAGTCAGCCCTGATGCAGGCGGTGTAAGACGTGCAAGATACTTTGCAAAAGAAATGAAATGCTCGCTTGCAATCGTTGATAAACGCCGTGATAAGCACAATGAAGCAATTGCGGAATATGTAATCGGTGATGTTAAAGACAAAATTTGTATTTTGTTTGACGATATTATTGATACGGCAGGCACAATCTGTGAAGCGGCAAAACTTCTTAAAAAAGAAGGTGCAAGAGAAATTTATGTTTGTGCAGTTCACCCCGTATTTTCAGGCCCTGCACTTCAAAGACTTGAAGAAGCACCGATTGAAGAAGTCATTGTTACAAATTCTATACCTTTGAAAGAAGGTGCTCCTTCTAAAATTACTCAACTTAGTGTTGCACCGATTTTAGGCGAAGCAATTTCAAGAATCCACGATGATGAATCAATCAGTTCTTTGTTTGGCTTTGAAAAAGAATACAAAGGTTAGTTTAACGAATAAAAAAGAACCTCTGATAAATTTCAGAGGTCTTTTTTTTATAAAAATCTTTTTCTTAATATGAAAAACAAAATCCTAAAACCATCTCGGAAGGTTCTAAGATGAGGCTTTCTTCCGGGGAGATCTTTGTAAAGTTTGGTCGGGATTTCGGCAATTTTAAATTTGTGGAGCAGAAACTCAATAATGATTTCCGTTGCAAACTCCATGCCCGTTGCTGTGAAAGTGATTTTGTCAAAATCTTCTTTTTTGAACAGTCTAAGTCCGCACTGAGTATCGGTTAAATTTGTGAAAAATAGAATGTCCACAACTGCGGTTAGGAAGGGGTTTCCGAGGTATTTATGAAGAAAAGGCATTGCACCTTTTTCTATTCCTCCTCTAAATCTTGACCCCATAACCATTCCGATTTTTTCATCGGAAGCGGCAGTATTGTAAAACTCGCCGAGTTGAGAAAAATCGTAGGTGTTATCAGCATCACCCATCAAAATGTATTTTCCTTGTGCGTGCTTAAATCCGAATAACAGAGCATTTCCATAGCCTTTTTCTTTGCAGTGAACGACTTTAACAATGTTTGGGTTAAAGGAATTGATAATGTTCAGTGAATTATCCGTACTGCCATTGTCGGATACAATTATTTCACCCTGTAAATTATTTGCTTTTATTGCGTTAAGGGCTTTTTCAAGGCATAAACCGATTGTTCTTTCTTCATTAAGGCAAGGAATAACAACTGAAATATCCATATTTTCTCCCTGTTAGACTATTTCTGCATATAGGCACCAAGTTTGTGCTTTTACAATTTTAACATTTATGAATTGTCCCGTCAAATCAGTATCTGATGGAAAATGTACCAATTTCCCCGTAGAAGTTCTTGCGTTCATCATCATTTTGCCTTTTTTGTTCTTTTGACATTCGCAAAGCACTTCATAAACTTTTCCGACAAGTTTTTTGTTTGAATTAAGTGTCGCTTCACAGTTAACAGTGTGCAAACGCTGAAAACGTTCTTCCTTAATTTCGTCCGGAATGAAAATATCTATCATTTTTCCTGCTTTTGTAAATGGTCTTGGCGAATAAATGGCTGTATTTGAATAGTCAATTTGCAACTCTTTTATTGCAGACAAGGTGTCTTGAAATTCTTCTTCGGTTTCTCCGGGGAAGCCTGCTATAAAATCGCTTGTTATTTCAACTTCATCAAATCTGTTTCTGATTTTGTTGAAAATTTCAAAGTACTGTTCTCTGTCATAGCGTCTGTTCATTGCTTTCAGAACTCTTGAATTTCCTGATTGCATCGGAATGTGGAAAAATTTACTGACTTTATCGCATTCAGCAACGGCTTCAATCAAGTCGTCCGTTATATCGGTTGGGTAAGATGTAACGAATTTTATTCTGAATTTGCCTTCAATTTTGTTCAACGAGCGTAAAAGATTGGCGAGTGTAATATTGGAATTGTGCAAATCTTTACCATAACTGTCAACATTTTGACCAAGAAGCGTGATTTCTTTTTTACCGTCTTTAATCGCCTTTTCAGCCTCGGCAATGATAAGTTGCGGCATTCTACTTCTTTCTCTACCTCTTGTAAAAGGAACAACGCAGTATGTGCAAAAATTGTTACAACCTTCTATAATCGGAATCCAAGCGCCGACAGTGTTTTGACGATTGACCTTTAATTCTTTGGGTTCAGGGTATGGAATATTTGTTATTTCGCATACTTTTTCGTCATTTTCAACCCTTTTTACAAATTCAGGAAACTTAAATATATTGTGTGTTCCAAAAATTAAATCCAAATACGGCATGCGTTTGAATAGGCTTTCTTTGTCAATTTCCGCAGCACAACCGCAAATGCCTATTTTAAGAGAGGGGTTATTTTTTTTTCTTTTGCCCCAAACGCCGAGTTGACTGTATGCCTTATCAACTGATGTTTGCCTGATAGCGCAGGTTGAAACAAGCAAAAAGTCAGCCTCTTTGTCATTTACCGTCTTTTCGTATCCGAGTTCGGTAAACATACCTTCTAATCTTTCCGTGTCAGATTTGTTCATCTGACAACCCATTGTTTCTATATAAAATTTCTTACTCATAATAAAATTATTGTACATTAAACAATTTTTGTGTGATATACTTTATTCGTTAAAATGGAGAAAAATTATGACAAATCGTATAAGAGCAAGCCATATTTTGGTAAAAACAGAAGCAGAAGCCGCAAAAATTAAACAAGCAATTGAAAATGGTGAAATTGATTTTCAACACGCAGCAGGACAATATTCAATGTGTCCGTCAGGCGGTGATGGCGGTGATTTAGGTTATTTTGAAAAAGGTGTTATGGTTAAATCTTTTGAAGATGCAGCATTTTCTGCTGAATTAAATAAGGTTACAAACCCGGTAGAAACCCAATTTGGCTGGCACTTAATTTTAGTAACGGAAAAAGAATAATTATGAATAATCACATTATTGGACTTAGAAAATTTTTGAAATCACACAATGCAGACGCAATATTAATAAATTCTGCAGACGAGTTTTTGTCGGAATACAATATTTTGCCTCTCAATTCGAGGTACAAAGTTACCGCCTTTTCGGGTTCAATGGGTGATTGTATCGTTACAGAAAACAATGTTTATCAAATTGTGGACGGAAGATACCACGAACAGGCAGACAATGAGGTTAATCACGAGGTCGTAACTGTTTTAAAAATGCAGCAAGGAAGTTCTCCTATAAAAGAGATTGTAAGTGTTTTAGAAGAAAATTCTACCCTTCTTGTTACTGCAAACAAGGTTTCGGCGGCTTTTTGCGAGAAATTGCATACAGTCTGCAACGAAAAAGGCATAAAAATCAAATGTCTTAACAATGACCCGATTGATTCAATCGGACAAAACACTTATACAAATGTCAATATGGTTGAAATTCCGACGACTATCACGCATTTGTCTGCTGAGGAAAAGTTTAAGGATTTTGCTTCAAAACTCAAAAAAAATCAGGTTTTGCTCGTAACATTGCCCGTTAATTTCGCATATCTCACAAATTTGAGAAACTATGATTTTCCTTACTCTGCTGCCCCGAGAGCAAAAGCAATATTGACTCATTCTGAGTTGACTATTTTTACTGATTCAAAAATTCCTTTTAAATTTGACGGTCTGAATGTTGAGCCTTTGGCTTCGTTTAGAAAACATATTGCTCAACTTCTCGGAAAAGAAATTTTGGTGGATAAATCTACCATTTCTCAATCAGATTTTATGCAAATTCACCCTGCAAACAAAATTGCAGAAACAGATATTTTCGATATAAAAGCAGAAAAATACGATTCAGAAATAGAACATTTGAAAAATGCTTTTAACAAAACCGACCGTGTTTTGAAAAAAATGGATGAGTTAATTAATTCTAACGAACAGTTGTCAGAATACGATTTGTACTGTGCAATAACCGATTTCTTTACGGAAGAAGGCGCTGTTGCTCAAAGTTTCAAGCCGATTATTGCATCAGGAACTAATTCTTCTATCATTCATTACAGTGTTGCATCTCCGACGAAAATCATTAAAGACGGAGATTTGGTGATGATAGATTGCGGCGGATATTTTGAAGGCGGAATTGCAACTGATATTACAAGAACTTTTGTTAAGGGTACACCTTCTCAAAAGCAAAAAGAGATCTACACAAAGGTTTTACAGGCATTTATTGCAACATATACAAAAAAATTCCCGAATACTGCAACTTGGCAGGACATTGATTTGACGACGAGAAAAAAATTAATTTCAGCAGAGAAGGACGGATACTTGTTTTCACACTCAACAGGGCACGGTATTGGTATTTCAGTTCACGAACACCCTCCGATTTGTGCACCTTTTGAAAGTTATCAAAAACCTTTTAAGAAAAACTATGTATTCTCTATTGAACCGGGGCTTTACAGGCAGGGAGAAGGCGGTGTTCGATTAGAGAATGCGGTTTATGTCAAAAATATGGATAGGAACCTTGAACTTGAAGTGCTTTCTCACTATCCGTTTGAAGAAAGACTGATTGACAAGTCTATGCTTACGAAAAAAGAATTTAAATTTTTAGAAGATTGGCAGGAATATGGTAAAAAAAATAACATCGGTGAGTAATCCGACAATTGTTGAATTTGCAAAACTTTCTACCTCAAAAGTCAGATTTTTGACGGGACTGTTCTCGGTTGAGGGTGAAAAATCTCTTGAAGACATACTAAATTCTGACGTTGAGATTAGAAATATTTTTGTTTCGGAAGATTATGACTACTCAAAACTTCCCGAAGAGAAAGTAATCGTTGCAACTGAGCCTGTTATGAAAAAACTTTCCTCATCTGATACTCCGCCAAAAGTTGTAACAGTTGCCTTTCAAAGAAATTTGGACATGTTCGACTTCAAAGATTGTAACAGACTTTTATTGCTGGACGGAATTTCTGACCCCGGAAATATGGGGACAATAATCAGAACTGCCGTTGCTTTTGGGTATGAAGGTATTCTTTTTTATGGCAATTGTGTTGACCCTTATAACGCAAAAGTCATAAGAAGTGCTGCTGGAAATTTTTTTAAAATGCCGTTTGCAGTAGTTCCTAACGATTTTATTTTAAAAGAATTTCGTGATTTTTTATTTATAATGACTGATTTGCATTCTCCCGATGCACACTCGCCCGAAGATGTTTATCTTGAAGACAGATTTATCTTAGTTCTCGGAAGCGAAGCAAACGGAATAAGCGACGGAATTTTAAAAATTCCTCACGAAAACACAAGAATTTATACAACAGATGTTGAGTCGTTGAACGTTGCATCTGCGGCATCTATCATTATGTACGAACTTTCAAAAAGGTATTAGAATTTTTTGAGGTTTGCAAGTGCACTGTCAAAGGATTTTTGACCAAATTTGCCGAAGTCGATGATATAAAGCGTTGTACCTGCAACTGTTTTGACATCAGTTATATGCCCAATTCCGTATTGTGAGTGGAAAACTCTGTCGCCGTTTTTAAAAGTAACATTTGTTGTTGTCGTTTGCGATTGTTGAGTTTGTTGTGCTCTTTGTTTTGCTTCTTCTATACGTCTTTTTATCGGATTATCTTCAAGAATTTTTTTGATTTTTTCTTCATTTGAAATTTTTACTGCTTCCGAATTTGCTTTTTTGCTTACAAAAGCACGTCTTTGCGGTGCAACAAAGTTTTTTCCGAAACTGGTTTGAGGTGCAAGTTTTCCGTCGTTAAAGGAGATTGAGGGTTTTTCCTTAAACTTTATCCTGTCTGCTGCTGATTTGAGCGATGAAGTTTTTGCTGTGCCCGACTTTTCTGAAACTTCTTCCGAAGTCGTCAAGCCACACGGAATTTCAGCAATAAATCTGCTCGGATTGTAAAATTGGTAGTTGCCCCACATTTTTCTGCGTTGTGCGTGTGTTATAAAGAGTTTTTTTCTTGCTCTTGTAACACCAACATACATAAGCCGTCTTTCTTCTTCCATTTCGGCATCAGAAGCGTATCCTGCACTGTTTATCGAGCGACTGTGAGGAAATACGCCTTCATCTAATCCTGCAAGAAATACAACGTCAAATTCTAACCCTTTTGCACTGTGAAGTGTCATCAATGTCAAGGCGTTGTCTTCTTCTTCGTATGTATCGATGTCAGAAACCAACGCAACTTGGCTCAAAAATTCGCCCAATACATTGTTTTGACCTTCATCTGTCGGCTCAAATTCTTTTGCAACGTTGATAAATTCTTGTAGGTTGTCAATTCTGCTTTCTGCCGTAACTTCGTCTTCTGTTTTTCTTATGCTTTCTATATATTTTGTTTCCGAAATTAAGTCAGAAATAAACTCAGGCAGTGCCATAGAGGCTTGTTTTACCTGTAAATCAGATATTAGTTCGTAAAAACTTTTCAATTTTGTTTTCGTTGAGGCTGAAAACTCGTCATATTCGTCAATATCAAGCAAAATTTGTGATATTGGAATATCTGTTGTTGTAGAAATTTCTCTCAATTTTGTAACGGTGCTTTCCCCGATTGAACGTTTGGGAACATTGATTATCCTTGCAAGACTTTGCGAGTCGGCAGGGTTTGAGATTAATTTTAAATATGCGACTATGTCCTTGATTTCTTTTCTGTCATAGAATTTCAATCCGCCGACAATTTTGTAGGGTATTGAGTAAGAAATGCAGGCTTCTTCAAGTTTTCTTGATTGAGAGTTTGTTCTGTACAGAACGCAGCATTCAGACAATTTGTACTTGTATTTTAAATCTCTTACGTTTCTCAAAATGTAGTCGGCTTCTTCGTTTTCGTCGCCTGCTTCAAAAATTTCAATGGGTTCGCCCGTTCCAAGGTTTGAGTAAAGATTTTTTTCAGTTCTTTCAATATTATTTTTGATAATAGCATTTGCCGCTTGCAAAATCATTCCTGTTGAACGGTAATTTTGCTCTAACTTAATCATTTGAGCATCGGGGAAATTGACCTGCATGTTAAGTAAAATTCTATAATCTGCACCACGCCAACTGTAAATTGATTGGTCTATATCGCCGACGGTACAAAGGCTTCTGCCGACGGGCTTATACATCGGGTCATCATTTGTGTACATTGATTTGATAAAATTGTACTGAGCAAGGTTTGTGTCTTGAAACTCGTCAACCAAAATATGTTTAAACCTTTTAAAATATTTTTCTCTGATTTCAGGATTGTTTTTCAAAAGTTCACATGCCATAAGCAACATATCGTCAAAATCCACAGCATTATTAAGTGCCAACTGGTTTTGGTATTCTGTGTAAACTTTTGAATATTGTTCGTCTCTGTATGAACGAGCCCTCGTTGCAAAATCATAGGCACTTAACATTCTGTTTTTAGCATCAGAAATTACTTGCCGTAACTGCTTTACAGGGTAAACTTTTTCGTCCATGTTAAGTTTTTTGAGTGCATTTTTTATGATTGTGTTCATATCCGAGTCATCATAAATTACAAAGGATTTGTCATATTTTTTGCCGTCTTTTGAAACGAATTTGTCAATGTCTGAGCGCAAAATTCTACCGGCAATTCCGTGAAATGTTCCGACCCACATTCTCTTAACGCAGTCTTCTCCAAGCCACTTTGCAAGCCTGTCTTTCATCTCACGTGCCGCTTTGTTAGTAAACGTTACAGCCAAGATTTCATAAGCAGAAACACCGTTTTGGACAAGATTTGCTATTCTTGAAGTTAATACCTTCGTTTTTCCGCAGCCAGCACCTGCCAAAATTATCAACGTCCCTTCATTGTGAAGAACCGCTTCCCTTTGCTCCTTGTTTAATCCCTCTAATAAATTTACCATGACTAACCTTTTCTCTATTTTCATGATACCTCAATCAAACTTTTTTTTAATTATTTTTACCTTTATTCTACAAATTGTAAACATATTGAAAAATTTTTGACGAAAAAACACGCTTAATTTGACATTTTTTGCTTTATTCTAATGATTTACAACTATACTCTTTTACATTTTGAAAAAATGTGTTAATATAATCTTAATTAATAGATAGTAATTAAATTTGGGACGGAAGTAATATGGCAGAAGACAATACACCAAAACAAAACTCGATTATGGTACCTTTGGACGATTTGGACACAGTTAGTGAAAAAGACTCTAACACTGTTGATGAATTGGCTATGGAATTGGCGGCCATTCACCAATCAGCAAAAAAAGTGGCTATAATCGGAAGTCGTAATTTGCCGATTACTCACCAGCAATTAATTGAAATTTTAGCGTATGCATTAGTAAAACAAGGTAATACAGTTATTACATCAGGCGGTTCAAGCGGAACAAATGCTGCTGCTATTAGAGGTGCAATGTCTGCCGATCCTCAAAAATTGAGAGTAATTTTGCCTCAAACAATCGGTCAACAACCGTCAGACGTTCAAGACCAATTAATTGGTGTTCACAATATCATTGAACACCCCGACAGAGCAATGATGACACTTGCTGATGCCAGCCGTATTTGTAACAGAGAAATTATTGATGATTGCCAACAATTAATTTGCTTCTTATCTCATACTTCAACAACTTTGCATAATGCAACTCAATATGCGGAAAATATGCATAAAGTCGTTACATCCTTCTATTTGGATTAGTAAGTCTTAAAAATTTTTAAATTAATTGCTTTTTTATGTGTTTAGCAACCGCTTCTCCCATAGAAAAGCAATTTACTTGTGTTCTGACGGCAGCCTGTGCTTTAAAATCAGCACTCAAACATCTTCCGACAGCAAATAAGTTGTCATAATCAGCGGAAATAAGGCATTCCAGCGGTAAATACCAAACATGTTTTATATAGGTTAATTCGCTGTTATCTTTTTTATCAGAATGTATATCAATAGGATAATCTGACGCTAGTGCAATGTTTTCGGGCTTTTCGCCTGTAATTATGTCTTCTGCGGTAAATATTCTTTTTCCTAAAACTCGGACACTTTCCCTAACTCCAAGCATGTCTGAAATATTGGAAACATAAGCGTTTTCAAAGCCTTTCAAATATTTTCTACAAAAATCAGCAATTCTGTTTATCCGCCTTCTACCTTCAATCAGTAGATTAGAAACCTGAAAAACAACGTCATTATTGGAATTCGAGGGTAACACAAGCCTTGGACAGTTGAAAGCCACTGAACCATAGGCTTTTGGCACGGAAAATATCTGAAAATAGGCTCTATCACTGTCTTTTAAAACCCCATCTTCAACAGCCTTGTTAAAATATGGCTCTAATGCCCACTTTTTGCCTGTATCCCATGTGTAAGCAGTCGAAAAATTCAGGTTTTCTCCGTCATTAAAAACTGTTGTAACGTTTCTGTCTTTATCAATTTCTAAAATCCAATCGCAAAACTTTTTGCAATCAACATTTGACATTATAAATCTGAGAGAAAGTGATTGTTTTTCATTTTCTTTTTTTTCATTTAAAATTTTCAAATTTAATTTTTGAAAAATTTCCGCATTTCCTGTTCCGTCTACAAGATTATTCGTTTCGATACATTGTGATAACATAACTGATGTAAAATATAGATAGAATTTGTCATTTTTTCGCTCAACTTCTTTTATTGTTGAGTCAAAAAGTATCTCACAGCCAACAGATGTAAGCATTTCGTCAAAAACGGACTTTAAAAGTTCAGGGTTAAACCAGCCTGTATTGCCGTCTTCGTAAGTAATCTGAGCGTCTTTTTGCTTAGACATTTTAACCAGTTCTTCAAAAAAATCTGTATTAATATTTTTATGATTTAGTTTCATGGCAGGAATAACAAGTCCGGAGGTTATCAAACCGCCAAGGTGAATATTTTTTTCAATTAACAGGGCTTTTAAGCCGAGTTTTGCCGCATTCCAAGCGCAGGAAATCCCTGCTGCTCCGCCTCCGACCACTACTACATCATATTTTTTCACTTTTTTCAAACTTCCTTTTGTATTCGGTTGCACTAATTATATCACATTTTTTTAGTTCATTTTCTCTGGCAACAAGGATTTCTGATGAGGTCATATTTAAAGTTTTATCTCGATAAGGGATTCCTGCCTTTGTGTTCATAAGTCCTTTGTCATACTCTGATAAACTATTTTTAATTTTTGACTGGTCTAACGATGCAAGTGTGCCAAATTGTTTTTCTTCCAAAATTATTTTCCCAATGAAAAATCCCAAATCTGATAACGTCTTTCTAACGGGTGTGGAATTTGAGTATGTAGAAAATATTGAAGTTTTTTTCATTTTGGATTTGATGAGTGATAAAAACTCGTAAGTCCATAGCAAAGGCTGCTTGTGCGGAGTAAATGCGTCCAAAAATACTAAATCAAACAATTCATTTGTTTCAGATAAAGTGTATCTTGCATCACCAAATTTTATATCGAAATTAAGATTACGGCTATTAGTGGGTTTAAGCACGCTTTCCATGCTACTTGATACATTTTGATAATATATATTATGTAACAACTCAAGAACACCCTTAGAACCCTTGCAACTATACCCCTTATTTATATAACTTTCAAAAACAAGGCATATATCGGGGCAAAAGTAGTTTTTCTTGATA
>ERZ857629.3870-NODE-3870-length-12169-cov-2.434126_pt1 | contig 12169 bp, 10 predicted proteins | sample MGYA00519700_ERZ857629 | MGnify/ENA primary metagenome ERZ857629 (study PRJEB31778, sample SAMEA3449351) | human gut metagenome | biome: human gut; feature: human-associated habitat; material: faeces | place: United Kingdom | collected 2010/2012 ... | reverse complement strand
ATCTCTTGCAGGTTTTCCCATGCTTCCTATCCCATGTGGTGACGGAAGTGATGATATGTGCATTAAAACACCGCTTTTTCTCATGCTATCCACATCCTTAACTTAGTTTATTTTTCTGACGCTCTCTCCTTTTACAAGGGCAAATTCCTCTACCTCATATACAGGCCTTGCGCCATTGTCAATACAGTCGAGAAGTATCTCCACGCTTCTTGCAGCTATTTTTTCTTTATGCTGTCGGATTGTTGTAAGTCTCGGTTTAAAATAGTTACCGATATCAATGCCATCAAATCCCACAACAGATATGTCTTCCGGAACACGCAGTCCCTTGTCCCATATTGCTCTTATGGCACCGATTGCCGTCACATCTGACATGGCAAAAACCGCTGTCAGCTCCGGCATCTTATCAAACAATCTATTCATTGCCTCGTATCCTCCGGATATTGTAAAATACGATGTCACAAACTGTCTGTCCTCGTCAAAACCATATCCGTGCTCAACTAATGCTTCTTTAACACCTACGTATCTGCTGTAAACAGCATTTGAGGCACTCATATTGCCACCCAAAACTCCAATATTCTTATGCCCCTGTTTTATCAAGTGCTCCACCGCCAGTCTGGCAGCTGATTTATCATCTGTGCACACACTGGAAAGGTTATCTAACTGCAATCCCTCCGCGTTACTTGTTACCAGTACGCATGGAACCGTAATCCGGTGAAAATATTTTCTGAAATAGTCATGATTGCACCCTAAAAATAGAATTCCCAATGGACGTCTTTCTTTACATATCTGGATAGCCTGTTCAATTTCATTATCATCTTCGCTTATGTAATACATAAGCGAAGCATAACCTTTTGATTCAACAAGCCTTTGCATCGGTTCCAGAACTGCTGCAAACAGCATATTCTGTGTTCCTTTTATTATTATCGCAATACCATCCTTACTTTGTTGTTTTAAATGCTTTGCATTGTTATTAAGACGGAAATTATATTTATTAACAACCTGCATAACGGAATTTTTTGCGTGTTCTGAAACATCCGACGCATTGTTCAGTACTCTCGAAACTGTCCCTATGGAATAGCCTGATTCTTTGGCAATATCTTTTATTGTCATCTAAATCATTCCTTCTCCTACTAAAAAACTTATCCTTTAACGGCTCCGGCTGCAATACCTTTAATAATATGTTTCTGTCCAAACAGATATACAATAATGATAGGTATAATAGTAAGCAGCACACTGGCAAACATAGAACCATTATCAACATGTCCATATGAGCCTGTGAATGCCGAATTAATAAGTATAGGTAAGGTCTGGTATCCTTTTGTTCTGTCAAGAACAAGATAAGGAAGTAAATAGTCATTCCATACCCACATAGCTTCAAGAATCAATACTGAAATAAGTGTTGGCTTAAGGATTGGCAATACAACCTTAAAATATGTCTGTAACGGATTACATCCGTCAATCATTGCTGCTTCCTCTATTTCCATAGGAATTGTTTTCATAAATCCGGCAAACATAAATACCGCCAGACCTGCACCAAATCCCAGATAAATTATCCATATAGTCCATGGTGAGTTGAGGTGCATTTTTGTTGCTGTATACGAAAGTGTAAGCATAACCATCTGGAATGGAACAACCATCGAAAATACAAACATATAATAAATAAAACTAGATATAAATCCTTTAACTCTGGTAATAAACCATGCACACATCGAGCAGAATATTATAATGGCTGCCACTGATGTTACTGTGATAAGCAAACTCACTCCAAAGCTCTGGAAGAATTTGTTCGTCTCGATTGCAGTTTTAAAATTCGTCCAACCTGTAAATGTCTCACTTGTCGGAAGCTTGAACATTGCATCTGTTGTAATTTTATTACTCTTTTTCAAGGCATTGATAAGTACCATAAATATTGGGTAAATATATGCCAGTGAAATCAATGAAAGCACAGCTCCGAGTACAAAGTTAGATGTATTAAATTTTTTCTTAACTACGATTTTTTCATCCATTACTGCTGTACCTCCTTAGAACGTGTTGCTTTAAGCTGGATAAGTGAAATTGCCATTACAACTATACAGAAGATAACGGCCTTCGCCTGTCCGTAACCTTTCCAGACCTTTCCGGATCTTGCATAAAATGTATTAAAAATATTAAGTGCAAGCATTTCTGTCATCTTGCCTTTTCCATAAGGCTGACCATTTGTAAGTGCAAGGTTCTGGTCAAATAACTTAAATGAATTAGAAAGTGTCAGGAATAAACATACTGTGACTGATGACATAACCATTGGGATTTTAACTTTAAATAAAGTCTTCCATGCATTGGCACCATCAATTTCTGCTGCTTCAATAACAGAATCAGGTACACTTTGTAATCCTGCAATGTAAACAATCATCATATATCCTATCTGCTGCCAGCACATAAGGATTATGAGTCCCCAATATCCGGCAGTTGAATTCAAAGCTAAGAGTGGCTGACCAATGATTGAAAGGAAGCAGTTAATAAGCGTCTTCCATACATAACCAAGTACAACGCCACCGATTAAGTTAGGCATAAAGAATATTGTTCTGAAAATGTTAGTTCCCTTAATGCCCTTTGTAAGTGCAAGTGCAAGTGCAAATGCAAGTACATTAATTAATATTACCGATACTATAGTAAATTTTCCTGTGAATAAAAATGCGTCAAGGAATCCGCCGGGTGCGGCAAATCCTGTTTTTTCTTTTGTGAAGATATAAATAAAATTCTTAAATCCTACCCATTCTGCATCCTTTATTGTATTAAACTTGCAAAATGATAAGTATACGCCTTCTATAAATGGAATGATAAATCCGATTACAAAAGCACCTACAGTAGGAATAAGAAAAAATGGCCAATATTTCTTAACTGATTTTTCCATATGCTCCTCCTATAATGTTTTACAAAACGTTTTCTAAACGTTTCTATATCCGGTTAAAAATGTTTTTGATACTGTTTTTTGGCAAAAATTAGGACAGGCAGGTCACCTGCCTGTCCTATTATTAACAAGTCGATCAATAAATAAGTTGCTAATTATTTAGTATTAGCTGCTTCGTACTCTGTCTTCCATCCGTCAACGAATGCTGAAACAACTGCTTTCCAGTTATCATCTGTCTGATCTGCTGCGTATGCTGTTAAAGCTGCACCAACACCATCTTTCCAAGCTTCTGAAGGCATTGTTGTAAAGTTCCAAGATACAGGAGTCTTACCATTGTTTGTGTATTCTGTATCGTTCTTTACAAAGAGGTTGCTAGATGTTGCTGCGTTCTTGAATGGGATTACGAATCCACAGTCATTAGCCATGAATGTAGTTCCTTCTTCTGAGTTAACTAACCAGTACATAAAGTCAAGTGTTGCCTGAATATCTTCAGGTTTTGCATTCTTATTTACACACCAGTAGTTCTCTGTACCAGTACAAAGACCCTGATTCTTCTCATCGCCTACACCAATGTAGATAGGAATCATCTTAAGTTCATCATCCTTGAATGCCTTAGCAACATTACCATATTCCCAAGAACCGTTCTGGTAGAATACTGCTTTGCCTTCTCTGAACTCATTTAATGTATCTTCAGAAGTCTTTGAAGAAAGTTCCTTAGGATCACATGTTGAGTTGTTGATGTAAAGATCAAAGATATTTCTGTAGTTGTCAAGGTATGTACCCTTAATAGCAGCTGTTGAAGAAATCTTATCTGCCTGATATTCAAAGTAGATAGGAAGGTTAGCTAAGTGAGTCTTAAATCTCCAGTCTGAAGACTTGTCCATACCTGCTGATGTAAATGCTGAGAATCCAAGTTCTTCTTTACGCTTTGTAATATCTTCAGCAACTTTCTTTAAGTCATCAAATGACTGGATATCATCTGTCTTATATCCTGCCTTCTCGAGTAACTTAGTATTTGTGATAAGACCGTATGATTCAATAACGTATCCTACACCATATACATATCCGTCTTCTGTTAATGCGTAGCTTTCATTTGTAAGTTCTCCGTATACCTTAGTATCCTTAAGGTCATAGCAGTAATCTTTCCAGTTAGCAAGACCTACAGGACCATTAACCTGGAATAATGTAGGTGCATTTTCCTTCTGTATCTCGGCTGCTAATGTTGATTCATAAGAACCTGATGCTGCTGTTACAACTGTAACCTTAACACCTGTTTCCTCTTCATATTTCTTAGCAATTGCCTGATAGTCCTTATCCTGTTCAGGCTTGAAGTTAAGGTAAACTGAACCCTTAGCTTCTGTCTTAGTATCATTTCCTGCTGATGGCTTAGACTCTTTGTTGCCACCGTCACTCTTACCGCAGCCAACTAATGCTGTTGCAGCAAGTGCACCTGCGAGTGCTATTGATAAAAATCTTTTTTTCATACTATAAATTACCTCCTCTTTCTTTATTAGGTCATTTTTGTTTTTTTGGAAACGTTTCCATAAATATGAAAAAATTGTTTACCTATCGGTAGTTATAACTATAACTCTTTCATTGTAAAAAATCAATAACTTTTTTTGTATTTTTTTGTTTTTTTGGTAAAAAAGTTATAATATGGTTATATCTACCAGTATTTATTGATATATAAGTATTAACAAAATGCACATTAATTCGTGGAAACGTTTCAGTTAATTTGTAATATCAGCTCGGTATAAGCTGTTATTTCTGTTATATTTTTTAATATTTTTATTCCCAGTCCGTCATACAGCCTGCAGCTTTCGTAATCCGTTCCGTCACCGTTTCCCACCAGATACACAGGAATATTATACCTGACAGCATTTTGCATAAATTCCTTTAATTTTTCGGAGGCTGTACAGATTGTCCCACTGTGGTAAGTACATAATATTACTGCCTTGTATTCTTTAATATCGGGATATTTCATCCCCGGATACGGATACAGGATAAGGACATCAGAATATTTGCCATGACCGGCAGGGACCGGAAACAATTTATTCTTACAAGGATTGGCCTGTCCCGAAGGACTGAATTCACCTTCGGCATAGTCACCATAACAGCAGTCATTCACCGTATATATCTCATCACTGTAAATATGATGTCTTAAAAGGGTGTTCCCATAGTATATCTTTGTAATACCATCTCTGCCTGTGTATGGAACAAATACACCATTACCGCATTTGTTCCTGATAAAATCAACTGCCGCAGAAAAATTCCTGAGTCCATTGGCTCTATTATCCGTAAGTACATAATTACTGCATACCACCATTACGGGAATATGCGTAAATTCCTCTATACACGATAAGAATGATGCTGTGTACTGTATCGTATCACTTCCATGGGTCAGAATAATTCCCTCAACATTCCCTAACATCATTTTATGCACTGCTTCGGCAATTATGCCAAAATCACTGCAATTAATATTTTCGCTCAGTATCGTACAGGGTGCGTCTGTTACAAAATCATCATATCCACAGCTCTCTTTATACATTTTAAGAAGCATATACCTCATTTCAGGATCAGTTGATATATATCCGTCAGATATACTGCTGCCTATAGTTCCTCCTGTAAAAATCACACCAATCATTTGCTTTCCTCCGATATCTTAAGAGTCCCGATTTCATCAACTATTTTGTCTATGGTCCTTATATATTCCTCTGTATTTTTTGTCTCAGCCTGTTCAAAATAATAAGTAAAATATGGGCTTTCCCCTGTTGTAAACTTCATGCGGATACCTTTCTTTTTCACAATGTCAGGTATCCCCGCAGGATTAATCATGGCTCTGTGATAGAGACGGATTTTAATTTCTTTACGGTTTCCTTTAATTTCCGTTATATAATTACCGTGACATTTTGATTTTAGCAGTGCAATGCTCATAAGTATAACCGCCGGCTTAGGAATATCCCCAAAACGATCTATGAGTTCATCTGTCATATCAGCAAGGTCTTCTTCCGTCTCAATGGCAGCAATTCTCTTATATATGTCAAGCTTCTGGTTTTCGCTTCTTATATATGTGGCAGGGATATACGCATCCACGTCAATATCAACAACAGTTTCGTAATCCTCGATTTTTCCCTCGCCTTTAAGTTCAAGGACAGCCTCATTAAGCATCTTGCAATAAAGGTCATACCCTACCGCTTCCATATGTCCGTGTTGTTCTTCACCTAACATATTTCCTGCTCCTCTGATTTCCAGATCTTTCATGGCAATCCTGAATCCGGAGCCCAAATCGGTAAACTCTCTTATTGCACTCAGCCTTTTCTCAGCAATTTCACTTAATACCTTATCTTTTTTGTACATCAAGAAAGCATACGCCATTCTTCCTGTACGTCCGACTCTTCCTCTTAACTGGTACAGCTGGGAAAGTCCGTATTTATTGGCATCATGTATAATAATAGTATTTACATTCGGTATATCAAGTCCTGTTTCGATTATGGTGGTTGAGACAAGAACATCGATGTCTCCGTTAATAAAATCCATCATTATTTTTTCAAGTTCACGTTCGCTCATCTGTCCATGTGCAAATGCAACATTGGCTTCCGGCACAAGTTTTGCAATATTAAGGGTAATTTCGTCTATTCCCAGAACCTTGTTATATACATAGTATACCTGTCCGCCTCTTGCAAGTTCCCTGTTAACAGCCTCTCTCACCATTTCCTCATCATATTCCGTAACAAAGGTCTGGATGGGTATTCTGTCCACCGGAGGTTCCATAAGTACGCTCATATCCCTGATTCCTATTAAACTCATATGGAGGGTCCGCGGAATAGGTGTTGCCGATAAAGTTATGACATCAACAGATTCTTTCATCTGTTTGATTTTTTCCTTGTGTGCCACGCCAAAGCGCTGTTCCTCATCTATGATAAGCAGTCCGAGATTCTTAAAACTAACATCCTTGGATAAAATCTTATGAGTACCGACGACAACGTCCACAAGCCCTTTTTTAAGTCCTTCTATTGTATTTTTTGCTTCTTTTGGCGTACAGAATCTTGATAACATCCTGACTTCAACGCCAAAATCTTTCATTCTCGAATCAAAATTGGTAAAAATCTGTTTTGCCAGAATTGTTGTAGGGCATAAATATACTACCTGCTTGTTATCCTGGACAGCTTTAAATGCAGCCCTTAATGCGACCTCGGTTTTTCCAAAACCTACGTCACCGCATATAAGTCTGTCCATAATTCTGGTGCTTTCCATATCTGTTTTGGTCTCTTCTATTGCCGTAAGCTGGTCTGTCGTAGGTTCATAAGGGAAAAGTTCCTCAAATTCCTGTTGCCATGGCGTATCTTTTGAAAAAGCAAACCCTTGTCTGGCACTTCTGGATGCATATAATTTAATAAGTTTATCGGCAACCTGTTTTACAGCGCCTCTGACTTTTGTTTTGGTCTTTGTCCATTCCGACGAACCCAGTCTGTTAAGCTTAGGCTTGGCACCCTCCCTGTCGCCGTATTTTTGTATCATATCAAGCTGTGTAGCAAGTATATAAAGGTTTCCGCCGTTGGCATATTCTATTTTAATGTAGTCTTTTTCGGTTTTGTCTACACGGATTTTTTCAATTCCCCTGTATATTCCGAGTCCGTGATTTTCGTGAATTACATAATCTCCTATTGACAGTTCGGAAAAATCGGAGATAGATTTACCATCGTAGCTTTTTTTCTTTTTCTTAGGTTTCTTCGCCGTGCTGAAAATATCATCTTCCGCAACTGCTGCAAATCTTATATCAGGATATTCATAGCCCTTCCTAAGCTTGCCACAGACGGTTACAACTTCTCCTTCTTTGATTTCTTTTTGGCTTTTATCTGAAAATGCAGCCATTATATCATTTTCCATCAGGTCTTTTGCCAGTCTTCTGGCCCTTATTTCCGAGCCTGATACAATTAGTATGCGGTATTTTTTCTTTTTCCAGTTCTTTATGTCACTTACAAGGGTTTCAAAAGAATTATTATACGAACCTATTCCCTTTGCATTTATGTCATAGTGTCCCGAAATATTAAGTTCCGGTATTTTGCAGTCAAGCACTGATACTGCCATCAGGCTGTGCAAAGCCAGTTTATGGAACACTTCGCCTTTTGAATACAATACCTCTGTCTGTCCCGGAAGGATGCTTCCTTTTTCAAGCCTGTGGGACATACTTTCCCTGAATTCTTTCTCCACTACATCCATTTTTTCAATTATTCTTACAGGTTCATCAATAATTACTGCGTCTTTTTCGTAATCAAAATAATCCGCTAAGGATACCGGATTCTTTATAAAATATTTAACGTAGCTGTCAAGTCCGCTCCTGTCCTGAAGCACAAATAACTTTTCTTTAAGCTCTTCAACATTTTTCTTTATAAGGTTGCTTTCAGTAATTTTAGCTTCTTTATTAAGTGCTTCACTGTATTTTGCTGCATCTTTCTCAATACTTTTAATTCCCGATGCCAGTGTATCATCTATGAGCAGTTCTGTTGCCGGGAAAATATCAATTTCTTCGATATTCTCTACGGAACGTTGGCTTTCCGCATCAAAAAGCCTCATTGCATCCACTTCTGTATCCCACAGTTCAATACGGCAGGGATTTTCCATATTCACAGGGAAAATATCGATTATGCCGCCTCTGATGGCAAACTGACCGCTGTGTTCCGTCTGTCCGGCATTTTCATAACCGGCATTTACAAGTCGTTCAGATAATCCTTTGATGTCGATATCATCACCGTTTTTTATATTTATGGTGTTTTTTCTGAATATATCCTGTGGTACCAGTTTATCCATACAACCGTCAATGGTTGTAATGATAGTGGCTTCCCGGTCATTTATAAGATGATTGATTACTTCCAGCCTCTCCCTGACAACTTCATTGCTTCTTATGTCAGCACTGTAAAAAATGAAATCCTTGGCAGGATAGTAATAAGTATTTTTATCAATGGCTCGATAATCTTCATAAAGTTCCCTTGCCCTTATTTCTGTACCTGTTATTATGAGCTTCTTATTAAATTTTTCTGTGATTTTATAGATAAAATATGGCTTCTGCTGGTCAACACAGCCAAAAGCCACAGGTACATTCCCTTTTTTCTTAAGGTCATCTATAATATTCTGATAATATGCCAGTTCACATACCGGCTTCTCCAATATGCTCATTTTCTATACTCCGTTATATTTATTCATTGCTGCGTCGTAACCTTCTGTTACCATACATTCGATGGCATTGCAGGCTTTTTCCAGCTCTTTTGCAACTATTGCCTCGTCTTCGCTGTTAAAACGTCCCAGTACATAGTCTGCTAAATCCATCTGTTTCGGCTTATCTCCCACACCGAATTTAAGGCGCGGAAAAGCATCCGTACCAAGGCACGATATAATACTCTTAATGCCGTTATGTCCGCCTGCACTTCCTTTCTTGCGGATACGGATCTTGCCCGGTTCCAGACTTATATCATCAAAAGCCACAATACATTCTGATGGATCTACCTTATAATAATCACAGACGGGTCTTATGCATTCACCACTTAAATTCATATATGTTAAAGGTTTAACAAGTATTACCTTATTTCCGCCTATTATTCCCTTACCTATGAGTCCCTTATGTTTCTGTTCTGTCATCGAAATATTAAATCTGCCGGCAAGCGCATCAATTATTCTGAATCCCATATTGTGTCTTGTCATCTCATATTTTTTATCAGGGTTACCAAGCCCGGCTATTACATACATATTTTTTTCCTCCAGATTTGTTAATAATATCATATTTTCTTTATTTTATCCATATCAAATTATTGACAGAACTTCTATTAAAATATATATTTAGATAAAAATACTTTAAAAGGAGTTGAATAACTTGGACCCCAGTGTGGCGATTCAGTTTATTGTGTTAATCGTACTTCTGTTACTCTCTGCTTTCTTTTCATCGGCGGAGACATCACTTGTTACGGTCAACCAGATCAGGATGCGTTCTCTTGCAGATGAAGGTAATAAAAAAGCAGCGAGAGTTCTTAAAATTACATCTAATTCATCTAAAATGCTTAGTGCAATTCTCATTGGCAATAACATAGTCAATATTTTTGCATCATCCCTTGCAACAACCATTACCTTACAGTTGTGGGGCAACAGATTCGTAAGTCTTACTACAGGTATTCTTACCTTATTGGTATTGATTTTTGGTGAAATAACACCGAAAACAATTGCTACTTCCCATGCGGAAAAGATTGCAATGACTTACTCAGGTGTCATAAGCCTTCTTATAAAGGTTCTTACCCCTGTTATTTTTATCATCAATAAATTAGCAAATGGTTTTCTTTTTATCTTAGGACTTGACCCGGGTAAAAAAGCTGCTTCAATTACAGAAGACGAGCTGAGAACCATTGTTGACGTAAGCCATGAAGAAGGTGTAATCGAAAAAGAAGAACGCCAGATGATTAAAAACGTGTTTGATTTCGGTGATTCCCAGGCTAAGGATGTTATGATTCCGCGTATTGATATGACATGTGTATCAATAGACAGCCGTTATGACGAGATAATTTCGGTATTCAGAACCGATAAATATACCCGTCTGCCTGTTTATGAAGACTCTGTTGACAATGTCATCGGTATTATTAATGTCAAGGACCTTTTGCTCTGTGAGGATAAAGCTTCATTTAATGTAAGAGATATTCTGCGCAAGCCGTATTATACATACGAGTTTAAAAAGACCTCTGAGCTTATGGAAGAACTTAAAAAGACCTCTAACAATTTTACCATAGTAATAGATGAATACGGTTCGACTGTTGGCATGATTACCCTTGAGGACCTGCTTGAGGAAATTGTTGGTGAAATCCGTGACGAATACGATGGTGACGAAGTCGATGACATTATTAAGGTAAATGATACTGAATATATTTTTTCAGGTACGGCAAGGCTTAACGATATTGAGGAATATATAGAGCTGCCTGACATTGAAACTGACCACGAATCGGATTATGATTCCATAAGCGGATTTATTATCGATTCCCTTAAGCGTCTGCCTGTGCTTGGTGATGAAGTTACCATCGGCAATCTCAGGTTTGTGGTGGAAGGTTGTACCAAAAACAGAATCACGAAGGTTCACGCATATATTTTAGATACTAAAAAAGAACCTGATGAAGAAAATACCGAAGAATAGGAGATATACTTTTATGAAGAAAATAATAAAAGAATTCAAGGAATTTATTTCAAAAGGTAACATATTTGATATGGCTATCGGTCTTATCGTAGGCAGTGCCTTTACAGCTATTGTAAATTCTCTTGTAGGAGACATCTTTTCTCCGCTTCTTACAATTGTAACATCTAAGGCTGACCTTACAGCTTTGGCATGGAATATTAATGGTGCCCAGATTAATATGGAAGTTTCCTTCAGGCGATTATCACATTTTTATTAACCGCCATTGTTCTTTTCTTCCTTGTAAAAGGAGTCAACAAATTACGTTCCCTCGGCCAGAAGAAAGAGGAAGCGAAAGAAGCAGCTCCGACAACAAAGATTTGTCCGTTCTGTCGTTCTGAAATTGATTTAGAGGCAACGAGATGTCCTCATTGTACATCCGAACTTGAGAAATAATAAAATAATTGCAAAAAACACGGGGATGCCGCCTCAACAATTTTCAATTGTTAAAGCGCATCCCCATTTTATTAACGTGGCGTAAAATTGCCTTTCATATGCTGATATATTACGTCTGCATCTTCTTTACTGCCTGCAGGTATTAAAACCATTGAAAGGAACCCATTGTCTGTGTCTTCATTTTCCCATATAGCAATCCATGTCATCTTTTCCTTTGAATCATAATAAAAATCCATTTCATAATATCCATGTATAAGTTTCTGTGTTGTACTATCATAATATTCCGGTGTGAACTTTACATTGTGGATACCGGTTTTCTTATTAACAGTATAGTAACCTCCCGGAAATTCCTTAGTATTAAGCGGAATATCTGACACCCACAGTGTTCCTATAGATTTATGATTGCTTCCGTTCAAAAGCATATCAATCCTCCATGAACGTTCTCCTTTATATTCACCTGTTTTTACATCATATAAGTATCCGGTATTGCCATCATTAAAACGTGCATAATTAAAAATCGTATGATACCCGGATGATGATATGAAAACTTTTACGGTAACAATAATGCCGATTATAGCAGCAGCAAGGATACAATGTATCGCAATATGCAGTTGTTTATTCATGATATTTTACCTCCTCTGGATACCTCTACAGCTTCCTCTGTATCTCTCCATCCTTCATATAGA
>ERZ857629.3856-NODE-3856-length-12188-cov-2.486442_pt1 | contig 12188 bp, 10 predicted proteins | sample MGYA00519700_ERZ857629 | MGnify/ENA primary metagenome ERZ857629 (study PRJEB31778, sample SAMEA3449351) | human gut metagenome | biome: human gut; feature: human-associated habitat; material: faeces | place: United Kingdom | collected 2010/2012 ... | reverse complement strand
ATGATGTTTACGGTGTGTTTCGCCCTGATTACGGTATCGGGAGCGTTCGCACAGGGCCGGACTCTTGAACTCAGTCTGACCCAAGCACTCGAAATCGCACTCAGCGACAACCCGACCATCAAGGTCGCAAATCTGGAAATCGAGCGCTACAAGTATGTCAGACGCGAGGCTATCGGCAACCATCTGCCGCAGGTCTCTGTCAATAGCCAGTATTCTTACAGTGCGGTCAAGCAGACCATGTCGAAGAAAAACGGAATCTCGCTCGGTGCCGACAACACTATCAACACGGCGGCTTCCATCACGATTCCACTTTTCGCTCCTGCGGTGTACAGCACCTTGAAGATGACCCGCACGCAGCAGGAGATGGCTGTCGAGAGCGCACGCAGCTCCCGCCTGACGCTGATAAACGAAACCAAGAAAGCCTACTATAACGTGTTGCTCGCCGAGCAGTCCTTGGAAGTTCTGCTCAACAGCGAGAAGACCATAAAGGAGACTGTCGAGGACACCCGCAACAAGTACAATGCCGGCCTTGCCTCGGAGTACGACTTGCTTACGGCCGAGGTGCAGCTCAGCAACCTTCAACCGACGATTATACAGACCCGCGAGTCCATCGGGGTGTCCAAGCTCATGCTCAAAATGTATCTGAGCATTCCAGAGGATGTGGACATAGCCGTAACCGGAACGCTCGACGATTTCAAGGCCGACGTTCTGGCGCAGAGCGCCGACCTTTCGACCGACGTGTCGCAGAATACGGATATTCGCACTCTCGATTTGCAGAAGGAGCTTCTGCGCAGGCAGCTCAAACTCTCCCGCACATCGCGTATGCCGACTCTGGCCGCATTCGGTAACATTTCGTGGTATTTGAGCGACGTGAACCTCAATTTCGGCTCCATGATGGGCGAAGGCGGCTCTTCGAGCGGAGAGTCCTCCGGAATGTACAACGCCGGCTACACGCGAGCCTCTTCGCCGAAGGTGACCGGTCCGCTGTGGGGCCAGTGGCCTATGACTTTCGGCGCCCAGCTGTCCATTCCCATATTCGCCGGCCTTACCAATGTAAACAAGGACAAGCAGATAAAGAACAACATGGCCCAGCTCGACCTTCAACGCGACTATGCCGTCGAAGGCATGAAAGTGCAGGTCAGCAATGCCATAAGCACGCTTCACACTGCCCGTCAGACCATGACGGCCAACGAGAAGACAGTAGAGCAGGCCAGCAAAGCCTACGCCATTACGCAGACCCGCTACGATGCGGGAGCCGGAACGATACTGGAACTCAATTCGGCCGAACTTTCGCTGACTCAGGCGCGTCTGAATTATTCGCAGGCGATTTACGACTACTTGTCGGCGCGGGCCGATTACGACCAGATTATAGGAACGGAGAAAATAGATTAAAAAATATTAAATGATTGAGAATATGAGAAAAAACCTGATTTATGCACTCTCGGCCCTTGCTGTTCTGATATTGCCGGGATGCGGTACGAAAAACACGACTACGGACAGCGGGCAGACGAAGATTCTGGTCAAGACCGCAGTCGCAGAGGAGAAAACCATTCAGCAGAACGTCGAGTTCACATCCAATATCGAGCCTTACAAGCAGAACAACATTACGCCGGCTGTGAGCGGTCTGCGCATCGAGCAGATTCTTGTGGACGTGGGCGACAACGTGCGCAAGGGGCAGCTTTTGGTCAAGATGGACCCCATTACCTATTCGCAGCAGCTCGTCACCTTGCAGAATTTGGAGAATAATCTGGCGCGTACCAAGAAGGTGTACGATACGGGAGGCATCTCGTCGTCGGACTTCGAACAGTTGGAGACTTCGGTTCAGGTGCAGCGCGACGTGGTTGCGAACCTTAAAAAGAACATAGAACTCCGCTCGCCGATAGACGGAGTGGTTACGGCCCGCAACGAGGAGGCCGGCAACCTTATCGGTACGCAGCCCATTCTGCAACTGATGCAGATAAATCCCTTGAAGGTTACGGTCGGCATTTCGGAGCAGTACTATCCCAACGTGAAGGTGGGCATGCCCGTGCGCCTTACGGCCGATATTTTCCCCGACAAGGTGTTCGAAGGCAAGGTGTCGCTCATCTATCCCGCAATGGACGCTTCGACACGCACCTTCACCGTCGAGGTCGCAATTCCCAATTCCGACAAGGTGCTCCGTCCGGGAATGTCCGCCCGCACGACTTTCAACATGGGCGACAAGCAGGGCGTGATGGTTCCCGACATCGCCATTATGCGTCAGGTCGGAACCAATGACCGCGTGGTGTACGTCATCAAGGACGGCGTTGCAGAGCGCCGCGTGGTGAATACCGGACGCACGGTCGATGGAATGATTGACATATTGTCCGGCGTGCAGGTCGGCGAACAGGTGGCCGTTACGTCCCTGTCCAAACTCAATACCGGTACCGAGGTCGAAGTGAGAAACAACTAAACGGAAGAGACGATGAAAATTTACGAAACCGCGGTGCGAAAACCCGTGTCCACGTGTCTTGTATTCGTGGCCATAGTGATATTCGGTCTGTTTTCGCTGCGCAATCTGGCTATTGACCAGTACCCCGAAATGGAGATGCCTGCCGTTACGGTGTTTACGGTATACGCTGGTGCCAATGCTACTGACATAGAGACCAACGTGACGCGCGTGCTGGAAGACCAGCTGAACACGGTCAGCAATCTCGATAAATTGACCTCCACTTCGAAGGACAACTATTCGATGATTACTTTGGAGATGGAGTGGGGCTCGGACCTTACCGAGGCGACCAACGACGTGCGCGACGTGGTCAGCCGCTCCATGACGCTGCTCCCCGACGGAGTGGACCAGCCGACAGTGTTCAAGTTCAACTCCTCGATGATGCCTATAATGATTCTCTCGGTTACGGCAGACGAGAGCTATGCGGCGCTAAACAAGATTCTCGACGACAAGATGGTCAATGTGCTCAACCGCATCGGCGGCGTGGGTGCGGTGACCATAGCCGGAGCACCCGAGCGCGAGATTCAAATCAACGTGGATCCGACCAAACTCGAGGCCTACAACCTGACGGTCGAGGCTCTGGGCGGTCTGATTGCCGCCGAGAACGTGAACGTGCCGGCCGGAACGATGGACATAGGCAACAATACCTTCAACATCAAGGCCGACGGCGAGTTCGACAGCAGCGACATATTGAAGAAAATCGTCGTGTCGAATGCCGGCGGAAAGACCATTTACCTGAGCGATGTGGCCGAAATCAAGGATACGCTGGAAAAGGCCACTCAGGACGTGCGCGTGAACGGCAAGCGCGGCGTTACCGTGATTGTCCAGAAACAGTCCGGAGCAAATACGGTCGATATAATCAAGGAGATTAACAAGACCCTGCCCTCCATCGAAAAGACTTTGCCGCCCGACATAAACATAGATATCATCGTGGACGGTTCCGAGTCGATTATCGACTCCATCAACTCGCTGAGCGACTCTGTGATGTATGCGTTCATATTCGTGATTCTGGTGGTCATGGCCTTTTTGGGACGCTGGCGAGCCACGTTCATCATCTGTCTTACGATTCCTATTTCGCTGGTGACGGCATTCATCTATCTGTTCGCGACCGGCTCGACGCTCAACATCATCTCGCTCTCGTCGCTCTCCATTGCAATCGGTATGGTGGTGGACGATGCGATTGTGGTGTTGGAGAATATCACGACCCATATAGAGAAAGGCTCCTCGCCCAGAGAGGCGGCCATATATGCGACCAACGAGGTGTGGCTGTCGGTTATCGCCACGACGCTCGTGATTCTGGCCGTGTTCATGCCGCTCACGATGCTCTCGGGTATGGCCGGCATCATGTTCCGCGAACTGGGCTGGATTGTATCTATCGTGTGCAGCATTTCGACCTGTGCAGCAATTTCGCTTACGCCTATGCTCTCGGCCTATATTCTTCATCCCGAAGGAGGCGTGCATACCTACAAGGGCATCGGCATCATATACAAGCCTATCGACAAGTTCCTCGACAATCTGGATATCTGGTATGCCAAACTTCTGAACTGGGCCGTAAGGCACCGTGCGACTGTGGTTACGTGCACCATGTCCCTGTTCGGCGCATCTTTGCTGCTGCTGAATCTGGTCCCGACCGAGTTCTTCCCCGCACAGGACAACGGTTCGATTTCGGCCACCGTCGAACTCGAACAGAATATCGGCGTGGACTATACGGCTCGCGTGGCCCGTCAGATAGACAGCATCATCTACAAGAAATATCCCGAAGTGCGTCTGGTGGCCGCTACCGCCGGAGCCAGCAGCAGCGACAACCTCTTCTCGGCAGCTGGCGACAACGGTTCCAACATCGTGACCTATCGTCTGCGTCTGCCGCGTCTGTCGGAGCGTAAGAGGGACATTTACGAAATTTCCGACCTGCTGCGTCAGGATTTGGCCGATATTCCGGAGGTGACCAAATTCACCGTTACCCCCGGCGGACAGTCCGGCAGCGTGGGCGGTTCGAGCAACGTGAAACTTAAAGTGTTCGGTTACGACATAGACGAAACCAACGCCGTGGCTCTGGATTTGCAGCAGAAAGTCGCCCAGATTCCCGGGGCGCGCGACGTGCAGCTGTCTCGCGATGCGCTCCGTCCGGAGATGAACGTAGTGTTCGACCGCGAGAAACTGGCCTATTTCGGACTCAACAGCGCAACCGCCTCGCAGGCAGTGCGCAACAGGATAAACGGTTATGTGGCTTCCAAATACCGCGAGGACGGCGATGAGTACGACATCGTGGTGCGTTATGCCGAGCCGTTCCGCACTTCTATCGAAGATGTGGAGAACATTGTCCTGTACGGAGCCATGGGGCAGCCGGTGAAACTCAAAGAGGTGGCCACCGTCTCCGAGGAGTTCGCCGCTCCGACAATCGAGCGCGAGAACCGTCAGCGTGTAGTTTCCGTGGAGGCATCGCTCGGCAAGGGCGTGGCTCTGGGTACGGTGGTCGAGCAGATTAATCAGCTCGTGGCCGATTACGAGGTGCCCGAGGGCGTGTATCTGGAAGTCGGCGGTTCGGTCGAGGATCAGCAGGATTCGTTCCGTGATTTGATGACGCTTCTGGTTCTTATCGTGATTCTGGTGTACATCGTGATGGCTACGCAGTTCGAGAGTCTGAAAATGCCGTTCATCATCATGTTCTCCATTCCGTTCGCATTCACGGGCGTGTTCATCGCTTTGTGGATAAGCGGTACGCCGCTTTCGATGATAGCACTCATCGGTGCAATTATGCTGGTGGGTATCGTGGTCAAGAACGGTATCGTGATGGTGGACTACACCAACCTTCTTATCGAGCGCGGAACTTCGATGCTCGACGCCGTGGTAGCTGCCGGAAAGAGCCGTCTGCGTCCGGTGCTCATGACCTCGCTTACCACCATCTTCGGTATGGTGCCGATGGCGATGGGCTGGGGCGACGGTTCGGAGTTGTGGCAGCCTATGGGCGTGGCCGTTATCGGCGGTCTTACCTGCTCCACGTTCCTTACGTTGCTGGTGGTTCCGACAATCTATGCCAGCTTCGGAGTGCGCGAGCAGAAAAAGAAGGAGAAGAAACAACGCAAATTGGCACAAGAAAACGCTTAGTAAAATGATGAAAGCACTATTTATATCGTACAATCAGGCGCTTACCGAGCGCGTGATGAAGATTATGGACGACAACGGTGCCCGCGGATTCACCAAATGGGCGCTTACGGAAGGGCGCGGCTCTTTCGACGGCGAACCTCATTACGGCAATCATGCGTGGCCTTCGATGAACGCATCCATCCTTACGATTATCGACGAGGAAAAGGTGGAGAAGATATTGCAGGATTTGAGGCAGCTGGACGAGGTTACCCGAATGCAGGGCCTCAGGGCGTTCGTTTGGAACATAGAAGGGCAGTTGTAGAATAACGAACAGCCCGCGGTAACGTTCGTTTCGGCCGAAATACTCGATGTGTTTCGGCCGAAACGTTTTTTATGGAACGATTCTTGCGAAAAAGGTATATGCAAGAAACAATCGAGACTATGGAACTGGTGGTGTTGAAAATGAAGGGGACGGATTTCGTGACGGACATCAAATGCGAGAAGATGAATCCCAAGATGTTGATGCTTATGGCTTTGGGCAAGTGCGCGGGGCTTACAGCCCTGTCCATTTTCAAGAAGATGGATATAAGGCCAGAGTCGTTCGAGATAGAATGCCGCGGCGAGATTTCCACTCCCACGCTTGTGGCCGAAAGCGTTTTTACGGCCGTCAATATCGTCTATACCGTCGAGTGCCAGACGCTTGCCGAACAGGGCCGCGTGAGCCGTGCGCTTAACCTGACGCACGACAAGTACTGCGGAATGGTCAAGATGATGCGCAAGGTGGCGCCTCTTTCGCATGAAATATATATCCACAGCACCCGCCCCGTTTCCGAAAAGGTTAAATGACGGAGACGCGGTTCGGGAAAGGGATGCGACGAAGGGCGGATTCGCTTTTTTTCGGGTCCGGCTGCTGTCGGGATGTATTTCCCTGTCACTTACCGTGATTACGTATTGCAGGAATGAAATACGGCGGCCTTTTACAGCCGCCGTATTTTCGGTTTTTTGAGAGTGCCGGTCATTGTGCCGCTTTCTGTGTAATCTTTACTATTCCGCGGTAATTGTGGTCCGGAAGTCCCAAAAAGAATTCTCTTTTTTGGCCCGTCGTATTCGGCTTAACGTGGATGACCAGTTTTTTGAGTTCCGGCCGAGCGACCCGAAACCAAGGCCCTTTGATTGTGTCCGGAACGATAACCGTATGAGGATTGAAGTATGACTGGCGGTCTTCCGTGTCCGGAATTTCTTCCCCGTCGAGTTCCTTTTCCATGACTTTCTCTCCGTAATATAGTCTGCCGGAGCTTTTGTCCTCTGCATAGCCGTTCCCCCAATGTTCGCCTTTTGTGGTAATCTCGAAATCGCCGCCCTCGGCTCCGAACGTGTACTCGGTCGCTGAAAGTTTTATCGTGTCGTCTTGATGTTCGTCCCATTTGTTGCAACATGCGAAGCATACGCACGCCGCGACCATAACAAATATCGATTTGGTTTTCATGATATTAAAGCAGGTCAGATTGTTTTGCCAAATTACGGATATAAAATGAGAAAAACAGATGTTTTTCCGGACTGGATGCGATAAACGAACGGCGTGCATGGAACTTCATGCACGCCGCCGGTGGCTTTCCGATTCGGTGAATGTTATATTACTTGAAATACCGCCAGTGGAAAATCAGCAGGTAGAATACGGCGACGGTGATGTAGCTGTCGGCGATATTGAACACAGGGGCGAAGAACGTGAACGAGCCGTCGGCTCCCGACAGGAAACCGAGCCACGAGGGCATGTTCTCTATCGTGAAGAGCGGGAAATAGAGCATGTCCACCACCTTGCCGTGCAGCAGTCCGGCGTATCCTCCGCCCGCAGGGAACAGCGTGGCTACCTGCGTGAAGGTGCTTTCGGAGAATATGAGCCCGTAGAACGCGCTGTCGATGATGTTGCCCAGAGCGCCGGCCAGAATAAGGGCCATGCCGACGATGACGCCCGTCGGGGCCATGCGCCTGCCGAGATAGTTGATGTACCACCCGAGTGCACAGACGGCCGCGATGCGGAACAGGCTGAGTGCGAGTTTGCCGTAACTGCCTCCGAGCTGCATTCCGAATGCCGCGCCGGAGTTCTCGACGAACAGAATCTGGAACCAGTTCGGAAAAACTGTTATGCTTTCTCCGAGCGTCATGTTGCACTTGACCGCGAATTTGACCGCTTGGTCTGCGATAAGCAGAATGATTATCAGTAGGGATATTTTCTTGTTGTTCATGGCGGCAAAGGTAGCGATAAATTATTTATTCGGGTTTTCGAGCATCCGTTTTGTGGAGAGCAGTCCGCATGCGGCGTCGATGTCCTGTCCGCGGGAGGCGCGAATGGTCGTGATTATTCCCTTGCGGTTCAGCGCGTCGCGGAATGCCGTTACGTTTTGCATGTCGCCGCTCGCGAACTCCGAGCCCGGAATCTCGTGGAACCGTATCAGGTTTATGCGGCAGCTCAGACCGTTGAGGAGTCTGGCCAAGGCGTTTACATGTGCCGGCGTATCGTTTAGGCCGCGCAGGACGATATACTCGAAACTAACGCGCCGCTGGTGCGAGAAGTCGTGTCGGCGGATGATTTTCAGCACTTCCTCTATCGGGTACGCCTTTTCTATCGGCATTATCTGTGCTCGCTGCTCCGGAAACGGGTTGTGAAGGCTGACTGCGAGATGAACGGCGGTGCTGCTGAGGAATCTGTCCAGCGCGGGTGCCACGCCCGCCGTCGAGACGGTGATGCGCGTCGGCGACCAGCCCCAGCCCCATGGCGAGGTGATGATTTCCAGCGACCGCAGCACCTCGTCCACGTTGTCGAGCGGTTCGCCCATGCCCATGTAGACTATGTTGGTGAGGCGCTCCCGTTCGGGAATGGAGGCGGCTTGGTTCAGAATCTCGCCGGCCGACAGATTGTGCTGGAATCCCTGTTTGGCGGTCATGCAGAAGCGACAGCCCATGCGGCAGCCGGCCTGCGAGGATACGCATAGCGTGGCACGCTCCCCGTCGGGTATGTATGCCGATTCTATGTATTTCCCCTGCGAGGTTTCGAAAAGATATTTTTTCGTTCCGTCCTGCGAAACCTTTACGTTTGCGGGTGCCCGAAGACCGGCCTGAAAATTCTCCGAGAGAAGCTGCCGCCCCTTGACCGGAATATCGGTCATAGCGTCGGGCTCGGCCACCCCTTTACCGTACAGCCATCGGGCGAGCTGCCGGCCCGTGAACGGGGGCAGCGACAGCGCTGCGGCCGAGGCGGTGAGTTCAGAGAGCGTTTGTCCGAATAGAGATGGTTTCATCGCAAAGAAAAATAGACGGAGGCGGGGCTTCACGACCGTATTCCGGTTCGGCCCCCGATGAGTGCAAATATAGCTTAAAAACGCGATTTTTTGGGCAAATACTTTTTTTTTCGTAATTCTTCGTATATTTGTAGGTGCAACCGGTACGGTTTTATCTCGATTATTATAAAAAAAGAACATGTAAATATGGAACTTAAAAAATCACCAAAGGCGGATTTGAACAACAAGAAAGGATTGTTTCTCGAAATCGGACTCGTCATTTCGCTCGGTATCGTAATCATTGCCTTCGCCATCGGTCAAAAGGACAAGGACGTAGAGAAAATCGAAACCGAAGTCGTGGCTGCCGAGGAGGAGGTCATCATAAACACCGTTCAGGAGCAGAAGCCGCCCCAGCCCGTAAAACAGACCATCGAGGTATTCTCGGACTTCATCAACGTGGTGAAAAACGACGCCAAGATTACCACCGAATTCAGTTTCGACGATTTTTCGGAAGACGTGGTCATCGTTCAGCAGGAAGTATTCGTAGAGGAGGAGGAAGAGGACGACACTCCGCTTCTGTTCGTAGAGGATATGCCTTCGTTTCAGGGCGGCGACCTCAATAAGTTCCGCAACTGGGTTCAGAGCAGGTTGAAATATCCGGCAATCGCTCAGGAAAACAACATTCAGGGAAAGGTTACCCTTTCGTTCGTAATAGAGAAGGACGGTACGCTGACCCACATCGAGGTTTTGCAGTCGCCGGACCGCTCTCTGTCGGAAGAGGCTTCGCGTATCCTTGCCCAGTCTCCCAAATGGACTCCCGGTAAGCAGCGAAATATTCCGGTGCGTGTGAAGTATATCCTGCCGGTGGATTTCGTTCTGCACAATTAATGGTTTTTCGGTCTTTTCGCCGGAAGTGCGAAAGAGGTGAAATTATAGTCAAAAGGGTGTCTTTTTTGCAAGATACCCTTTTTTATAAGCGCTGTTTCTAAATGATAGACATACGACAAAGTATCGAATACAGGGAGCGTGCGGTGCTCGTGGCCGTGATAAGCGACAAGAGCACGGCGGAGCAGACCGACGAATATCTCGACGAGCTGGAATTTCTGGCCGAGACCGCCGACATAGAGACTGTCGGCCGTGTGACCCAGAAAATCCCGACGCCCAATTCGCGCATATATCTGGGCCCCGGAAAGTTGCAGGAGCTGGCACTTTATTGCAAGGACAAAGAAATCGACGTGGTTATTTTCGACGACGAACTCTCCCCGTCCCAGCAGCGCAACATCGAAAAGGAGCTGCCGTGCCGGATACTCGACAGAACGAGCCTTATTCTGGATATTTTCATGAGCAGGGCCAAGACGGCCTATGCCAAGACGCAGGTGCAGCTGGCCCGATACCAGTACATGCTGCCGCGTCTGGCCGGAATGTGGACGCACCTCGAACGCCAGAGAGGCGGTACGGGAACCCGCGGCGGAGCCGGCGAAAGGGAGATTGAGACCGACCGCCGTATCGTGCGGAACCGTATCGCGCTGCTTAAAGAGGAGCTCAAAAAGATAGATTGCCAAATGTCCGTGCAGCGCGGAAACCGCGGTTCGATGGTCCGGGTGGCTCTGGTAGGATATACCAATGTCGGCAAATCGACGCTGATGAACCTGCTGAGCAAGAGCGACGTTTTCGCCGAAAACAAACTCTTCGCCACGCTCGACACCACCGTGCGCAAGGTCGTGTTGGAGAATCTGCCCTTCCTGCTTTCGGATACGGTCGGATTCATCCGCAAGCTGCCCACGGAGCTTGTCGAGTCGTTCAAATCGACGCTCGACGAGGTGCGCGAGGCAGACTTGCTGCTGCATGTGGTGGATATTTCGCACCCCGGGTTCGAAGACCAGATTGCGGTGGTCAAGCAGACGCTGGCCGATATAGGTGCGGCCGACAAACCGGTGTTTCTGATATTCAACAAAATCGACGCCTACCGGTACACGCCGAAGGACGAGGACGATTTGACGCCCGCCACGCGCGAGAACGTGTCTTTGGACGAACTGAAACGGAGTTGGATTGCGCGGGCCAATACGCCGTGCATATTCATTTCGGCTGCCGAGAAAATCGGAATCGACAAGTTGCGGACGGACCTTTACGGTATGGTTCGTGAAATACATCAGGGGAGGTATCCGTTCAACAACTTTCTATATTGATTTCAACAAACCCTAATAATTACTAACGGCAACGAAATTTATGGTAAACATTCTTGACAGGCAGAACACCGTTCTGAACAAGTTCATAGCGCAGATGCGCGATGCGAAAGTGCAGACCGACAGCATGCGTTTCCGGCGCAATCTGGAACGTGTGGGCGAGATAATGGCGTATGAAATCAGCAAGACTCTCGGCTATACCCGCCGCATTGTCGAAACGCCGCTCGGCGAGGCCGAGGTGGCCATGCTCGACGACCAGATAGTGATAGCTACGATTCTTCGGGCCGGACTCCCGTTTCATCAGGGCTTCCTGAACTATTTCGACGACGCTCAGAATGCTTTCGTGTCGGCATACCGCAAGTACAGCAAGGACGGCTCGTTCAAGGTCAAGGTGGAGTACATCTCGTGCGGCGATTTGAACGACAAGGTGCTTTTGTTAGTGGACCCGATGCTCGCCACCGGCACCTCGCTCGTGCTGACATACGAGGCTCTCAAAGAGAAGGGCGGAATTCCCCGTCACACACATGTGGCATCGGTCATTGCCAGTGAAGAGGGCGTGGAGTACGTATCGCAGCATATGCCCTCCAAAGGCGTGACAATCTGGTGCGGTTCGGTGGATCAGGAGCTTACCGTCAAGTCGTATATCATTCCCGGGCTGGGCGATGCCGGCGATTTGGCCTACGGCGACAAGTTGTAGTTGCATTTGACATAAAAAATATCTAACTTGCAAAAAACTTCCCGTCCGTCTCTCTGTACGATTCGGACGAAATAAAAATCTGACGGATTATGGAATACACAAGCAAACTCGGTCTTTATGCACCGGCGATGTCGGCAGAGCAGGTGGCCGAACAGGTTTCACGTATCGAGAAACTCGCCGTGAAAAACAGAACGGAAGAGGTTTATAAAATGTGTTACAGCGCGATAGACCTCACTACGCTCAATTGTACCGATTCGGATGCTTCGGTGCGGGCCTTTGCCGAAAAGGCCGTGCGTTTCGGCTCCGAGTTCAGAGGCATTCCGGATGTGGCTTCCATATGCGTATATCCGCTTTTCGTGGATGTGGTGGGGCTTGCCTTGGGCGGTTCGAATATCGCGATAACCAGTGTGGCGGGCGGGTTCCCTTCTTCGCAGACTTTCCTGGAAGTCAAGATTCTTGAAGTGGCCATGGCCGTCGAGAGC
>ERZ857629.3854-NODE-3854-length-12189-cov-2.996374_pt1 | contig 12189 bp, 9 predicted proteins | sample MGYA00519700_ERZ857629 | MGnify/ENA primary metagenome ERZ857629 (study PRJEB31778, sample SAMEA3449351) | human gut metagenome | biome: human gut; feature: human-associated habitat; material: faeces | place: United Kingdom | collected 2010/2012 ... | reverse complement strand
GAAATGGCGTCGGAAATGGTCTTTTCAAAGGCTTCTCTGCCGTATTTATCGACCTTGGCCTTGTTTATCTCTCCGTGGGTCAGGCATCCGGCGCCGCCGATACAGCCGCCGACACAGGCCATACCCTCAACAAAGTTGGCATCAAGCCTATCCTTGCTCTTTTTGAGCAGTGCCATTCTGCAGGCCTCGATTCCGTCGCAGGAGCAGGCCTTTAGCTCGAAATTGTCTCCGTGCTCTTTAATGCCCTGAGCCACCGCGTCCGAAAGGCCGCCGCAGCGGGCAAATATGCGGCCGAAATAGGAGGCATTGTCAAGCACACCCTCCGAAAGTGTGGTAATGTCGATGTCCCTGCTGTCGAAAAGAGCCTGAAGCTCCTCGAAGGTCATGGCCGCGTCGACAAAGGGCTTTACCTCCTCCCTTTGCACCTCGGCCTTTTTTGCGGTGCAGGGTCCGATGAAAACTATCTTACAGGGGGATTCGTGTTCCTTAATGTACTTGGCAATGGCCGCCATGGGGGAAAGATTGTGTGAAACAAAAGGTTTAAGATCGGGAAAGGCCTTTTCGATGTAGCTGACAAAGGCGGGACAGCAGGAGCTTGTTAAAAATCCCTTCTCCACAAGCTCCTTCGATTCGGCATCGGCCACCATATCCGCGCCCAGAGCCGCTTCGACCACCGTGTGGAATCCCAGTTCCTTAAGACCGGTAATGACCTGTCCGAGCTTTGCATAGGTAAACTGGCTTGAAATGGAAGGAGCCACAACGGCATATACCTTATATTTTTTGTTACTTTTACTCTTCTTAATAATGTCGATTACATCGAGAATGTATGACTTGTCGGTAATGGCGCCGAAGGGGCACTGATAAACGCAGGCACCGCAGGAAATACACTTATCGTTGTCTATGGCGGCGGCCTTGTTTTCGTTCATTTTAATGGCCTTTATTTTGCAGGCGTTTTCGCAGGGGCGGCGGCGGCTGACAATGGCGGTATAGGGACACACCTTTGAGCAGGCTCCGCATTCCTTACACTTGGATTTATCTATGTGAGCCACGTGGTTATGGTCGAAGGAAATGGCGCCGAATCGGCATACATCCTCGCACCGATGTGCAAGGCAACCTCGGCAGGTATTTGTGACCTCGTATCCGCCCATGGGGCATTCGTCGCAGGCCGTTTCGATGACCTCGATGACATTGTGGTTATCAATGTCTCCGCCCATGGCAAGCTTGACTCTCTCGCCAAGAATTGCCCGTTCCTTGTAAACACAGCACCGCATCGTGGGGGTGTTGCCCGGGATTATGATTTTGGGAATGTCAAGAACCTTTTCAAGAAGGGTGTTGTTCCAGGCAAGCCTTGCGACCTCCCTAAGGACCTTGTATTTAAGGTGTTGAACCTTTGTGTCAAATTTTCTCATATAAATTTCCCCCTCGCCGTTTTGCTTAAAACATTTTTCTTCAAATGCATCGCTTTAAACGGCATCAGAAATAGCTGACTTTAATGCGTTTGCCCATTTTTTTAAGGCAGTCCGAAAGCTCCTTGACCAAATTCATTTTAATGTTGAAATTGATGGGAAGATCGGGATTTTGATGGGCGGGATTGACTGCCCGGCCAACGAAAAAGTTAATGTCGGTGGCCTCCTCGAAAAGCAGGCGGGCAATGAGCGACGCTCCGTCCCGCTTAACGCTCCACTGGTCGTACATTTCGTTGTCTCCCAATGCGTCCTTGGCATATTCGATGACCTTATTTATGGTTATAACGCCCTCGGTAACAAGGTCGACTCCCTCTATCTCGGCAATAGGCGGTACATCGCTCCGCTCAAAATTGAGACTGGCCTTTAAGGGCTTTCCGAGATATTTTGCGGCGATGGAAGAGGTGGTCCCTCCGCAGACGATATGTTTTCCTTCTTTCGAGAAGAAGAGCGACATCATTCGGTCGCAGTCGTCGCGATTTCTCGGCGGTCCGAAGAGAATGTTCATGGGTTCTCTTTTTCTGATTCTGACGACGCAGGCGGTAGCGTCGTCGCCGGGGTGATAACCGTATTGCTTATTGCATTCGTCGACCAGCATGGTCGAAAGGGTCTTGGCGGTATACCCCACCGGCGCCACGGTTTTCATAAAATCGGCAATATCCTCCCGCTTCCAGCCGAAGTTGTAGGCAAGGCCTATTCCGGCGTGGGGACAGCCGTCGCTCATGGCAATGAAAATGTCGTTTTCCTGAAGCTTTATGACCGATTTGTATATCTTCTTTTTGTCGATGTTAAGCTCGCTTGTGGGATAATCATATATCTCGTTGTCCCTTATCCAGATGACAAGAGGATTGTCGTACTGTATAAGCTCGACCGTCGAATTGTCGATTATATGCATTATGGTGAAGGTGGAATAAGCCACACCGCGTTCGGAGCATATGGGAAGCGTTGCGGCAATGGTCGAAACACATTCCTCAAGAGACAGCCCCTCGGCCATCATTGTAGAGATTATCTTGGAGGTAAGGGTGGAAAGTATGCTGGCCTTTACCCCGCTTCCCAGTCCGTCGGCAAGCACGATAACGGTGGAGTTTTCATTCTGCTCGACAATGTCGATGTGGTCGCCGCAAAGCTGTTCACCCTCGTGATTTATGCTTTTCCAGCCGATGTCGGCACAAAGATTATTCATCGTTTATCGACTCCTTGAGCTTTGTGAGAGCAATCTTGGTCTCGGCCGCCGTCTCACCGAGAAGAGAGGCAATATCCTGAACGATCCTCATCTGACGGTCGACCACCTTGTCGGCAATCTCCACCGTCTGGCGGCTGATGTTTTCCTTCTTTTCCCGCTGAGCCTCCTGCTCGGTCACATCGCGCATTATGGCAAGAAGCAGACGGTATTCCTTATCGTATACCACCGTTTGCTCGACATATTTCTCATATTCGGCAAGGTAGACCCGCTTGTTGTGAATGTCCTTTCCGGTCGAAAGCACGGTAACGAAATCGCCCGGGTCAAGCACCCTGACCACCTGATCTCCCAGTATGTCGGAGGCATAACGGATGTTAAGAATTTTCAGAGCCGCCTTGTTTATCTGCTGAACCTCAAGCTTTTCGTTAAGCACAATAAGGCCGTTGGGGGTGTTTCGGGAAATGGTGTCGGAGAAGTTTTCGGCCTTGTCTTTAAGGTAGGGCAGACACATGGAGACCTCGGCCTTGCCCTGATAAATGGCAATAGCCTTTTCGCGGCAGGTGTTGTATCCGCAGGAGCCGCAATTAAGCTCGTCGGAGGGCTTTGTTTTTCCCATCTGATGAAGTATCTCTCTTATTTCGTTCTCGGTTGGAGGCTGGTTTCTGCGCTCGATTGCGGTAAATTCCTTTTGAATAGAAAGACTGTCGGGCATTTCCACCTCAAAGTCCTTATCCCCTGCAAATTTCGACACGGCCACAAAATCCTTTACAGGTGAGCAGTGGAATTTTTCCATAACCGGGCCGCCGACGCAGCTTCCGGCACAGGCCGACATTTCGATGAAGCAGTTGTGTATCTTTCCGTCCTCGATGTCTTTAAGGGCGGCAATACAGTTTTCGGTGCCGTCGATTGCCATGTATGTGTATTCGGGGCTTGGGTTTTCAAGGGTTTTGAGAATTCCTCCGGTGGTTGGGAAAAATCTTGCGCGGCTGTGCTCGTCGCTGTCCTTTTCCTTTGCCGGATCAACTCCCTCGGCCTTCATCCATGCCGTAAGCTCGTCGAAGGTCAGCACGGCGTCCACATATCCCTCGTAATACTGAGCCTCATCCTTTTTTGCAACGCAAGGTCCCACAAAAACGGTTTTTGCGTCCTTATACCGCCTTTTTATGTCGCGGCAATGAGCCTGCATGGGAGAAAGCACCCCCGCAAGATAAGGCAGGCAATCGGGAAAATATTTTTGTATAAGCAGGTTTACCGAATGACAGCAGGAGGAAATAATAATATTTCTTGTACCCTCGGCAAGCATTTTTTCGTATTCCTTTTTGACGATGGTTGCGCCCACGGCCGTTTCTTCAACATCGAAAAAGCCCAGCTTTTTAAGGGCAGCCCTCATAGAACCGATTCCGACGCCCTCGTAATTTGCCACAAAGGAGGGTGCAAGGCTGACTATGACCGGCTCCTCTCCCTGCATAAGCACCTTGACCTTCTCGGTCTCGTCGACAATCTGCTTGGCGTCCTGGGGACATACCACAAAGCACTGACCGCAAAGAATACATTCGTTTCCGATTATGTAGGCCTGATTTCCCGAAAAACGAATGGACTTGACCGGACAGTGACGGATACATTTATAGCAGTTTTTGCAGTTGGATTTTTTTAAAGTAAGGCAATCCATAGATTATTCCTCCGAAAGCTTTTTAACAATATTCCGTTCAAAAAAATCGTCGAATTTTTCCGGCGTTACTCCGGTAAAGATTTCGTCGTCCACCATTACGGTGACCCCCTCGCGGTTGCATCTGCCGGTGCAAAAGCTCCCCGCCAGAGTAACCTGCTCCGAAAGACCTCTTTCGGCCGTCGCCTTTTGGAAAAGCTCTACCAACTCCTCGGATCCCTTGAGATGACATGAGGAACCGACGCATATCTGAACTATCATTTATTTCACCCTTACTGATTTGCTGAAAGTGTTTGCTGAGTATTTGCTGAAAGTGCCGGCAGAATGCTTATCGAAAACATTCGCCGAAGAATTGTTTGGCATTTTCTGAAGTATTTACCGAAGATTTGCTGAACAATCGCTGAGCATTCACCCAAATGCCTGCTTAAATATCACCTGAACACATCCGTGACATTACAGCTTTAATGCGGGCGAGGCTATTTATTAAGCTTTGCCACGATCTTTTTATCAAAGAAATCGTCCACAGTCTCGGGACTTACCGAATAAAATCGGTTTTCCACCGTTACACAGACTCCTTGCTGACATTTTCCCATACAGAATGTGCCCGCAAGTTCAACGCTGTCCCCTACCTGCTTTTCGGCAACAAGCTCCTGAAGCCGCTCGACAACCTGCCTCGACCCCTTAATATGACATGACGAGCCGATACATACCGTGACCTTCATATATTTTTTCCTCCTCAAATTTTCAATTCAGGTACTGATATTTTCTCACATATATGCTGCATCCTGCTTTACCACCCTTTAAAGAAAAGAACAGCGTCCAACACAGCATTCAGCGTCCTGCCTGCTTTTTGACCTTTTGAAAGGTGTACAAGGCCGGATGCATTATTCCTTGAATTGCTTTGTTTTGCTCGGTATTTGCCTTGAGTTTTTGCTTTTGGATATTGTGCTGATGATTTAATTGCGATTGAAATTATTATATTTTTTACGGATGTTTTATTGCGCTTGTTGACAGAAAGCTACTGTTTAACTTGGCTTTTGTCAATACACCATAGTAACCGATATAGCACCGCCGCGGCTGCAAGGTGTGCTGAGGCAAGTCAGCTCTGCTGACCGGAGGGCGGCCGGCAGCAAGCACAAAGCAGCAATCGGAAAATGCGGCGTGTTTTTTCTTTAAGGCTGCGGTGTTTTGCGCCCTCCGTTCTCGGCAGGGCCGAGAAGGCCTCAGCACGCCGGCGGCCGCTTGCCTATAGCATACATTTATTATATATACTTCTCGACAATGGCGGTATAAAACTTTTTCTGATCCTTTCCCGCCTTGGCCGATTTCGATGCGGCGATAATGGGAAACCACCGCTCGACATATCCCCTCTCGGTTCCGCTCTTTTCGCATATTCCGTTAAGATATTGCTCGGCCGTTTCGGTCTCTCCGCCGTAAAGGAAATAGAGGTAGGTTCCGGCGGCGTCGGCTGCTCCGTTGCCCTTGGCGGCGTGAGACCAGTCGAGAATAAAAGGATCGTTTTTATCGGAAATAACGATGTTCGACGGGTTAAAATCCCCGTGGCAGATCTTTGTGTGCTTGGGCATATCGTTAAGCCGATCAAGCAGATCGTATCTGACCGTAGCGGCAAAATCGGTGTCGCAGATGTTGCGGGTCAGTTTATCGCTTAAAAGGGTCAGCTCTGGGCATTTCTTTGAAAGCACATCAAGCTGCAGATTGATGAATTTATCGATGTATTCATCCTTTTTTTCGGGATGCTCTGTCATAAGAGCGGCAAGGTTTTTACCCTTAATGTGTTCGTAAACAATGGCCCATTTGCCGTTGATGACCGTTACCTCGAGAATTTTCGGAATGTTAAGACCGGTTTCCTCAAGACGCGCCTGATTGAGAGCCTCGCTGAGTACGTCGGATTTTTTATATTGACCGTTAAAAACCTTAAAACTGCTGTCGCCCTCGCAATAGACCGTTTTGCTGTTTCTAACGGCGATTATCCTATCAAGTTTCATAAAAGCACCTTCGTTCGACTGATATAGATTTTACAATCACATTACGTTGTTATATTGTATTATTAGCTTACATTTTCATCGGCTCTATCATACACCTAAGATAGGCGGGGGTCAATACGGGATTTTCATATTCCACAACCGCATCGGCCGGAGCCGACACACGACAGGGAGAAATACACCACACCGCCCTTATCCCGCTTTTATAAAGCAGATCAAAAGATTTTTGAGCATTCTCGGGAGGGCAGCAGACTATTCCGATTTTCACCCCGTTTTTTTCGATATAACCTTTCATTTCCCTTAAGGGCAAAAGCTGTTTTCCGCTTTCCGAGCGTTTTTTCCCGCTAAAGCATCCGTCGAAAGCGGCGGGTATTTCAAGTCCACAGTCCTCAAAGCCCTTGAAATCGAGCAGCGACAGGGCAAAGTTCCCCGATCCGACAATAACGGCACGGGTATTTTTAAGATCGAAGTACCGCTCGAGACAGCTTAAAAGCTCGCTTGTTTTATAGCCGGTTTTCGGCCGTCCCTCGCCGCACAGCACCCCTAAATCCTTTCGCACCTGCACCTCGCCCATACAAAGATCCTTGGCGATTTTGGTGGCCGAGATGTTTTGGTCATAGTTTGCTGCACTTTTAAGATATTTGAGATAAACAGGCACCCTCGAAAGGGTCGCCCTGGAAATGGCCTGTTCCTTCATAACGGTGTCTCCCATCGTTTTTTAACAAAGCCTGTATTACCCGCGTTTTTTTCGCGCCTGCGTTCCTACATCGTCACCTTTACCCGCCTACGCTTTAGACGCCTGCGTTTACCGCAGTGACTGTCTGTCATATCGGCGCCGTTTTTCGCTCGCTTTTCCGCTTAAGCAAAGTTAGCAGACAAGCCTTGAAAAAGGTGATCTCTTCGGCAAAAAAATCGCAAAATTACCGCAGTACAGCCTTGTTTGTTATTATTTTAACAAATCAAACGACAGATGGGAATTGACATTTTTTCATATAGGTATTCCATTTATCGATATGGTAAGGTTCAATTGGAAAAACGGCTTGATTTTTCCTTAAAACAACTGTATAATCAATATGGTTTTGACCGAATCTTGTACGTCAAATCCGCCGCAAGCTTAAAACCTATTATCGACGGCCGCCGGTTTTTCAGCGGTCTTTGCGACGGTTTCACAAAACATTTATTTTAAATAATTTTTAACGGAGATGTTATTTATGAATTATTATCCCTTAAAACTCTATCCCGCCTTTAAAGATTACCTTTGGGGCGGCACGAGACTGCACAAATTTTTCCCCGATTGCACGGCCGATCCTGCCGCAGAGGCCTGGGTTCTTTCCTGCCACAAGGACGGACAAAGTACCGTCACAAACGGACCTCTTTCAGGCAAGACCCTGTCGGAAGCGATCGAGGTTTTCGGTGCCGATGCACTTGGCGAAAACGGTAAGGCGTTTGACTTTTTCCCCGTTCTCATCAAGCTTATCGACGCAAAAAAAGATCTGTCGGTCCAGGTGCATCCCGACGATGATTATGCCCGCAAAAACGAAAACAGTTACGGAAAGACCGAGATGTGGTATGTTGTCGACTGCGAAGAGGGCGCCCGCCTTTTCTACGGATTTAAAGACAAGATTTCCAAAGAGGAATTTAAACAGCGCATCAAGGAAAACACCCTGACCGACGCTCTGCGCTCGGTAGACGTTAAAAAGGGCGATTGTTTCTTCATTCCCTCGGGCACCATCCACGCCATCGGCAGCGGAATGCTCATTGCCGAGATTCAGCAAAATTCCAACTGCACCTACCGCGTATACGACTACGGCCGACTGGGCGCCGACGGAAAGCCGAGGCAGCTGCACATCGAAAAGGCTCTCGACGTAACAAAGACCGAGCCTGCGCAGCCGGCTGATTTCGGCGGCAACGGCGTGCTTGCCGACTGCAAATATTTCAAAGCAAAGCTTTACAAAGGTGCGGCCGACATCGAGGTCGACGGAAAGTCCTTCTCGGCTCTTCTTGTAACCGATGGAGAAGGCACGCTTGAATGCAGCGGCGAGACAACGGAGCTTAAAACCGGCGACTGCATATTCCTTCCCGCATCCATCGGAAAGGTCAGCGTCAAAGGTCAGCTCACCTTTATCGAGACAAAAGTTTAAGAGACAAAGGTTTAAATCGTTTTTCAAAGAAAACAAGCAGCGGTGCACGGTATGCAAAGCGCAGTTAACGGCGATGCAAGCCCAAGCAAAGCGCGATCAGCAGCAGGGCGCACATCGCACCGCGCAGCGCATCAGTTAATACGGCTCAATTTAATACAACGCATTTTCGGCGGGGGCGTTTTGCTCCCGCTTTTTGTTTTTACACTACGGCGTATGTTCGGTTTATGTGCTCTGTGCCTATGCCTTCAAATCAAAATACCGCTCTGCGTTGTCCCAAAGTATCTTTCTGCGCTCACCATCGCTTAAATCAAGGGCGTTAAACCGCTGAATTTCCTCGGCGGGATCCCACATGGGGTAATCGGTTCCGTAAAAGACCCTGTCGGCGGTGTATGTCTTTATTATCTCGGCCGCCCGCTCTTTTGACATAGCAAAAAGCGACGACGAGCAATCAACCATAAGGTTTTCCACATCCCACAGTTCCTTTACCGCCTCGTCCCATATAGACCAGCCGCCCAAATGTGCCCCGATTACCTTAAGATCGGGAAATCTCTTCATAACCGTTTTTAATTTAGACGGTGCCGAAAAGGTATATCGCTTGTCCCCCATATGAATGAGAAAAGGAAGCCTGCCCCCCACTATTTCAAACATATTGAAGGCCTCTTTGCTGTCCAGCTCAAACTTCTGAAAATCAGGATGAATTTTGATTCCCGCAAGGCCGAGGGAAATTATCTCCTCAACCTCATCCTCGATGTGTTCGCTTAAAGGATGAAGAGTGCCCATTCCGATGAACCTTTGGGGATTTTCCGAAACCGACGACGCGATAAAATGGTTGATGGACGAAACCTGCCTCGGTGCGGTGGCAACCGAATGAACGGCAGCGACGGTTGTGCCCGCCTTATCAAGCTCGGCATCAAGGGATTTAAGGCTTCCGTCAAATGACATTTTCACTCCGTAAAAATTCCCGATGGCGTTGGATGCCTTTTGGGCGATTTTTTCGGGATAAATGTGGCAGTGAACATCAAAAATCTTTTGCATAAAAATCCTTCCTTTTTAAGAAACGTGCAGTGTATGTATCTCTGCCCGTTTCCTCTCCCCTCAATTATACAATAACCTCGGTTTTATTCAAGCATAATTTCAAATTTTCTATTTACTTTTTTTTAGGACAGGTGTATAATGTTAACATTCCACAAGAAAGAGGATAAACCTATGAAAAAATTGTTGTCTATTTTTCTTTCGATAGCCGTTGCGGCGGGACTTTTCACCGTTCCTGCGGGCGTCTATGCCGAAGAACAAACAACCAATAACTTTGTCGTTATTGACAGTATGGACTATGCCGGAATATGGCAGTCGAGCAGCGATGCTGTCACCAATACAACCGACAATATGGAAGGTACCGGCTGCTTAGAGGTAACCGGCGCTGATATCAACCTTTTGCTCAGCAAAAAAATCGACGTTGAAGGCGGAATCAAGGCAAAAAAATACCTTGAAATGTGGTTATATTGCGAGGATGCCTCTGCTCTCACAAGTGACAGTATGGTCGTAATCAACCGAAACGGCTCAGACCTCAAGCTCAAACTCCCGGTAGAAAAACTTACAAACGGATGGAACAGACTTCATCTTTCCCTCATTCTTGCCATCGAAAAATACGACGGCATTGACGCCATCAAAATCAATCTTGCCACCGGCGGAAAGGCTCAGAAATTTATGATGGACGATATTGTTCTTGCTCCCGTGACCAACGTAAAAAACACCGAGGCGCTTGACAAGGCTGTTGCCGATGCCAAGGCTTACGATGCTAAATATTTAAGCAAAGCTCAGGCAGTCCGTCTTGAAAAGCTTCTCACCCGTGCCGAGAATCCCGTCGCCCAGCGCGATGCCGACGCAATCGCCGCCGACATCAACGACATTATACATGTTCCCGCATTCGACGGACAGATCACCACCCACGGCCGCACATATTATAAATGGAACGAAGCTTCGAGCAAAAACGAGCTTTATATGTCCTATTCTTCCACCGGATTTTCGGTCAGATTCTATGGCACCGAGCTTAAAGCCAAGCTCAGAGGCTCGGCAAATGCTCAGCCTGCCATTGTCAATATATATGTTGACCGCGACACCACCACATTTGACTATGACCACACCATAACCACCGAAGCCGCCGCAAAGGCCGAGCTTGACAAATACAATCAGAACAACCCACACATTCAGCTCACCGGTACCGAAACCGAGTACACACTCGTTTCCGGCCTTACCGAAGGCATCCACACCGTAACCGTGCTCAAACGCGGCGAAGTAACCTACACCGACCGCGTGATTCTTTCGGACATTTCCACCGACGGGCAGCTTCTCGCTCCCCCCGCAAAATCCACCCGCCGCATTGAAGTCCTCGGCGACTCCAATATGACCGGTTATGCAAACCTTGCCGGCGGCGGATATTCCTACGCCACCCAGGACGGCACCGTCACCTTTGCCGGATACATTGCAAACGGCCTCGGCGCCGACTATTCCCTCATCGCCCGCAGCGGTATCACCCTTACCCCCGGCGTTGCAGGAAACTGCTCGGAAGGATTTATGTATAACACATATCTCTACACCGACTACTGGACCAACGGCGATGCATCGGGCGGTACCTGGAACGACGCAGGAAGCAACATAAACCAGGAAGATCCCTCCAAATTCAATTACGTATCAGAAGATAAGCTTTACGATTTTGCGCAGTCTGACAATGATGTCGTTGTTATCCACATCGGCGACAACGATCACGACGGCCGTAACGGATCCACCGGCAGCAATGCCGATTCCTTCATCAGCTATATGAAGAAATTCATCAAGCAGGTGCGCTCCGTAAACCCCAGAGCTGAGATCATTGTATGCTTCTCCATAAGCGGATACGAAGCTTGGAGAAACGTTGAGGAAACCGCCGTCAACCAGATCAAGGCCGAAGGCGAAGACCGCGTTTGCTTCCTCAGACCCGTTTCGGGCACATTCGGAAGCTCGGGACATCCCTACAACAAGGTTCATTACGATGCGGCACAGCAGGTCATCGAAAAGATCAAGGAACTGACCGGATGGAAGGCCGCCGTTCGCGAGGTCTATTCCGATCCCACCGCAGAGGTCAAGATTGTTCCCTCTGAAAACTATGCCGAAATCGGCTCGACCGTAACCTTCAAGATCCCCGAAAACGCCGTCCCCGAATCCATAAAAATCACCACCTACGGCAAGGACGTTGAGTTCACCAAGACCGAGGACGGCACCGTCTCCTTCACAATGCCCGACGGCGCAGTAATGATCCACGCCGACAAGAAGGAAGAAGTCGTCATTAGATACGGTTATATCAACGAGGACGATAATATCGACGCCACCGACGCACTGTGGATTCTCCAGTCCTTTGTCGGCTTACGTACACTTGACGAAGAAGTAAAGCCGGCCGCCGATGTCAATCTCGACGGAGCAATCGATGCTTCCGACGCTCTCTGCGTGCTTCAGTATTATGTAGGATTGCGCACCGAGCTTCCCGTTTCCAAGAGCTAAAGCGTCAGATTAAATTTCTCTAATACAGAATTTTTTTCACCACTTTAAAATTATGCCCTTTCTCTTAAGGCTTTCTTTCGAGAAGGGGCATTTTTTCTTTTGTCATTCTTTTCAACACACAATGCTAAACTTGTGCACAGCCGCTCTATGCTTTCTTTTTGAAAAACTTTTGACATATAAAATATTTTTCTTTGCAATATTATAA
>ERZ857629.3848-NODE-3848-length-12200-cov-2.312639_pt1 | contig 12200 bp, 10 predicted proteins | sample MGYA00519700_ERZ857629 | MGnify/ENA primary metagenome ERZ857629 (study PRJEB31778, sample SAMEA3449351) | human gut metagenome | biome: human gut; feature: human-associated habitat; material: faeces | place: United Kingdom | collected 2010/2012 ... | reverse complement strand
CGGTTTGCCGAAAAACATAGCTTCCACTAACGAAGGGTTTGTGCCGCCTGCGCTATGTCCGTGGATATAGCACCTGCATTGGTTGCGCAGTGCATAGAGTATATCAAGGTCATACACAGAATCTACCATCTGTATATTTTTCCGACCGCAATATTCTTCTTTGAGTCGTCGGCTGTATTCGCTCCGTTCCCAATTTCCCACAAACACCAGATTCTTTCCAGAAGTAGCAAAGGCTTTCAGGATGACAGTTGTTTTCCGGCTCAATACGGCATACACTGACAGCGTAGTTTCCGGGAGCGATTCCGTATTGCCTCAGAATTTCGTTCTGCCTTTCTTCGGTGACATTTCTTTGTGCATGATCTCCTCCATAGGCTACTAATTCGGCTTTCTTATGATACGTATTCCATACGTAGTCCTGTATTCCTTTATTGTCGGCTATGATTACGTCAGCATAGCGTACGGCCATCGCTTCACTTGTTCGCAGAAACCATCTGGCAAACTTACCCCATTTGGCCCTCCGGTGTTCCAATCCGTCAATGTTCACTATTAATTGCTTCCGATACAACAGTCTGAAGACGGGCAAAAAAATACAGCCTGACACGCCTAATATGATTACGGTATCATAACCTCGCAAACATCTAAGCATCGACAGAATATCATAAGGAGTGCTTTGCATCCCATTGGCATGGAATAGCGGGATGTACTTCAGTTGTGCTCCTTTGTAGGTTTTCATGCGTGTGGCATAATCCTTACCACTACAAAAAACGGTATAACGGACTTCGGAGCAACAGTTATCACCAATAATGTTCTCCACCAGTCTCAAAGCCGCCATATTTTGCAGGCACACCTTGGATGCCTACGATAGCTACTTGTTTCATAAATATAAAAGGATTGTTTTATTTCCTGTTTAGTATCATTTCAATGCTATTTACCATCTTTGCTTCACTGAATCTTTTGGAATAAGCGAGTGCATTTTGGGCTAATTCCATATAAAGAGTTTCGTCAGATAGAATTGTTTTTATACATTCGGCTATCTGATTAAGATTTTGTACGTCTATCTTGTAACCGTTCTCTCCATCCACAACCATCTCTGCAATTCCTCCTTCTGTGGGCACTATTACTGGTAGCCCGGCACTCATTGCTTCCAATGCGGTCAGTCCGAATGTCTCCACGAACTGTTTCTTGTTGGAAAGATTTAAAACGAGTGAAGTCTGATTATAGAAAGGTACAACATCATTCTGTTGAGGATATATAGTAAGGTTTTTGCTTATATTGATTTTGTATTCCTTTATGAAGATATTAATATTCTCTTTAGTATCGTTTATTACTAATACAAAAATGAACTGAGGTAGTCTTTTGGTTAATTCAATAAATTCTAACGGGCTCTTATATAGCTTCAACGAGCCAAGCATTAAGATATGTTTCCGCTTGAAAGCTGCTTGGAAGTTTGGTGTCAGTCTATTCACGAAATTCTGTGGTAAAGCATTAGGAACAGTTATTACACATTTTTTTTGTTGCAGGAATGATGCTTGATATTCCGAGACACAGATGATTTTGTGTGCTAACTTCTGCATGATCGTAGCCAGTACCTTGTAGAATGTCCCCTTTACAAATGCATTTTCATGATAATGATAAACCACCCTTTTTCCCATTATACGACCGGCTAATGCTGGTCCAACAGGGAGCAAAGTGTTGATATAGAATGTCACATCTTTATAGAATAGCCAGCGGAATGTCAATATGAACGTATATAGTTGTACCATGTAATAGCGAAGCATTGTTACTATTGGGTTATTTGAAAATCGATAGGGGTAAGAGTGCTTGCTTAAGTTTTTGTAATACAGTAGTTCGTCCAATGCACCACCTGTGGAGGTAATCAAATTGATTTGGTAACCCTTTTTGAGCAATCCTTCTAATACTATTTTCAGAACTTTGGGACTGCCACTGTAGTCGTTAAAGAGATGGAAGCAGATAATACGAGTCATTTTTGTAAATATTCAAGTAAAGCTATCCAAATTTGGAAAGATTCAGCCATCTTTCCGTTTATATTTCCTTTCTCGCGAACTGTGAAACGAGCTATCACCTCTAGCAAATAGAGTGAATACATCTTCTGGTCTATCCATTTCCCTTGTTCAGAGTTTATATATTCAATAATCTGTGAAATAGTCCAATGCTTCTCAAAATAAGCCGTTTGAGTAAAGAAGTGATATCTATCTAGTTTGGGAGGATAAGTGAGCTGTGCATATTCCCAATCGAATACAAACAACTTTCTGCCTTCCATAAACATATTCCAAGGAGTGAAGTCAGCGTGATAGGCAGAAAAATCGACTTCCTGACCTTGGTAGTGTAACAATATCTGATTAATAGTAGACGTTAGCAATGTACCATTCACTTCTTGCGGTAGCCATTCAATATGTAACTGTAAATTTGTTAATATCCGGTAGTAATCGCTTTGTTCAAAAGGGATGAATTGATGGGTGCTTTGATAGAGATTGTCGAGAAAATTCTCATGTAGTGCGGTCCATTCATGTATAACCTGCGACTTCTGAGTTTTTGCTGTACTTTGTACAAACAACTTTATTCCGTCTGTCATTTCCCCGCAGAATATACATATAGGTACTTCTTTCAAACCTTTTCTTCCCAGCTCTTTCAGAATGTTGGCCTCATTTCTGAATAAGAGAGCGATTTCTTTGTTGTCCGTTACTTTGCAATAACCTAGAATATGCTTTCCTTTGCTGATTTGCATTGTAATCTTTTGATGTATGCAAGGAGTACCACAAAAGATCGAAAACTCAATTTCTGTTTCGTGGAATAACTGGTAAAATAACCGTTTCAACTCATCAGTTATATCACAATACACACTTTCTGCATGGATGATTTTTCGGATGATCAGTAGGTGATGCAACCATGGAAACAATGCTTTCATAATTTTTCCATTCCGTCCGCTAGGTTGGTAAAGATTCATTGCCACCTGCATATTATGTGCAGGCATCAGCCAAGTTTTATTGTCAGCGTTGGAAAAACGATATAGATGTTTACCCGCTCCCTTTATTAGGAAACGTTCTAAAATAGAGTTGACTTGCATTTGCTTTATTTAGAAGAGTAAGATATATAAGCATTGACAATCGCATCCCGGATTTCTTTCCCGTGATTCTCCCATGAGAATTTAATAGATGCTTCTTGTGCTTTTTGTCCAAGTTTTTTTCGCTCCTTCGAATCGCTGAGGCGCACTATTCCCTCTTTTATGTTCTGAATGACTTCTTTTCTTCCGGTTCTCGGAATCAAAATGGCATATTCGTTAGTAAAGTAACGGGTATAACCAGTGGTATCTAAACAAATCAGTGGTTTCCCCATAGCCATACAATCGAATGATACAGTAACAGCTCCTTCTTTCAAGGCAGCGTTGATCACAACATCTGCTCTATCCATCATTTTTTTGTAGGTTTCCATTGGAACTTTCCCAGTCAATGTTACAGCTTTTTCTAGACTAAATCTTTTAATAAGTTTTTCAAGCCTTTTCTTGTCCGATCCATCTCCAACAATTGTTAAATGAATATGAGCATTTTCTTTTATGGCTTTTGCCATAGCTTCAATAGTTAGGTCGAAACCTCGCCATGCATCCAAATGTCCTATAGTGATAAATTCGATTATATCATTTTCTTTCCTAGATAATCTTGATGTGTTGGAGATGTCTGTTGCTACATCAGTAAAAAGAATTGCTTTGTCTACATACTTCTGTGGTACTCGATTACGGGTTATTTCTGTTTTGCAAAGAATCAGGTTAGCCTGTTTACAACGTTGTCTAAACGCTCTGTTATAAAATGTCATTGCTATTGCTATCCTTCGGATTCTTTCTATAATTTGTGATTTTTTATTGTAATGACGAGAATATTCTTCTGGAATACTCTCCAGTCCACCTACTGGTCCCCATACGAAGAACTGCATTTGTCCATATTTGCTCACCTTCCATAGCACATTGCCATAAGTAAGGTGATGGAATATGTGAATGTCATTTTCTTGCATTGTTCGTTTCACAATGTCATTGGTGCAATACTGCCAGATGTTGTAGTATGTGCGTACGCCTCGCAAACCTTTTTTCCAGAACCGTGCCCACTTGGGCCAATCGTAATAGAGGAAATGAATATGGTTGTATTCGGGATATTTAGTAATCCAAGGTTCAATGGAAGATTGGTTACTCTTACGAGTTAACACCCATAGCTCAAAGTACTTGGACATCTCCAGTACCCAATGCCAGCCCACACCGATTTCACTGCCTAAACCCGGTTCACAAGCGTAGGCGGAAACGAATATTTTTAGTTTGTTCATTGTTGTTTTAATTTTCTTAAATCAAGTATGAAGGAGGAAATTGCGATTGACGATAAAAGCTATAGCAATTCCCAATAGCAGAGAGATTAAAGAACAAGTCGCTATTATTACGTAATTCTTATCAGGGGAGCTACGAATGGTTATGTTTCTAGTGCACCTATTGGTGCGTATTTCATTCAAATTTCATCTCAACAAAACATCAATTGATTAATTCATTTACCTAATTAACTATTGAGCTAAATGAATTATCTCATAAGAAAAAACTGAATAGAATAAAATCTATTACTGGTACTTGTTCCTAGATTAAGGATGTGCATTGTCTTTTCTATAGAGTGGGATTTTGTTGGGAATCATAGATACTTTTAATATTGGTGATTATTTGTTTAAAATGTAAATGGCAACGAGAAGTATTCTTAGATGACTATTTATCAAGCAATTCTGATATTATTGAATTAAATCATATCATGAAGTTGATTTGTTTTTAGGACGTAATTAGTGCTGTCATTGAATTATCATTTTTTCAACCTTTTCAAATTCTTACGATGTTGTTGGTCAAAAACGATGTGTAATATCTTAGTTACAGCTTCTTGTGGTGTACCATTGTTTAGCACTTTATAATATCCCTTTTGGGCAGCCAGATAGTCTATTTTTCTGTTAATGGATTCAATTCCCTCTCTATCAAGTTCATGTTTTCGAGTAAGAATCGTATTACTATCAGCTGTCAGCAGAATATTGTAATTAAGTGAGGGAATAAAAAAACGACCAAAATGGTGAAGAAACTTATGATTTAAGTAAATTCTGGTTCGCCGACTGTCGCAGATAATATCTGTATAATAGCGGTCGAATATTATAATTCCTCGTTTTCTTATGATTAATCTAATCTGACTATAATATCCCAAAATATAATCAATCGAGTAATATAGCAGTCTCAGGAATGAACTGAATTTTGAAGTTTTATTACCACGGTGTGGTTTAGAATAATTCCGATCCACTGTTTTTTTTATACCGGCAGAATGAGCCACATCACTTAGGTTTCCAAACATAGATGGGCGAAAATGGTATAGCTGTGTATTGCTGTAAACAGTCCTCAGGAATGCTTCAATCTCATTTATGACAGTTGTCTTTCCGACACCATCCGGTCCAGTAAAGCCTATGCTATAACCTTTCCCAAAAATATAATTTTTTATATATAAGATATAAAAACGGCAATGATTTATCATATCAGCCTTAAAGAACATCTGGGCATTTCTTCTCAAAACTAAATGCCTAAATTTACTAGTTGGCATAGCCTCCAAAATGTCAAGCGACTCAATTTTGAAAAGTTCTTGTAATATGCGGTTTAGTTCAACGTTGTTGTACATTTTAGATTTGAGCCAACTATATTTCTCAGGGAAGGCACTACCTATATATTTTAGATATAAGTATTTATCTAAAAACATATATTCTTCTGTCACATGATATATCCAGCCGTTATATACTCTGTCTTTCAGTGCGCATTCACTTGGGAGTAAAATTGTTCCAAATGCTGATGTGTGAAAGAAGAAATCCAATTGAAATATGGATGGTTCGGAATTATATTGACCGCATACAAACGTACAAATACGGTCGCTATTAAAGTATGTTATAATTTTGAAGTTTGACTTTTCGATAAGTTTAACCAAATCTTTTTTTATTTTAGAGAATGAATTACGATCAATCAGGATATCGATATCTCGACTTTTGTTTTTAGTAGGTAATCCATCATAATTTCTAAGTACCGCATACTCTACATTTTCGTTTAGAAACGAGAAAATAGTTGCTATAATGGTTGGTAATTGTGTATTTCTCATAAGATCGCTATGCCTTTTATTTTATATTATGTTTTAATTTATCGAATAAATACGAAGGTTTATACCATAGTGATGCTATAATTAGCCATATCCCCTTTAGTGATTTTTTTTTCAAATAGAACACACCGTTTCGTAACGAATCAGCGGCTTTTGCATTACGCTGAAGGCTTTTCATTTCTTTTTTGGAAAGTCTAGAGTAAAACTCTTCAAAGGTCAGTTCTTTTTGTCCGGTTCGGCGGCGAAGAAGGTTGATTTTAGTGTAACGCATCTTGATAATCATGTTGAAATGATTGGCTGATAGACTATCAGCTTTACGATAATAATATAGTACTTCGGGAATTGTGACTATATAGCGATTCTCTTTGTAAAGGTCGCTCAAGCGTGTCCACAAGTCTAAGTCTTCACAATAATCTCTGTATCTAGGTTTTCCGATAGGGAAACCCTCACATTGAAATCCTCCTACCTGAATAGCTAGTCCTCTTTCAAACATGGTTTGTATTGGTAGGAAGATAAGTTTATTTCTTTCTGCGTGTTTTCTGAATGATTGCTTGTTGGTAGCACCTATAAATAAGCCACCTCCAATGAGGTTACTTTTTGTGTCAATAAATGACAACCAAGAACTGACGGCCATCAGTTCTTGATCGTTCTTCAGTAAATTATATTCTTTTTCCAATAACTGAGGCAATGGCAAATCATCGGAATCAATGAATATCAGATATTTAGTTGTTGCATGATGCAACGCATAATTGCGTGCATAAGCAATCCCATGATTTTCTTCAAACGAAATTAGTTCATACTGCCGCATATTATTAGCAAAAAATCGCTCAACTTTATCCAGACTGCCATCTGTACTGCAATCATCAATAATCAACAAGTGAAAATTTTGTATGGTTTGTTCCATTACGCAACCAAGGGTTTCCTCAATATATCGCTCTGCATTATACATACAGATAGCAAGTGTCAAATCATTCTGTTTCATCACATTCCTCAATTCTTAAATTGCCACATTCGTATTTTATTTGGAAATAGCGGATTATAGTAAAAATAATCATTATCCCCCAGCTATAATATACATTTGCCAATGTACATGACATCAGTATAACAAAGAATAGTGTTTCCAAACTGAAAAAACGATAAATGGCGCATGAATATATCAATAATAATAAAAGTGTGTAACAGATAAAACCATAATCATTGATATTTCCAATCTTACTTTTTCTTAAATCGATTAACCCTAATTTATTTTTAGCTGAATCAATGCCATTACCAATCCAAAATTCTTTTTTTGAAATATCTGATTCAATAGTATTTATTATAGGATATATACGATATGCAGCGCTTCCATCAGTTTTTCCAATACTTTTTTTATCACCTTCCGAGACTACAGCTATCATTTTTATAGTACGGTTAAGCGCTTTAAATTCAACCCTTTCATTTATGAATAAGACAACAATGAGCACTATTGGGAGAATTAACAATGAACGTCTGTTTATGAAATAGAAACTAAGAAGAATTAGTGCCAACACAGCGGTCGCACTACCCATAAATAGCATCGCATAAAGAAATGCCAGGACAAATCTTCTCTCATATGCCCAGAGATAATGTATATCTATTTTTACTCCTTTTTGAAATTCGTTCAGTTTCAGCCATGCATAAAAAGCAACACACATGATACGTCCAGAATGAGAAGGCTCCAAAGAGAGCCCGGGAACCCTATTTACTTCTAAATAACTGTCTCCACCCAAATTTAATGGTGTAAAATGTCGAATTCCAATTAATATAAATAACTGCTGTGCAATTACAACTAGAATGTATATCCATATGAGTCTATTAAGTAGTTTTATTGCAAAATTCAAAGTGAGTACATTTTCTTCACTATACAATATTGTTGTGAAAGTCACTAGCAGAAAGACATATAATGCAGTATATATAATAGTCGTCATACGAAATTGTGCTGGATGCTGTAAAGCGCATATATATATAGCTAAGAGATATAATAATGCTATTATTAATGGCTTAGATATATTTTTATGAAATGACAGGAGTAAAAAAGGACATAATGCCATAACTGTTAGTTTGGTTATAGAGATGAGCCCAAAATCTACCAATAAATAATGTGTATTAAACATTATCAATAACAAAGCAAGAAACCATCTCTTTACTTCCAATGCAGATGAAAAGTTTATACTAAACATTTTATTTCTCCTCATGAAATAAAATCTGCTCCAAATGTCTTGATATAGTATCTATGGAGTAATTTTTATTAATATATTCTGCTAAATTAGGTTGGAAACTTTTAGTATCCAGCGCTTTGCATATAGCTTTGCCTATTTCATCCACGTTATACGGGTTGATAACAGTTGCCATATTGCTATAATATTCTTTGGGACCTCCCAATTTCGTTATTACAATATCACACCCCATTGCGGCAGCTTCGAGTGCAACTATGCCTACACCTTCGTTTGTACTTGGAAGTGCAAAAACTTTTGCTTTGGTATATAACTCCATTTTTTCTTCGTGAGATACATATCCTCGATACTCAATATTGTCAGCACTATCAATCCAGGTATTCAATAACTTTTTTTCTTTTTGATTACGTAGTTTCCCTGCCAATACAAGTCGAAATCCGTATTTTTTTGATGCTTTAATGAGCCTTTTTACATTTTTTCGCTCATCGCATAATAAACTTATATGCAGGCAAAATTTTTCTTTCTCAAATAATTCTTTCGGTTTACTTATTCCACATGATAGGGGCACAATATGGCATTTTTCTTTTGGTATGCCAAATCCACCAATCAAATATGCCTTTTCGAAATTCGATCTTATTAAAAAAGCACGTACTTTGTCTTTGACTTGACGCAAAGAGTAATACGGATTAGTCAGTCTCAACTTTCGGTTTCCCCATCTCGAATAAATCTTTAAGGCAAGAATGCTATAATTTGGGTCAAGAATTGGAGCAACTAAAATATTTTTATGTACGGTAGATAGAATATTAATGAAATCACACGAATATACGCTAAATCCAAATATAACTATTGCATCGTATTGACACCATTGATTATCCTCCCACATATTAATCAATGCTACCTCATGATTGAGTTTTTCTAATCCATTTTTCCAACTTATGGCTTGACTTCTTATACCGTTTGTAGAAGAAAAAGCTGCGTAAGATAATATAAAACCTATTTTCATATTTAATATCTATAGTTTTTGTCAATTTCGAGTCTGTTGGTTGAATAGACTTAAATGGATGTTGTGAGAATAATATTAAGATATTTAATAATCAGCATGGGCTACCAAAACTAAAAACAGAGTCATGAGATGTAGTAGCTTTATGTTGGAATCCCTTATTTCAATAAGTGCTTGTTTATATTTCATTATAATCTATAGTATTGTCCGCCATATCTCTCCAAATGCCTGTTTTAATGAGTTTGGCAGGCCTTCCAGCATATAATCCTTTCTCTCCATTCAAATAATCTCTGTTCAAAACAGATCCCAATGCACAGACACTATATGGGGGAAATTTTGTTCCGGGAAGTATCACACATTGTGAGGAGATCCAACTATTTTCACCTATTTCTACAGCGTCATATCCTTTTCCTACCCAAGTGCCATCACTATTTTTTAACCGATGCAAATTTGAATCCATAATAATGACTCCCCATCCAAATTTCCCTCTTTTCCCAATGTTTATGCGATAGTGACAATCTATTTTCAGAGAAGAAGCGTTACTTACATTATCTCCAATTTCCAACACAGCACGAGGATGTCCTATTTTTATTACAGAACCGGAACCGGCGGCGAAGCTTCCATGAAAAATCACAGTCCCAGCCTCGTTCATCCATACAAACCCTTTTTCATTATTGATGCTTGCATTGAATAATCCTAAGCGAATCATACCGAAACGAACTTGAGGGGCATCTATGACAACCCTGCCTTTCAGAGACCAAAAATGTGGGGAATATAGTATGATGGGCATCTTTATAGCTTGTCGGAATGGTAAGTAATAGAAATTGAAAAATAGAGAATACGGGAGTGAAATCAAAAACGATAATTTTCTCCTAAATTGATACAGGCTCATTTTATCAGTAATTTTAAGATTGAACGTTGGATACAGAATGGTAAATATACCAATATAAATTTTATGGAATATCCTTGCATGGATATGGGGTGGTGATAAACTTGAATTCGTTTTCGTAGCTCAATGGTTGGCTTCAGATATTTCCTTTCATAATCTTTGTTTCTATAGCAAAGGATAATAGCGGAGATGTAGAGCCGTATAATAAAATTTTGAGCAAGAGGAAGATGTTCTTTATTTAGGTTGAATCTTTGTATAATGTTTTTTAGCATTTCTGATAATTGATAAAAAGCATTACATTTCAAGTCGGAAGGTATTGCCTTCTTCCGCGATAAAGTTTCTGTGCCATAATTCACATAATTATAACCGTAATTCCTTGTCAGTCTAATGTTATTTGTATGCAATAAGGTTTCATAAAAAAAAATATGGTCTTCGTGTAATGTAAAATTGACGGGAAAAATTATGTTGTTCTCTTTTATCAGTGAACTTTTGAACAATTTTCCCCACGGCGTTCCATAGAGCAAAACTTTGTCCCATATCTCTTGGCAATCGACATTGCTTTTAGATAGTACCATTTCTGGGAATAAGACTCCTGGAAACTCTTTCTTCTCAGACAATAGTACTTTGTTATATCCTCCAATAACCAATTCACAATCTGTAGTCTGCATCAGCAATCCGCTTAAATAGTATTCATATAGGTAGTCATCCGCATCCACAAAGGCTATCCATTCTCCTTTGCTTATTGATATGCCTAAATTTCTCGCTTTGCTTACCCCTTGATTGGACTGATGTCGGACAGTAATACGTGCGTCTTGTGACGCTAAAGAACGACATATGAATAAGGAGTTGTCTGTGCTTCCATCATCTATTAATATCAACTCAAGATTGGAAAAAGTCTGTGTTAAAATGCTCTTTGCACATTTTTCAATAGACAAGCCTGCATTATATACAGGTACTATAACAGAAATCAAAGGCTTCATTAAAATAATTGTTTGATTCGATGATATGCGGATTCATAAAACTTCATACACGGCATCCAATAAAAGCCAAAAGGAGTAATGTTTTTTAAGGTTCTGTTGAAGTGTCGTAAATGGTGGAGTGCCGTGGGAGCCTTACTATTCGGGGGCAATGTTCTTTGAGGAATATTGTTCTCAACTTCCACCAGAAGTTTTTCCCACTCTCTACATACGATGTTAAATGAAAATCTCTTTTGCAAAAACAAAAAAACTTCCTCATAATTATGTTGTTTGCATTTCAAAGCGTTCACAATACAATTTATAAGTTCTTTTTCCGAAACGAAAAGATTTCTTTCGTCAAATACGGTATCAAGCAATCCGCCTTTTTTACATGATACCACTTTTGCCCCATAAAGTTGCATCTCCACTGCTGATATGCAAAAGGTTTCATAACCTCCTGGGTTGGCTATACCGACTTTAGTCCTTTTCAAAATCTCATATTTCTCATTCCCTAATTTTCCCCAAAAAGTTACAGATTGGAGTATGTTTCCTTTTTCATCTAGTAAATGGGGCATAAAATAATTTTCATACTCATTTTGTGCGATTTGGTATTTTCCCAGAGCTTTGGAATTGTTGTATAAATTTCCTGATCCTATGACATTTAAATGTGCGTCAGGAACTTGCCTAATCACTTCTTTCCAGACTTTTGCCAATAAATGGAAGTGAGTATGGGGTACTATGCTTGCCAAGAATGTGACTTCATTCTCTCTTTCTTGAAAAGGAATTGTAAACGGTGTACTGGATGGTAAAGGGAAAGCATTAAAAATAACTGTGGATTTTTTGAAAGCCTTATGATCACAATAAAGTTCTAACTCTTCATTACCTACGCACACTATTCTTTTCACATTGGCAGACCGGGCATAAAGATTCCATTGCATTCTGGACATAAAACTATGTGCCCACATAACCAACTTTAATCCACCTAAATCCTCATTAAACAGTTTATTAGTT
>ERZ857629.3845-NODE-3845-length-12209-cov-11.356590_pt1 | contig 12209 bp, 9 predicted proteins | sample MGYA00519700_ERZ857629 | MGnify/ENA primary metagenome ERZ857629 (study PRJEB31778, sample SAMEA3449351) | human gut metagenome | biome: human gut; feature: human-associated habitat; material: faeces | place: United Kingdom | collected 2010/2012 ... | reverse complement strand
GCAGCCAGCTGCTGCACGCGGCGCGGCTGGGGCTGGTATTCGACGGAAAGCAGGAGAGCGCGGTGATCTTCCGACTGAGCGAGGATAAGAACGCGGAGGGTGACCGGACTCTGAACACCAAGCTGGACGGCGCGGTGCTGGAGGAGGGAAGCGTGCTGACATGGACGGGAACGGCCGCCAAGGCGGTGGCAGATCCCGCAATGCTGACGAAGGACAGGGCGGTGGGCGCGGACGGAACGGTGCCGGAGAAGCCGCTGCTGGAGATGGAGCTGGGGCGCGTGTATCAGGTGGACGTGTATTTCTATCTGGAGGGCTGCGACCCCGACTGCACGGAGTCCATCGCCTTTGACGACGGGTATCTGCACCTCGCCTTCTACGGCGTTTTGTGCTGAGGGAGGTGCGTATGAGGAACGACCGAGGAACCATCGGCAGATGCAGCATGGTGACGGTGTCGCTGCTGCTGGTGCTGGTGGCGTTGGCGGGGATCACGGCGGTGACGCTGGCGTGGTTCTCCATCTCCAACCACACACGGGTGTACAGCATGGACATGGACGTGACCACGGGCCCGTCGCTGCGGTTCGATCTGGACACCCACGAGGACTTTGCCGACTACAAGCAGACGCTGGGCATGGCGGAGATCTTCGGGCGGATCCGGCGGGAGCTGGGCTACGACCCGGCGGAGACGCCCCTCGACCCGGTGACCACAACGGACGGGCAGACCTTCACCCTGCGGAACGGGACGGTGAAGGAGGCGCGGGAGGGCAAATACCTGACCTTTACACTGCATTTCATGGCAACGGAGGATATGCAGGTGCACCTCTCCACCGCCCACAGCCGGGAGGAGGACGGCACCAGCGTGACGTCACGCTTCAGCGGGCTGCCCCAGGCGATGCGCGTCAGCTTTACCTGCGGCGGGCAGACGGCGGTATACGATCCGGGCGCGGGAAATACCGCGCGGAATACCGGGAAACTGCGTATTTTTGGCTTGCCCGCGGCGGAGAGGATGATATATAATGAAAACAGTAATTTGTTCCATATTTCCGCCTATACCGATACGCCGGTGACGGTGCATATCTGGATAGAGGGGACGGATGAAATGTGCACGAACGAGCTGAAGGGTGGGGACTACGCCATTCGTCTGCGGTTCGTGGGAACGGATGAAGAGAATGTTCCGCTGGGCGGATAACTACGGATGAAATGAGGACATAGAGCTATGAGCAAGATGAAAAAGGCACTGGGAATACTTGCAAGCGTTCTGCTGTGGGCGGTCATTCTGATCGCCGCGCTGTTCACCTTTATCACCATGGCGACGGGGGACGAGACGCACGTTGCCAGCATCGCCGGCTATACGCCGATGGCGGTGCAGTCGGACTCCATGGCGGACACCTTTTATAAGGGGGATATGATCTTCATTAAGAAGTGCGATCCGTCCAGCTTGCAGGTGGGCGACATCGTGTGCTTCCACACCATCATCGAAAACCAGTACGCCCTGAACACCCACCGCATCGTGGACATTCAGGAGACGAACGGCTACCGCACCTACACCACGAAGGGCGACAACAACGCCGTATCCGACCAGCACATCATCGCCGACGGCGACATCGTGGGCAAGTACGCCGGGAAGATCAGCAAGCTGGGCTCCTTTATGGATTTCCTCAGCAGCTCCACCGGGTTCCTGCTGGTGATCGTGCTGCCGCTGCTGGTGTTCTTCGTGTATCAGGTCTATCATCTGATCACGGTGGGCATCGAGCTGAAGAAGGCGTCCGCACTGGAGGCGGCGCAGATGCAGGCGGAGATACACGCTGCCGCATCGGCGGAGGGCGGCGACGCCGAGCGCATGAAGGCGGAGGCGGAGAAGGCAAAAGCCGAGGCGGAGGCCGCGCTGGCAGAGGCCAAGCGGCTGAAGGCAGAGGCCGAGGCGCAGCTTGCCAAGGCGAAGGAAGAGAACAACGGGGCGGAGTGAGCCTCCGCCGCCGACAGCAAATCGTAGGAGCCGAGGAGGATACAGGGGGAGCAGCGGGAGCCGATTCTGTAATGACCCCCAGCCGTGCCTGTGTCCTCCTGTGCTTTGTACCGTACCGGAAAGGATAACGCGATATGAGTGAATTTCTCAAGCTGGCATACGACCTGCTTGCCAAGGTGGTCTATAACGTCGTGCAGTGGATCGTGGGGATCGTCGGCGGCTTCGTGAAGGTGTTTATCACGGGCTGGGCGGACTACGCCACCATATTCAAAATGTACTTCTCCGGCTTTTCTCTGCCGGTGAAGGTGCTTGCCATCCTTCTGGCACTGGTGCTGGCGGGAATACCGGTGCTGCTGATCGTCATTATCGTGAAGAGGCTCATCCTCCGGGCGCAGCTGAAGGCGGTGGACGAGGACAACACCATCCTTTATAAAGAGATCGGCCGTCTGAACCGGCAGGTGCTGGATCTCATGGACGAGAAGGCGAAGATCCTGAACATGAAGGTGGGCACGGTCAACGGCGGCACCGTCACCGTGCAGGGGAGAGAGGACACCGTCAGCGGCGGTGCGGCAGAGAGCGGCGCGGTGGTGGGCGTGCAGAACGTTGCCACCGGCATCGTTGACCCGCTGGCAGAGCCGGTGCCGGTGGGCGCAGGCGTACAGGGCACCGTCCCTGTGGCGGCGGTAGGCGGCAGCATCGCCGACGCCAGCATCGGGGAGGACGCGCTCAGTGCCGCCACGGCGGCGGCAGTTACCGCCGCCACCGCCGCAAGGCAGCGGAGCGAGGAGGAGGAGCGGAACCGGGTGGATCGCTTCCCGAAGCTCAGCTATGTGGACGCCAAGTACGTGGACTACGAGCGTCCCGATTACGACGACACCATCACGCTGGAGCGTTTCACGGAGGGCTTCCGCCGCTTCGCGGCAAGCCAGATGAGTCTGTACTACTCCCACGAGGTCGTCCGGCGGTTCGTGGCGGGTCTGGCGGCCAGCAAGCTGCTGATTCTGGAGGGTATCTCCGGTACCGGTAAGACCTCGCTGCCCTACGCCTTTTCCCGGTATCTGGACAACCCCGCCACCATCGTGTCCGTGCAGCCGTCCTTCCGGGACCGCACGGAGCTGATCGGGTATTTCAACGAGTTCTCCAAGCGGTTCAACGAGACGGAGTTCCTCCGCGCACTGTACGAGGCGAATTACCGGGAGGATCTGAGCTTGATCGTGCTGGACGAGATGAACCTGGCGCGTATCGAGTATTACTTCGCGGAGATGCTCTCCGTGCTGGAGCTGCCCAGCAAGGACGAGTGGGTGCTGGATCTGGTGCCCACGGCGTGGCCGGGCGACCCCGACAAGCTGGAAAACGGGAAGATCCACGTGCCCGATACCGTGTGGTTCGTGGGCACCGCCAACAACGACGACTCTACGTTCACCATCACGGATAAGGTCTATGACCGCGCGATCCCCATTGAGATCAACGACAGGGCGGAGGAGTTCGACTGCGAATTGCAGCCCCGGTGCAGCGTGACGTGCGCCCATCTGGAGGCACTGTTCGCCGCGGCGCGGGACGAGCATCCCATCAGCGACGCGACGCTGACGAAGATGCTCAAGCTGAACAGCTATTTGCAGACGCGGTTCAAGCTGGCGTTCGGCAACCGCATTATGAAGCAGATGTACGACTTTATCCCCGTCTACGTCGCCTGCGGCGGCACGGAGATCGACGGGCTGGATTATATCGTCGCCCGGAAGGTGTTCAAGAAGTTCGAGAGCATGAACGTCGCCTTCGTCCGGGACGAGATCAAGGGGCTGATCGCCTATCTGGAAAAGACCTTCGGCAAGACGAATATGCAGGATAGCCGCAGCTATCTGGAGAGGATACAGAACCTCTATTGATGTGTGAGTGGGAGGGTGCGCTATGGCGAATACACTGAACGATTTGTATTTGAAATATGTGAATAAGGTCGGTGCGGTGCTGGAGAAGGATCGGTATTTCCAGTACCTTTTCGCCATGACCCAAGCGGGGCACACCACCCTGTCCCAGAGCAACAAGCTGCTGCATAAGGTGGTGGACGAGGAGTGGCTGTCCACCATTGAGGACAGTCTGGACGCCATCAACACCATTATCGCCAACCCCCGACGCTTCGTCGCCACCAGCGAGGAGGTGGTGCCGGTGGAGCTGGCGAAGAAGATCACGGCGGAAAGCGTGCGGCACCTCAGCCAGAACACGCAGTTTATCGCCCCCAGCGAGGACGGGGAGATACACCCCACCAGAATACTGAACGTCACCACCGAGGACAGCTATGACCTCTACGAGAACCGTTTTGTCTACCATCTGATACAGCGGCTGGTGACGTTTATCGACAAGCGCACGGATCTGATCTTCTGGTCCACCGGCGATGAGACCATGAACACCCTTGCCATGGAGAGCAAGGTGGACGACGCCTACGAGACCATCGAGTACCGGCTGGAAATGAAGATCAAGAACACCCAGAGCTTCGCGGAGAACGACGGCGCGAACATGGAGGTGTTCATGCGTATCGACCGGGTGCGGCGGCTGGTGATGGCTCTGCGGGTCAGCCCCTTCTGCTCGCTGATGGCGGGCTGCGCCAAGGTACGCAGTCCCATCCAGCGGACGAACCTGATGATGAAGGATCCCCACTACCGCAAGTGCTATCAGCTGTGGCAGTTTTTGGAGAATTACGACAGTCAGGGATATACCATCGAGGAGATCGACCGGCCTCTCGCCTTCGACGAGGAGTACCTGCTGCAAATGCAGACGGGGCTGGTGACGAATTATACCGTTTTCAAGAGCATCCTGGAGAGCGACGGGCGCAACGTGGACGAGACGCCGCCGAAACGCCGGCGGGTCATCAAGCCGCGGTTCGTCAAGCGCATCCAGGAGCAGATCGTGGACAACTTCGACATGGAGGACGTGGAGATCCGGCGGGTCTTTGTGGAGGAGGTCACCCAGGCGCAGCTGGACGCGGAGGAGAAGGCGGCGCAGGAGGCAAAGCGCGCCGAGGAGGCGCGGCAGTCCTGCGAGGAGGCGGAACGCCGTGCATCGGAGGCGTACAGCCGGATGCAGAACGCCATCGACCAGCTGGCGGCGGCGGAGCGGCAGACGGCGGACGCCGTCCGCGCCAAGGACGAGGCGGAGAGCACCCTCGTGCGGACGGTGCGTGAGGCGGAGGAGAACATCCGCCAAGCGCAGCGGGCGCGTCTGGACGCGGAGAAGCGCGCCGAGGAGTGCTTGGACGCCAAGGGGACGGCGGAGGTGCAGCTGCGTCTGGCGTTGGAGGCGCGGAAGCAGGCGGAGGCGCGAAACGCACAGATGGCAGAGGAGCGCGATGCCGCAGAGAAGCAGATGCTGTCAGACCGCGTTGTGCGGGAGAAAGCGCAGAAGGAGCAGCTCCGGGAGCGTCAGGCACGAAAGAGAGCCGAGGCGCGTATCCAGAAGGCGGAGGAAAAGGCACAGGGTGCCAAGCAGGTTCTGGACGAGGCGAAGCAGACGCGCGCCGAGGCGGAGAAGCTGCGGAATAAGGCGGAGAACGCGGCGGCGGCAGCGGAAAAGCTGCGGCTGCGGGCGGAGGAACGCCGCGCCGCGGCGGAGCAAGGTGCCAGAGAGAGCCGCAACGCCATGCAGGAAGCGGAAAAGGCGCGGGAAAAGGCGGAGCGGCAGGCGCAGCGTGCTGCGGAGGACGCGCAGAGAGCGCGAGAGGAGCGAAAGACCGCGCTGGCGGAGAGCCGGAGGGTACTGGCGAAGCACCGCAGCATGGAGCAGGCGATAGAGGACGCCGGGAAGCGTCTCAAGGCGGCGCAGGAGGCGTTGGCAGCGGAACGCGCCGCGCTGGAGGCGGAGCGCGCCGCAAGAGAAGCGGCGGAGCAGACCGCCCGGGAGACGGCGGAGAAGCTGGCGGCGGAGTCAGCGGCAAGAGCGGCGGCGGAACGCCGTGCGTCGGCAAACACGCTGGCGGGACGGCTGCGCTCCGCCTTTGGTGGAGGACGCCGCGAGGAGCGATAAGTAAAGAGGCAGAATGGCAAAGAAAGTATTTCTTCAAATCATCAATATACTATCCGTGGGGATCATCGCCCTTGCGCTGTTCGTGCTGCTGAGCGTGGTGCTGACGCGGCGGGGCGATACGCCCAACGTGCTGGGGTTCTCGGCGTTCCGGGTCGTCTCCGGGAGTATGCGCCCGGAGCTGCAGGAGGACGATCTGATCGTCATAAAACGGGTGGCACCGGACAAGATAGAGGTGGGGGACATTATCTCCTTCTACTCGCCGGACCCGGAGCTGCGCGGCGCCGTCAACACCCATCGGGTGACGGCGGTGGCGGAGGAGGGGGGACAGTACGTCTTTACCACCAAGGGCGACGCCAACGTGATCGAGGACAAGTACGGCGTCCGGGGGGACGAGGTGCTGGGCAAGGTGGTGCTGGTGTCCGCGCTGCTGGGCAAGCTGTCGCGGCTGGCTGCCAATCCGCTGGTGTTCATACCGCTGATATTGGTGCCCCTGCTTGCCATACTGCTGACGAATCTCGTCCGCACGGTGCGTCTTGCCAAGGAGGCGGCGCAGGAGGAGGAACGGCGGGAGCTGGCGGCTCTTGCCGAGCGAATGAAGAAGCAGCGGGAGAGCGGGGAGCAGAAAGCGGAGTGACCGGGAAGAGGCTTGCCCACAGGACTTGAGGGAGGAAAGAGATGTCGATATTCCGGAAAAAGAAGGCGGGGGAGACTGCCGCGGAAATTCCCGCGGTGCAGGAGACGCCCCGGCGCACGGTGCAGCGGGCATCCCTGACCTCCGGGCGCATGGCTGCGCTGTTCCAGAGGCTGTACCGCTGGGTGTTCTCCGTAAACGTCACGGCGGGGGTCTATCAGATCGAGTCCGGGGAGGATACGTTTGCCCGGGAGCCGCTGCCCATCCGGGGGTATTACAGTGCGCTTTTGGCGCACCTTGCCGATGAGCTTCCGGAGAGGGAGAGGGAGACGTTCACCCGGATGTTCTCCGCCGAGAGCATCGGCAGAGCCATGGAGAGCGGAAGCACCAGCCTGCGCGGTATTTTCAGCGCGTATGAGCTGGGCGTGGAGGACAGCGAGGGGCGGGAGCGTCCCCTGTGCTGGTATGAGTTCCGGGCGGAATGGGTCATGCAGGTGGATCTGCAGAACCGCGTCTGCGTCCTGTCGGTGCGGCAGGTGCAGGGCGATCTGGACAGGGGGCAGGACAGGAAGCCAGCCGCCGCTCCGCGGACGGAGGAGGGGGAGATCGACTGGGAAGCCCTCCGCGTCCGGGATCTGGACAGAACCGCCGACGGCATGGACTTTGAATACAACGTGGCGGAGGATGTGGTGTACCTTCACCGGCTGCGGGGCAGCAGTGAGGGTGACCGGGTGACGAAGAATTTCCTATCGCGGCTGCCTACCGCCACAGACCGGGTACTCTCCCACGAGAGCACCCGGGAGGTACAGCGGCTGTTCCGCAGCGACTGCGGGCGGGGCGTCGAGAGCGGCATCGTGCTGTGCCGCAGGAGCGGCACCTATGGCGCGCCCTTCCGCCACTACCGCATGACCACCGCGCCCCTTGTGGAAAACGGGGAGATCACGTGGCTCGTGGGGCGGATGGAGGACGTGGAGGAGGAGACGGTGCGCCGTACCCGGAGCGCGGAGATCGCGGCGGAGGTCGCCGGGATGCTGGCCTCCTTTAAGATCGAGATGTTCCAGCTGAATCTGAACCAGGGGCTGATATTCCGCGTGGTGCAGGATGAGACAGGCTTCCGCCGGGAGGAGAAGCCCCAGAGGCTGGCGGACTATATCCACAAGCGCATCGCCGCGGGACGCGTGGCTCCGGAGGCGCAGGAGCTGTATCTCAAATGGCTGGAAAAGGGCTATTTGCAGCGCAAGACGGCGCAGGGTGCCTATGAATTTGAGGCGCAGGTGCGGGAGATGGACGACGTGGACTATCGGTGGTACATGGAGACTATCGTGCCTATGGGGAATCGACCCGGTCTGTTCATGCGCTGGCGCAGAGACGACACCGAGGGGCACATGGCGCGTGAGACGGAGTACGAGAACAAGCGGCTGAGCAACATTGCGGAGTACAACGGTCGGATGCTGGACACCCTGGCGGGACTGGTGGAGTTCCGGAACGTGGAGAGCGGGGATCACATTATGAACATACGGCGGCTGACGGAGATCCTGCTGCGGGATGTGCAGCAGCGCAGTCCGCAGTACGGGCTGACGAACCGGCAGATCGGTATGTACGTCCGCGCCGCCACCATGCACGACATAGGCAAGATCACCGTCCCGGATTACATCCTCAACAAGAAGGGCAGCTTCACCCCGGAGGAGTTCGAGATCATGCAGCGGCACACCATTGACGGCGCGGCGATCATCGACAGGCTGCATATGCCCGACCAGAAGGAGCTGAAGGCGTGCATCCGGGACGTGGTGCTCCACCACCACGAGCGGTACGACGGCAAGGGCTATCCGGAGGGGCTAAAGGGCGACGAGATCGCCATCGGCGTGCAGGTCATCGCGCTGGCGGACGCCTACGACGCGCTGGTGAGCGAGCGGTGCTACAAGCGGCGGTACGTCTCGGACGAGGCGTTGCGGATGATACTCGGCGGTGAGTGCGGCGCGTTCAACCCCTGCCTTTTGGAGAGCCTGAAGGGCTGCGAGGAGAAGATGCGCGCCCTCTACCGGGAGAAGGAGAACGGCAGATAAGACCGAAGGGAGATTTTTATGGCGGAACGGCTGAAAGTGAAAAGCGGAACGAAGGTGCAGCTTGCCTGCGACGTGCAGGCGGGCGGAGAGCCGGAGTTTAATCTGATCTCCACCTTCTACAAAGCGTTGGACGACTCCGCCTTTTTGATCTCCGTGCCCATGCAGGGGGGAAAGCCGATGGAGCTGGACGAATCCCTGCGTCTGCTGCTGCGCTTCGGCAGCGGCAGCGGTGCGCGCATCGTGGCGGGGTACGCCGACGATCTGGTGCAGGAGGGTATACGGCGGTACTGGAAAATACGCCGCGTGTCGGAGCTGCGGCAGTTCGTGCAGCGGGCGGACGAGCGTTTCAAGATCGCGCTCCACGTGCAGTACAAGCAGGATACGTGGCCGGTGAACAGCGAGGGTACGGTGACGCGGGACGAGGGGCTGACGCTGGATATATCCAACGGCGGTGTGGCGGTCTATCTGAGCCACCGGTTCCAGGTGGGGGAGATCTGCCAGCTGACGCTGCCGCGGATAGGCACCTCGCCGGACGGCAGGGAGCAGCGGGACGTGGTGGGCGTCGTCTGCTGGGAGCGCGAGGCTCCCAAGGGCAGTCCCTTCCGGATGCTGTGCGGCTTGCAGTTGCGGTTCGCCACCACCGGGGAGCGGGAGTCCTATATCCGCTATGTGGACAACGTGAGAAGAAAGTACGCCATGTAAATGGCAGTGACGGAGCGGGGCTATGCGTATTTGGGATAAAAACAAAAAAAGCGGCGAAACGGATATTCCTGCAGATCCTCTGGGGCTGGAGGGCGTGTCCGCCGCCGGTGGGGAGACGGAGACGGCCGCCGGTACAGGGGGGCGGAAGCCGTCACTGCTGCAAAAGCGGGGCAGGAGCCGCCGGGAGCGGAAGGTCGTCCGCGTGGAGGAGATCCGGCGCGCGCTGGAGGACGCGGGGGAGGACGTGGACACCGACGCGGTGGTGAGCCTGTACCTGCCGCAGCGGCGCGCCAGACGGTTCGGCGCGGCACTGCTGCGGCTGAACAGGCTGCATCTGCTGCTGCTGGCGTTGCTGCTGGCTCTGGCGGCACTGTTTATCCTCGCCTTCATGCAGGAGAAGATGGGCAACTTTACCATCAACCTCAACCGGCTGGAGATGTACCGCAAGGGCATATCCATCGCCGCGGACGGGGACTTTACGGAGGCGACGGCGCGGCTGGTGGCGGAGGCGGTGGTAGACGCCACCAATATCTCCGGCAGTGAGCTGCCGGAGGACATCGACGACATAGACGGCAACCACAACGGCAAGAACTACATGGCGTATACCTACTACATCCGCAACGCCGGTAAGGAGGACGTGTCCTACTATGCGCGGATCCGCATGGATTCCTGCGCCAAGGGCGCGGAGGACGCCGTGCGCTTGGCGGTGTGGCGCAACGGCGTGCGTACCACCTACGCCGAGCCGTCGGCGGACGGCACGCCGGAGGAGGGCTGCGTGAACTTCGAGACGCGGAACACCGTCTGCACCTTCACGGAGGAGAACTTCCTGGTGGGCAACGTGGATAAGTACACCATCGTCATCTGGATGGAGGGCGACGACCCGGAGTGCGTGGACGCCATTGTGGGCGGAAGCGTGCAGTTCAGCATGACCATCGACGCCGAGGACGACGATGACACCAGCCTGCTCTCGAAGTTTGTGCGGGATATTATCGACACGCTGACCGGGAACAAGCCTATCCACGGCTCCTCGGATTCCGATGTGCCGGATTTCTACAAGAACAACGAGATCACGTGGGCGAACCGGCGCAACCAGTGACGGCGCGGAAAAGAGCATAAAAACACGGGCACAGCGGTCGTTGACCGGCTGTGCCCGTGTGCTGCTGTAGGGTGGCTTTATTCCCCGCCGGCGAGCTTTTCCGCCTCCGGCTTAGGAGCGTTCTGCTCCGACGCGTCCTCCTCGGTGATGGTGGGGATGAACGCCCGCGCCAGCTTGCCCTTGCCGCGCTGCTTGATATAGAAGTAGCCGATGGTGCTGAACACCACCGCGCCGATGAAGTTCACGAACAGATCCTTCATGGTGTCGTACAGCCCGATGTCCAGATAGCCGCCGAAGCCCAGCTCCTGCCCGTTCACCTGCACGGAGGTGATGTTGTCGATGGTGACGGGGATATTGCTGTTGGTGGGGTCCAGCATGACGGAGGTGATGGAGTTCACGACGGTGTCCTTCTGCATATCCATGTGGAAGAGCCTGTCCATGCCGAACTCGAAGAACTCCCACAGGACGCCCACGGTCATGGAGAAGCAGAACGCCGCCAGAGCCACGTAGATGGGGGACAGCTGGAATTTGATGCGGCTGTTGCGGTTGAGGATGTCGATAAGGGCGAAGCCCGTGGCGGCGCAGAGAAAGCCGGTGGTGGTGTGGAGCATGGTGTCCCAGTGGTGGTAGGTGATGAAGTAGCATTTCAGCTCGCCCAGTATCTCCGCGGCGAAGATGAACAGGAGAATGATGATCTCTAGTGTGGACGGCAGCTCGATGCCGAAGTTCTGCTGGATGAAGAAGGGGAGCATGAACAGCACCAGCACCAGAAGGCAGATGAACGCGCTTTCGTATTCTCCGCGGAGTATGGAGGATACCAGCGTTGCCAGCACGATAAGGCGCAGGATCATATAGACGGTAAAAACCGACGGCTGGCGGCGGATGGTGGATTTCAGCTCGGCGCGGACGCGGCGCGACTTCTTGGGCGGCTGTTTCATGGCGGTGTTCCTTTCTCCGGGGCGTTTTTCGATTCACGTATTGTACCACAAAGCGCGGGAAAATACAACAAAAAGCAGGTCCCGCTTTGCGGCGGGACCTGCGGGATTTACTTGGTGCCGAAGATGCGGTCGCCGGCGTCGCCCAGACCGGGGACGATGTAGCCCCGCTCGTTCAGGTGGTCGTCCAGCGCACCGGCGTAGATGTCCACGTCGGGGTGCAGCTTTTGCAGGTGGGCGATGCCCTCGGGAGCCGCCACCAGCACCATCAGCTTGATGTGCTTGCAGCCGCGCTTCTTCATCTCGTCGATGGCCTCGGCAGCGGAGCCGCCGGTCGCCAGCATGGGGTCCACGATGAGCACGTCACGCTCCGCCACGTCCTTGGGCATTTTGCAGAAGTAGGGATGCGGCTCCAGCGTCTCCTCGTCGCGGTACATACCGATATGACCCACACGGGCGGAGGGCACCATGCGAAGCACGCCGTCCACCAGACCAAGCCCGGCACGGAGGATAGGCACCACCACGAATTTGCGGCCCGCCAGCGTGGGCGCGTCCATCTCGCAGAGAGGGGTCTTGATGTGCTTGGTGGTCAGGGGCAGGTCACGGGTCGCCTCATAGGTGATGAGCATACCGATCTCGGAAACCAGCTCCCGGAAATCCTTGACGCTGGTGTTCTCGTCCCGCATGATGGTCAGCTTGTGCGCCACCAGCGGGTGATCCATAATGTGAACCTTGTTGCTGTACATGATGTTCTCCTCCGTGTATATGTAAATTTTAGGGTATACTGTGGTGGTTAGTCCGCCGTCAG
>ERZ857629.3842-NODE-3842-length-12215-cov-2.560033_pt1 | contig 12215 bp, 11 predicted proteins | sample MGYA00519700_ERZ857629 | MGnify/ENA primary metagenome ERZ857629 (study PRJEB31778, sample SAMEA3449351) | human gut metagenome | biome: human gut; feature: human-associated habitat; material: faeces | place: United Kingdom | collected 2010/2012 ... | reverse complement strand
ACGATAAAACTGTGCCGAATTTGCGGTTTGTTCTGCCGAGGTTGGAAATACGTACGAAATTTAGATATGAAAACTATAGACCTTAATAAAGACAATTTGCAAACGGCGATAGATATTCAAAGAGCGATTTTTCCTACGCACGACGCGTCGCAAAACTACATTGATTCGGTTGACGGAACTACCGCGAACAAGTATTTTTTGTTGTACGAGGATGGCATCGGGTACGTCGGCATTTCGGGGCTTTATTCTTTAAAAGCAGATCCCGAGTCAGCGTGGCTCGGCTGGTTCGGCATTTTAGAGCAATACAGGCGCAACCGCTACGGCAGCGAGGCTTTGCGGCTTTTTGAACTGCGTGCGAAAGAACTCGGTTACAAGTATTGCCGCGTATATACCGATCGCGACGATAACGATTCGGCTATCGATTTTTACAAGTCGAACGGATATGCTTTTGAAGAATATGTAAATCCGTCCGATCCGTGCTGTTTCGATTATCCCGTGCTTATAGGCCGAAAAAGCGTATGCGATAAGCCTGCGCCGCTTTGGAATAACCGCGATATGGATTTTACTCGGCAGATATTCAAGCAAACGGGCTTTATTCCGACGGTGCTTAAAGAAGAAAATCTCGACGAAGTTACCGCGCTTTACGAGGATTGTTTTCTCGATAACCGCTATTTTGCGGAGCAGTTCAAGGGGCAGGATTTAAAGGCGATAATGGATACGTCTTTTAAAGATATGTTCGCTTATTGCATTAAAAGCGGTTATTCTTACGGTGTGTTTTGCGACGGAAAACTTGTCGGCATTTCGCTTTGTTTCGATTTTTACGAATTGAAGCAAAAAGATCCGCGTCAGTTCAACAACGTTTTCACAAGCGATTACGATAACGAAGATTATCCTTACAAGCACGAATTTCACGATAAAGTCGCAACGCTTGAAAAGCCGATTTATTATATTATGGCAATCGCCGTGGATAAAAGTATGCGCGGTAAGGGTATTGCAAGAATCCTTGTCGATAACGCAATTCTGACTTATTCGGGCTATACGATTATGAGCGACGTTACAAGCAAAACGCTGCTTAAAATCTTCAAAAACAAACGTTTTGAAACCGACGTGATCGACGACGATTATTTCCTTGTATACAAAAAGAACTGATATACAGACAGCCGAAAATTTTTCGCGCTTGAATTTGGCTTTAGAATTTGACTTAAGAATTTTGCTTTAGAATTTACGCTTTAGAAATTGCACTTAAATTTACACTTGAATTGGAGCATCGATGTATTTTTCCGTTACGCTTTATGCCGTACTGATCATGTTTATCGTGGGTGCGGCAGGGTTTATTTTTAAAAAGGCAGGGCTTATTTCCGAGCATGCCACAAAGGATTTTTCAAAAATCTTAATTTATATTTGTCAGCCGTGCCTGATAATAAATTCGTTTTGTCAATGCAAGTACAGCGAAGCCACGCTTGAATACGTTATTGTAACGTTTGTTGCGTCCGCCGTGCTGATATTGTCGTCGATTTTGGTTTTTTATTTGCTGTTTAAGAAAAAATACGACGATATAAATTACAGGGTTTATACGTTCGGTGCAAGCGTATCGAATTTTGCGTTCTTCGGAATTCCCATTCTTCAGGCGATTTTTCCCGATAAAATATCCGACCTTATGATTGTTTCCGCAATGGCGGCGGTCGTGCTTAACTTAATCGGGTGGACGCTCGGTTGTTTTGTGATTTCGGGCAATAAAGAACACATAAGTTTAAAAAAAATTTTGATAAATCCCGCATTGATCGGGTTTGTTATCGCGCTGCCGTTGTTCTTTTTGAAAGTAAATCTCACGGAGTGCGGCGGGTTTGTGGGGCAACTCGGCGGTATGGTCGAAACGCTCAGCAAAATGACCACGCCTGTATTTATGCTCGTATTGGGAATAAGGCTTGCGTCGTCAGATTTAAAAGGCATATTCTGCAATATGCGTTTATATCTCGTGTGTTTTGTCAAGCAGGTAATATCTCCGCTGATAGTGTTTGCGGCGTTTTACTTTATTCCCGTTTCGCTCGAATTAAAGCAGTCGCTGTTCGTGATTTTTGCTTGTCCCGTTGCAAGCGTCGTGCTTAATTATGCGGAATTGGTCGGCGAAGGGCAAGGCACTGCGGCAAATTTGGTGTTATTGTCGGTGCTTACGTCGATTGTAACATTGCCGCTTTTGACTTTAATGTTTGGGTTGTTTTGATAAATTTATATAATAAGGCGATTATAAGTGAGGGTATTATGAAAAAAGTTATAAGACAAAGTGTTTTTGAAACAAACAGTTCGAGTACACATGCGGTTACCATAAAGCGCAAAAATGCGGACGAAAAATGGCGTACGGCGGAGGAGCTTGCGAACGTCAATACCGATGAAGATTTAACCTACGGCGAAGAGCGTGAGGTTCGTTCCGCTTACGAAAAGATGATGCTCGTATGGGGCATAATTTGCGAAGAAGATTTCGAGGTGCTCGGAAACGAAGATTTTGAAGACGAAGATCCCGAAATTGTAGAAGAAATGAAGGAAATTCGTGAAGAGACAAAGGCAAATCACGAGCAGTTCAAGAATATATTGCTCGAAGAATGTGCAAAGGTTGCCGAGTTCGATAAAGCCGAAACCTTGACTGAAATGGACGATTGCACCGCGCATGCGTATAATCATAGACTTTGCTGCCGTTTTTTCAACGAAGACGTTCTCGATTGTTGCACGTGCTGCATGTCGTTTTCGAAAATAGCAAAGTTTTTGGGCGTAGATCCCGAAGATACGGGTGCGGAAAACGAGCGCGAGTTTGCAAAACGCCTGTTTGCCAAAGAAATCTATTTTGTGGTTAAAGAAGGCTTTTTCGGCGGTTCGTGGTACATAAATCACAATATTTTTTAATTGTTTTAACGAAAAATGAAATTACTTGCTAAATACAAAAACGGGAATTATGACGTGAAAATATACAGCGACGGCACGCGCATATCGAAAACCGACGACGATGTTTTTCACGCGGAATTCCCCGATAATATCGACTTAAAAATTACAAACAAGTGCGATATCGGCTGCCCGATGTGCCACGAATCGTCCGATATAAACGGCGTTCATGGCTCGCTAAGCAATGAGTTTTTAAACAAACTTCACGCAGGCACGGAGCTTGCCATCGGCGGCGGCGATGCCTTTTCGCATCCCGAATTGTATTCGTTTTTGCAAAAAATGAAGGCGCAGGGCGTGATTTGCAATATCACGTTAAACGAACGCCATTTGCCGCGTTATGCGGATGAAATCGCGCGGCTGTGCAAGAGCAAATTGCTTTACGGCATAGGCATTTCGGTGTTTGAATTGAATGATTATACTCTCGAATTTGCTAAAAAACACTCGAATGCGGTATTGCATTGCGTTTGCGGCGTAACGGATGCCGACAAGTTGCTTGCCGCCGATGCCGACGGGTTGAAACTGCTTATTCTGGGCTTTAAAACGCACGGGCGTGGCAAAAGCTATTTTTCGGGTTCGGTCGTGCGGAAAATCAACTATTTTTCTAAAGTTTTGCCGATGATATGCGACAAATTCGACGTTATCAGCTACGATAATCTCGCTTTAAAGCAGTTGCATATCCGCGAGCGCGTCGATGAAATAACTTGGAACGAAACATACGGCGGGGAGGACGGAACGGACAATTTGTACGTAGATCTCGTCCGCGGCGTATTTGCCATGAATTCCCGCACGAACGAGGTTTTTCCGCTGCTTCCTACGGCGGAAGAAATGCTCGCTTTTATTCATAAAAGGTATAATATCGGGTAAATTCTTTCGCGCAAGAGTTGAATATGTAAAAACAAAAAGTTACGTATTTTCAACCTCGGCAGAACAAACCGCAAATACGTAATACAAAAAAACTGCCGCCGGTTGCTTTCGTTTTGCAATTTGCGACAGTTTATTTTTATCATTTTTTCGGCAAAGAAAAATCGTCGGTAGAAAATTCCGCCGACGAAAACAGCCGAGTTGATTTTTAGTTTTCGGATTCGATTTCTCTTACGAAAACAAACGAATGATAACATTCTTCTTTTGTTTTGAATTTGCCCATTTTGCGCACGACGTTAACGGGAGCCATGGAGTGGAATTCCCAGCCGTTAACACATTCCTGTTTGATTATGTCGTAAAACTTAACGATGGCGTTTTGCGCCGATTCTTTTTTATTGACGACGATTGCGTTTGCGCAAGGAACAACTTTATATTCTTTCATAATATCTCCTTAAATTCGGTTAACGTCACCGATTGCAGGTCGGCTGAGCGGCATTTATGCGGTATTTATGCCGCAACTGACTTTTACAGTGCGTATTGTAACACATTTTTAAGAATATTTCAATGCTTTAGGGCAAAAAAATCAAATAATATTTTTCTTTTTTATTATATAACGCAAAACAATAATTTGCGATATTAAACCGAGTGTGATATAATGCTCTCGAACCTCGGGAAAAATCCCGTCGTTTGAATTTATGTTTTTTTAAAGGTTAATATGAAGAATATTGCGATTGTGGGCTGCGGAAGCCGTGGACAAATGTTTGCAAGACTGATTTCTCGTGATAAAAATTCACGCCTTGCGGCTATCGCGGAAACGGTAGCCGATAGCTTGGAATTGGTCGGTAATTTATACGACGTGCCGAAGGACATGCGTTTTACCTCCGCGGACGATTTTTTTGCACGCGGCAAAATTGCCGATGCGGTGCTTATTTGCACGCAGGACGCGCAGCATAAGGAAATGGCTCTTAAGGCGCTCGAACTCGGCTACGACATTTTACTTGAAAAGCCCGCCGCGGCAACCATAGAAGACTGTATCGCCATAAGAGATACCGCGAACAGGCTCGGTAGAAAGGTTATGCTTACGCACGTTTTGCGTTACAGCCCGTTTTATCGCTATATAAAGCAGCTTATTATGGACGGCAAACTCGGCAAAATCGTAAATATCGAACAAACCGAAAACGTCGCATATTGGCATTTCGGTCTTTCGTACGTTCGCGGACCATGGCGCAGTATGGAGGACAGCACTCCCACGATTATAGCAAAATGCTGCCACGACCTTGATTTGCTCGTTTGGCTTATGGATAAAAAGGCGAACAAAGTCAGCTCGTTCGGCAAACTCTTCTGGTTCAAACCCGAAAACGCCCCCGAAGGCAGCGCGGCTTTTTGCTGCGATTGTCCGGAGAGCATTCGCGAAAAGTGCTTATATAACGCATATACCGTTTATCCCGAGCGCATTAAACGCGCCGTCGTAGGCGGTCTTGCAAGAATACGCGAAAAGAATATTTATGACATTCTTGCCGAAAAACAAGATCCCGTCAGCCGTTGCGTATATCATTCCGAAAACGACGCTATAGATAATCAGGTCGTCAATCTCGAATTTGAAGACGGCTCGAACGCAAACCTTACGATGACGGCTTTTTCAGCCGAGTGTTATCGCGTAACGCACGTTCACGGAACGGCAGGCGACGTTTACGGCAACAGCGAGGACGGTTTGCTGCACGTTAACATCTACGGCGAAAAGGAGAAAATCGTTGACGTTTCCAAAGAAAAACTGTTTAATACCGACGATATCGAACTCGACGACGGACACGGCGGCGGCGATTACTACTTGTACAAAGATTTTATCGACTATATCACCGCTGATTCGCCCAGCGTTACCCGCACGACGATCGATCAGAGCATAGAAAGCCACGTTCTCGGTTTCAAAGCGGAAGAGAGCAGGCTTGACGGCGGCAAGGTAATAAAACTATAATTTTATAAAATTAAATTAAATTAAACTTTCGGTTTTGTTTCACTTTGAAATAATTGTCCGAAAGTTTTTATTTTTTCCGAAAAAAAGTTTGACACCTATCGGCTGTAAGCATATAATAACATATGTTATCAATAACAAACGTTATTCTACTATTCGGCGTTTTACGCTTTAAGGAGGGGTTATGCCTGCAAAAAAAGTGATATTCGAAAAAGACGTTATGGCTGCCGCACTCGATCTCATTCGCGAGCGGGGCGAAAACTCGCTCAACGCGCGCGATCTGGCTAAAAAGATTAACTGTTCCACTCAGCCGATTTATTCTATATATAAAAACATGCAAGGCGTGGAAGAGGCTGTCAGGCAGGCTGCAGCGCGAGTGCTCGACGAATATATGACGAACGAGCTTAAAAACGGAAAATACGTCGGCAATCAGGCTATAGGAATGGGCTACGTTCGTTTTGCCGCCGAGGAAAAGTGTTTATACAGGTATTTGTATATGAAAACGCCTCAGCAAAGGAGCGATATCAACGTCGAACTTACCAAGAAAAGCGTCGGTTTCATTATGCAAAAGTATGGGTTGGACGAACAGTCGGCAACAAAATATTTTGCCGAAATCTGGATTTTTAGTCACGGAATCGCCAGCATGGTCGCCTGCAATCGACTGGATTTCGATGAGGAAAAAATTCGCGAAGCGTTCAACGACGTTGCCGCGGGGCTTGGTTTAAGATTTAAAAACAAAGGGAATTAAAATGGAAAAAGCAATCGAAATTAAAAATTTATCAAAGATTTACAAAGACGTCAGGGCGGTGGACGATTTGTCGCTGACGGTAAAAAAGGGCGAACTTTTCGGCTTGCTCGGCGTAAACGGCGCAGGCAAAACCACGCTTGTAAAAATGCTTTCCTGCCTTGTTTTGCCCACTTCGGGCGACGCGTTCGTGCAGGGTAGCAGTATTATTACCGAAACGGATAAAGTAAAACAAAAAATCGGCATATCGCCGCAGGAAACAGCTGTTGCAAAGAAATTGACGGTGGAAGAAAATCTCGATTTAATGGCGGGGGCGCACGGCTTCGATAAAGAAAAACGCGCTAAAAAAACCGAAGAAATGATTGCCGAATTCGGGCTTGAAACCGTCCGCAAAAAGGCTGCTGAAAAGCTGTCGGGCGGGTGGCAGCGTAAACTGAGTATCGCGATGGCGCTTGTGTCTGAACCCGATGTTTTGTTTTTGGACGAACCGACTTTAGGACTTGACGTTTTTGCCCGCCGCGAATTATGGAAAGTTATCGAAGAACTGAAAGGCAAGGTAACGATCGTGCTTACCACTCATTATATGGAAGAAGCCGAAAACCTTTCGGATAGAATTTGCGTTATGAAAAACGGTAAAATAATAGATATCGGCACTGCAAAAGAGTTAATTCAAAAAACGAATACCGATAAGTTCGAGGACGCATTTATTAAAATAGTGGAGGAGTGCAAATGAGAATGCTTATGTTTGCAAAGCGCACGGCAAAAGAGGTTTTGCGTGATCCGCTTACGTTTATTTTCGGTATCGGTTTCCCTGTTATATTGCTTTTATTGCTTTCGGCTATACAGGCTAACGTTCCCGTTCCCATGTTTGAAATCGAGCAGCTTGTGCCCGGTATCGCCGTATTCGGCTTGTCATTTTTAACTTTGTTTTCGGCAACGCTCATCGCGCAGGACAGACAAAGCGAACTGCTGTCCCGCCTTTGTTCAACGCCTATGCGCCCGATAGATTTTATTTTAGGTTACACCTTGCCCGTGCTTCCTATGGCTTTAATTCAGTCTTTCGTGTGCTATGGTTTAGGCGTAGTTTTAGGACTTCAAATAAGCGTTAACGGGCTTATAGCCGCACTTTTTATCGTTCCTGTGTCGCTATTGTACATATTTTTAGGGCTTGCCGCGGGCAGCGTTTTGACCGTAAAACAGGTAGGCGGGCTTTGCGGCGCGTTGCTCACAAACCTTTCGGCATGGCTTTCGGGTACATGGTTCGATATCAGCCTTGTAGGTAAGTGGTTCGAGGTTTTTGCAAACTGCTTGCCGTTCGTGCACGCCGTCGAGGCGGGACGCAAAATTCTTGCGGGTTCTACCGACGGATTAGGTTTAAATCTTTTGGTTATCGGCATTTATATCGTAGTTTGCGGCGCGCTTTCTATCTTTGCTTTCTCTAAAAACATGCGCAGAAAATAACAAATACAACTAATAAACGTATAAAAAAACGGTTCTCCCGATTTTTTCGGAAGAGCCGTTTTTTGCATGATTTAATATTATATCAAACTAAAAACATAATCGAAAGGGCGATAAGAATTTGCGCGGGGTAGTAGGTCGAATGGCACAAAATGCTTATCATTCTGCGTTTTTCGCCGAAATAGTTGTGCATAAGCACCATATCCGATATATAAAACAGCGTAAAACCTATGGTGAGTATCAGCGCGCTTACCGAAAAATCGGTGAGTACCGAAACAAAACAAAGGGCAAAGGACAAACTTTCTATAACCGAATACAGCAGCACGCCCGCCGTCAGGTTTTTATAATCGAGTCTTCCTATTTTTTTATTGCCGAAAGTATACAGCGCGCAAAGCGGAAGAATCACGGCTATAACCCAAGGCGAAATTCCGTATAACACTATCAAAGTAGTGCAGTATAAAACGTGCCCGACAAAGAACCAGAACGCTCCGCCGATTATTACCGCGGTCGAACTGTTCTTTGTTTCTTCAAGTTTAGGCAAGCCCAAAATTATATCGCCGACCATGCAGGTAATCAAGCCTAAAACCATAAAAAACCCGCCTATAAGTCGATTATCCCTTAGTTCAAGGCTGTGCGAAATAAGCGTATAAAGCGATAACAAGCCCAAAATCGTAAACATTACGCTTGAGAATGTTTTAAAGTACAGATTGATTAGCGTCTTTTTAAACGACACTACCGTGAACGTCGCGCTTGAAATAATACATATAGCAAGTACGGCAATAATGTAACCCGGCATCTTCTTCTCCCTTATTTGTTATTTTTGTTATATTCCGCGCCGTTTGTCTTTACCGTTGAACGGCATAATTGCGGTGCTTGAATCGGACAGGCGGCTTACCAATCTTTCGGTGTACCGTTTTATCATTTCTTCGGGCGTTAAATTGGTCGTTATTATAAACGGATTTTTATTCGCAAGCCGTTCGGATAATATCGAGGTGAGGTATTCGACGGTAACGTTCCGCAACACGGGTTCGGTCCCTAAATCGTCGATAATAAGCAGGTCGCAATCGGTAAGCAGGCTGAACACAAGTTTTCGATCCGCCTGATCGGAAGTGTGATATTTCAAGAACAAATCGTTGGCTTTAACCGCCGTCAAAAATATCACGCTGTGCTTTTTTGCCTCGATCGCGCATGCTATGCAGCCCGCGGCAAACGTTTTGCCCGTACCCGTGTTTCCCGTCAAAACTAAATTTCGTACGGAAAGTTCGGGGAACTTTTCGCAGTAAGAAATCAGTTTTGTTTTAACTTTTTCTTCAAGTGCGGTTTGCGTTTTGAAATCGGAAAAAGAGGGTAAATCGGGCTTACTTATGCCGAGTTGCTCGTTTATAACGGCGTTAAGCGTTTCAAAGTAGCAAGGGCAGGTTCCTCCGCCCGGCAAAAAGCCCGTGTCCTCGCATTTTTTACATTCGTATTTTGCAACGAGGTCGGCTTCGGTAACGCCTTCGGTTTTAAGTATTTCCGATCTTTCTTTTTTTAGTCTTTCGTACTCTTTGGAATATTTTTCGGCTTGGACTTTATCGCCCGAAAATTCATATTTTTGCCGCAAAAAATTAGCGTTTTTCAGTTTTTCGAGATTTTCGGCAAACGCTTTGTCGGCGTTTAACTTTTGCGTTAACAAAAACGCTTTATCGGCGGCGGCAATCCGTCGGTTTTCGTAAATTTGTCTTATTTTTGAATAAAGAGAATCGTTGTTTAACATAAAATTTAACGGATATCGTTAAAAGTCGATATCGTCGACGTTTTTAAGCAGTGCGTCGAGATCCTCCTTGCTGTAATTTCTTTCGTTTTCGAAGTGTTGCGTTTTATCGAAAGCGGGTTTAGCCGATGTCGCTCCCGTGCCGCCGTTTATATCGTCGGCAAGTTTGTCTATGGTGAATATGTTTTTCGATTTCCAGTTGGAAAGTATCGCGTTGACGTAAATCAGCGAGCCTGCCGCTCTTTTGCATGCCTCGATAATCATATCGTCCGAAAAACCCCAGTTTTGCCATATGGCAAGCGTGTTTCGGTCGCTTTCGGTGGGGCGTCGGTCAAGCCCGCAGGCGGAAAGCATTTTGCGAATAAATTCGTCGGTCTTTGCACCGCGTTTAACGTATTCGGCAATACTTGAAAGGGTAACAAGTCCTTTATCGTACAGCGCGTCGATAAGATAGTTCATATCGGCAAGATTACGTTTGTTTTTCTTAAAGCAGTAGTTTGCCAAAAATTCAAGCGTATCGGCGTCGTAACCGCGCGCAAGCCACGGCGATATGTAATTTTCCACCACGGTATCGAGCACTTCTACGTAAACGGACAGGTTATGGCAAACGTTTTTTGCGATATCGCGGTAACCGTCGCGCTGTTTCAAGTATTTGTCTATCTCGTCGGCGGTGAAAATCTTGTTGCCGTACAGTTCGAGAATAAATTCGTCGAGCGATCTCGTGTTTTTCCGCTTGCATTTTTTTGCTGCGTACAGCAAAACCTGTTGCTCGTAACCGAGTTCTTTTCTCCACTTGTTAAACAGCTGCAAATCTTCTATTTCGGGCTTGCGCTTTAAACCGAGCGCGGCTAAAATTGCAGAAATATCGTTGGTTCTCGCAACGTAGTCGTTAAGTTCTTTTTCTATAAGTTCGGTGGTGATTATTCCGCGGTAGGCGAAATCTTTCGCCACGGTAATTATGTATTTATAACCGATGGAATTGCCTTTGATGTCCACGCAATACTTGCAAATCATAAGCATCGCCTCGGGCTTTATGGAATACTCTTCCATAATGTTGAAGTAGGCTGTATATTCCGAAGTGGAAATCATTCGGTCGGGCATAAGCGCCTGTATAGCCGCGGTAAACTCGCCGTATTTTTCGGGTTTGAATTTGCGCGGTTTTCCGTTTTGCGACAGCGGTAAATATCTTACCGTAAACGGATCTTCGGAAATTATCGCCACAAGGTCGTACTCTTCCCAGAACCTGAAGCTGTCGATAACGTCTTCTTCTTTAAGCGACAGCGCTTTCGCCATATCGCCAAGGTCTAGATCGTTCGCGCCCGAACAGGCAAAAAGCCCGTAAAGGTAAACTCTTACCGCGTCCCCGCTCGCCTCGGGAAGATATTCGGTTATAAATTTAGCGTTGATAGAGAGTACGTTGTTTTTTTCGTACTCACCCGAAAACGAGCAAAATGACATAATTTTGCCTCCGTAAAAATTCCGATAAAAATGTTTCGCTTATACTGTCTTTCGCCCATGTATTTTAATATATTAAACTTAAAAAATCAAGTTAAATAATCATTTTTTTTAAATCGCCTTAAATATTTGCTCAAAAGCCTTTTCAAAGCGTTTTTAAATTTCCGCAAAAAATTCAAAAAGTGAGGCTATAGGTCGGTTATCGGCTATTTTGCGTTTATCTTCCGCCTTTATTTTGCCCGTAAATCGTATAATGCCGACGTCCGAAACCGTTCGCGGCTTAAAATTTGCATGGGGTAAACGCAGGTTGCAAAACTATGCCGTATGCATGCTCGCGGCATGCGCTTTACGGTGTTTCAACAAAAAGACCGTTTCAAGTTTTCGGACATTTCATTTGTTTTGTTATGGTTTATCAAACGCAAATTGCATTTTTTTCGGGCATAAAAGTAATTATTATAATAAAATCGAAATATCGCGCTGAATAATTTGAAAAAAACGGATAAATGTTATATAATTGTCAAGAATAATGCGATTGTGATTGCCGACCTCGGCTGCAAGGCGCGTTATTTTTAAAGCAAACCGCTTTATAGGTTTGCAAAACGCAACACCGGAACTTATATGAACTCTATATTCGGTCGTCGTTTCGATCGGATGAGCGGAGAAACTATGGATAATGTCAGAAAAATAATAACACCGACTGCTTTATGGTCGGACTTTAACGACTCTTTGCCGCTGAAGGAAAGTAAAGTCAACGAAATGATATACGACGGTATAATTTATTCCGAGGTATATTTTTCGGGCAGAGAAACCGAGTCGGGCAGGGTGAGAATTTACGGCTTGTACGCACGCCCGCAGAACCTCCCCGCAGGCAGGAAGATCGGCGGAATATTGATTTTACCCGATTGCAGCGAAACGGTAAATCTCGATACGGTCAATTATTACGTTCGTCAGGGTTACGCCGTTTTAATGGTCGATTACCGCGGCGAATATCCCGGAACGCCGGAGTATACCAATTACCCGACCGAGATCGACTATGCGAATTT
>ERZ857629.3837-NODE-3837-length-12227-cov-4.668584_pt1 | contig 12227 bp, 11 predicted proteins | sample MGYA00519700_ERZ857629 | MGnify/ENA primary metagenome ERZ857629 (study PRJEB31778, sample SAMEA3449351) | human gut metagenome | biome: human gut; feature: human-associated habitat; material: faeces | place: United Kingdom | collected 2010/2012 ... | reverse complement strand
TCCGCCGCGCAATTCCGGGCATTTTCCGGTACCATGAAGGATGCTCCTCGCCCGGAACCGACTGCGGCAGCCGCCGCGGCGGCAAAGATTCCCGCACAGGATTGGAATGTCGTGCGGGAAAAGCCCATTCTGCCCCTGTCAAATCAGCCGATTCCGGAAGGGCCGCAGCACACGGTATTGCCGAATCCCGTTCCTGTTTCTTCCACCGCGGCAGCAAACGAAGAAAAATCACGGCCCATTACGAGGACGGAAGAAAGCTTTCTCCCTCCTGCCTCCCCCGCACCGGTGGCTCAGAAAACTGTTCCCGAACCTCAGGAAGAATCCGAACCTGAGCAGGACGTTCTGTCACTCCCGGAGGAAAAGCCCTGGCGGATGGTCGGAGAACTGTACAGAACCTATATTCTGGTGGAGCAGGGCGACGATGCTTTTCTGATTGACAAGCACGCTGCCCACGAACGAATTCTGTTTGAAAAGCTGAAAGCCAATCAGGAAGCCATTACCGGACAGATGCTGCTTGCTCCCATCAGCGTCCGTCTGAACCCCAATGCCGCGGGAGAGCTTCTTGCAAATCAGGAAATGCTGGAAAGCCTTGGCTTTGAAGTAGAGGAATTTGGGGACAGTACCCTGCTCATGCGGCAAATTCCCATGGATCTGGACCCGGAGGATGCCGTGGAAACGCTGGAAGCGTTGGGAGATTCCCTGCTGTCCGGCAGACGGGAGCAGCCCGATACGGTTCGGGATGAACTGCTCCATACCGTTGCCTGTAAAGCCGCCATTAAGGCGGGCTGGAAAAGCGACGAACAGGAGCTGCTGGCAGTTGTCCGGCAGGTCATGAGCCGGGAGGACTTGAAATACTGTCCCCATGGCAGGCCCATCTGTGTTTCCCTGAGCAAAAAAAATCTGGAAAAGCAATTTAAACGCACCTGAGTCAGGAGGGCAAATGAACCCGATTATCTGTATCGCCGGACCCACCGCCTCCGGGAAAACCGATCTCGCCGTAGCGCTTGCCAAGGCGGTTGACGGAGAAGTCGTTTCCTGCGACTCCATGCAGGTTTACCGCCGTATGGATATTGGCACCGCAAAGCCCTCTGCGGAAGAGATGCAGGGAATCCCGCATCACATGCTGGATGTGGCAGAACCGGATGAGGATTTTTCCGTCAGCCGGTACTGTGCCATGGCTGCCCCGATCGTGGACGAAATAGTCGCCAGCGGAAAAACCGCGATCATTGCCGGTGGAACCGGACTTTATATGGATGCCCTCATCCGGGGAAACGACTTTGCCCCCTTCCCTTCCACCGGTGTCCGGGAGGCGCTGGAAGCGGAGACCGACCGGCTTGGTATGGAAACCATGCTGGAAAAGCTTCGGGCCATTGACCCGGATTCTGCCGGGCGGCTCCACCTGTCCGACCGGAAGCGGATTCTACGGGCACTGGAAGTTTATCTGGAAACCGGAACAACGATCACGGAACACAACCACAGAACCCGGCAGCTTCCGGATCGCTACCATCCGCTGTGGCTGGGACTCGATTTCACGGATCGTGCCGTGCTGTATGACCGGATCAACCGACGTGTTTCCCGGATGCTTGAGGCAGGTCTCCTGCATGAGATTGAGACGCTGCTGGAAAGCGGAATCCCGGAGACCTGCACCGCCATGCAGGCCATAGGCTACAAGGAATTTCTGCCGGTTCTGCGTAGGGAACGCCCGCTTGAAGAAGCGGCTGCCGAAGTGTGTCAAGCCTCCCGGCGTTACGCCAAGCGGCAGCTGACCTGGTTCCGCCGGAACTCCGTGATTCACTGGCTGCAAAGAGAGGAAAGCACCTCGCCGGATGAAATGTTCCGGCAGGCACGACAGATTCTTCGGGAATTCGACACGTAGGACATGCTAAGATATGTATACCATTTTGAAGTAAGAAAGAAGGTATACATAGTGACAGAACAAGTAAATTTACAGGACGCCATTTTGAAGGAGGTGTGCCGGGAAAAGGTTCCGGTGACACTGTTCCTGATGAACGGATTCCAGCTTCGGGGCATCGTCACAGGCTTTGACAGCTTTGTGGTCGTGCTTGTAACAGACGGACGGCAGCAGATGATCTACAAGCATGCGATCTCTACTCTCGCTCCGATCCGCCCCCTGCATGCCGCAGCTGTACCCGTTTGATTTTCCCTGAAGAACGGCGGACTTTTCCGCCGTTCTTTTCTTTGTGTATCATCGGATAGAAAGAGGATAAAACCATGTCCATTCAGGAAAATATAGCCCATATCCGGGCAGAAATGATACGTGCGGCACGGGAAGCCGGGCGGGATCCGGAATCCGTCCTGCTTTGTGCCGCAACCAAGATGAACAATACCCAGGCCGTCCGGGAAGCCATCGCCGCCGGTGTAGACTGCTGCGGAGAAAACCGGGTGCAGGAGCTGGTTAAAAAGCAGAGTGAGCAGGCTTACGCCGGAGCTCCCGTTCACTTTATCGGACATCTGCAAACCAATAAAGTGCGTCAGGTCGTCGGTCACGTGGCGCTCATCCAGAGTGTGGACAGTCTGCACCTGCTGGAGGCCATTGATCGGGAGGCAGAAAAACAGGCGCTTTGTCAGGACATTCTTCTGGAAATCAACATTGGTCAGGAGGCCTCCAAATCCGGGTTTCAGGCCGAGGATATTCCTCCGCTCCTGGATAAAATCGGCGATTTCCCGAACGTTTGTGTGAGAGGACTCATGGCGATTCCCCCGATTTGTCAGGAAACCGGAGGAAATCTGAAATTTTTTCAAAAAATGTTCCAATTATATGTTGACATACGGGCAAAAAAATACGATAATGTCAAGGTGGACTGTTTGTCCATGGGTATGTCCGAAGACTACCCTGATGCGATCCGGTGCGGCAGCACCATGATCCGGGTCGGCACAGCGATTTTCGGTGCCAGAGACTATACCAGGCTTCATCAAGCATGATGTGAACATATGGGAGGATAAATAGAAATGAGCTTTTGGGATAACGTAAAAAAGTTTGCCCAGCCCTACTCGGATGACGAGTATGATGATTACGACGAAGACGAAGATTACGAAGGCGATAACTACGAGGAACCGGAGCGGAAACCCGCCCGCCGTGCCCCCGCCCGTTCTTCTTCCCGCCGCAGTGCACCGGCTCCCGAGCCCGAAGAAGACGAGGAGGACGAGAGCGACGATTACGGTTTCGGAAGTGTGGCTCCTGCCGCCCCCAGCACTCCCTCTGTTTCCGGCTTCAACGGAACCGTTCTGAATATGAACTCCTCTGCCTCCAATAAGCAGGAAGTCGTTCTTTTCCGTCCCAACAGCTTCAATGATACGTCCAAGGCTGCCGATGATCTGCGCAACCGCCGCGCCGTGATCGTTAACATGGAAAATGTGGACAAGGCAATGGCCAGACGGGTGGTAGATTTCCTTTCCGGCTGTGTCTATGCTCTGGACGGGGATGTCAAGAAGATCGCTCAATCCGCATATCTTTTCTGCCCGCACAATATGGACATTCTTGGTGATTTGGAAGCCCTGCAGGCAGAAGTGGAAAGCTACGTATAATCCGTCATGCAATTCCTTTGGAGATTCGGCGATCCTTATGGGATAAAACCGTTTTCTCCGTAATAAAACAGAACCGAAAGGGGAATACTCATGTTCACTCCGCAGCAAATTGATCAGATTTCTTTCGGAAAGGCTACCTTCGGCGGCTACAACATGCAGCAGGTCGATGAATTTCTGGAGCCCCTCACCGAAGATTATGTGACGCTCTACAAGGAAAACGCACTGCTCAAGAGCAAGATGCGCGTCTTGGTCGGCAAGCTGGAAGAGTATCGCAAAAACGAGAAAGCCATGAAGGAATCCGCCGCCGGTGCCCAGGCTGCCGCCGACAAGATGATTCGGGAAGCAGAGGCAAAATGTGCCCAGATGATGGCGCAGGCAAGAGCCGCCGCTCAGGCCATGCCCAGAACTCCTGCCCCCGACTGTGCGCAGAATGATGCGCTGGTAGCTGCCGAAAATGCCCGACTGGATGAGGCTCGCCGTACAGCCGGTAGAAAGATCACCGAGATTCAGGAGCAGATGCGTTCCTGCATTCAGGCTCTGGAACGTATCAAGAGCGCAAACCCCGTATCCGAGGCCCCAAAGGCTGTTGCTCCGGCCCCCGCGCCTGCTGCTCCTGCAAAGGATCCCGACATGACCTATGACAGCGATGCCGTTGCCGATGAGATCTCTCAGAATCTGGAAGCGCTGGTCGGAACCACCGTTGACTCCGCACCCAAAGCTGCACCCAAGCATCCCGCCAATGATGCCACCACCAGCCGATTCTCTGCACTGAACCTGCAGTTCGGCCGGAACTACGATCCCACCCAGCGGTAAGGATCCATCAGCAAATATTCTCACGCAATGACGAGGACAGGAACCGTGGTATGACCCTCCAGAGAGTTGCCGGCCGGTGCAAGGCAGCAGGCGTCCACCGCAGGTTTATCCCCTCTGAGCAGCGCACCGAATCCCCTGGCGGGTAGTAGACTGCGCCGGAAGCGCCCGATAACGCGCAGGAAAGTGCCGGAAACAGTTTCCGGAACAAGAGTGGTACCGCAGAGGTTACAAGTGCCTTTGTCTCTTATTGACAGGAGACAGAGGCACTTTTTCCATGTTAATTCTTATGGAGGTTATTCCAATGGAGTATAAAAACACCATCATTACGCCCAAAACCGACTTTCCCATGAAGGCAGGTCTGCCTGCCCGGGAGCCCGGTATGCTGGAAAACTGGCAGAAGCTGGATCTTTACAACGCCATGCTGGAAAAGAACAAGGGGCTTCCCCGCTTTGTCCTGCACGACGGCCCTCCCTTCTCCAACGGCTACATTCACATGGGACACGCCCTGAACAAAACGCTGAAGGACTTCATCGTCCGCAGTCACGCCATGATGGGCTACTACACGCCTTACGTCCCCGGCTGGGACAATCACGGTCTTCCCATTGAGCGCGCCATCGAGACTTCCAAGAAGAAGCTCAACAAGGATATGTCCGTTCCCGAGTTCCGGAAGGCCTGTGCTGAATTTGCGGAGGATTTCATTCAGAAGCAGATGGGCGGCTTCAAGCGGCTTGGCGTTGTGGGCGATTGGGAGCATCCCTACCGTACCATGGACAAGCACTTTGAAGCGCAGGAGGTCAAGGTCTTTGGACGGATGTTTGACAAGGGCTATATCTATAAGGGGCTGAAACCTGTGACCTGGTGCCCCTACTGCGTTACTGCCGTGGCGGAAGCCGATATTGAGTACAAAGACGATCCCTGCACTACCGTCTACGTGAAGTTCCCCATGAAGGATGACTTGGGCAAGCTCAGCCAGTTTGATTTAAGCAAAACCTACTTCGTGATCTGGACTACCACCATCTGGACGTTGCCCGGCAATCTGGCTATCTGCCTGCACCCGCGGGATTCCTACGTACTGGTGAAGGCGGATAACGGCGAAACCTACATCATGGCAGAAGCTCTGATGGATAAGGTCATGCATATCGGCGGCTTCGAAAACTACGAAGTCCTCGCCAGCTATCCCGGCTCTTTCTTTGAGAACATGCTGGCGCAGCATCCGTTTATGGACAAGACCTCCCGGCTGGTCAACGCCGAGTACGTCACCATGGATTCCGGTACGGGCTGTGTCCACACTGCTCCCGGCTTCGGTGCCGATGACTATCAGACCTGCATGCGTTACGGCATGGAACTGGTCGTTCCGGTCGACGACTATGGCCGTCACACCGATTACGCCGGAAAATACGCCGGAATGAAGACCGAGGAAAGCAATCCCGTCATTCTGGAAGATATGCGGCAATCCGGCGCTCTGTTTGCCTCCGAAGAGATCGTCCACTCCTATCCGCATCATGACCGCTGCAAGAAGCCCGTTATTTTCCGGGCGACTCCTCAGTGGTTCTGCTCTGTGGAGTCCTTCAAGGATCAGGCGATCAAGGCAATCGAAAACGTTCAGTGGTACCCTGCCTGGGGTGCCGAGCGCATGACCAGCATGATCCGGGAACGGGCCGACTGGTGCATCTCCCGTCAGCGCCGGTGGGGTCTGCCCATTCCCGTGTTCTACTGCAAGGACTGCGGAAAGCCCGTTTCCAATCAGCAGTCTATTGACAAACTTTCCGCTCTCTTTGACGAGTATGGCTCCAACATTTGGTTTGAAAAGGACGCCATGGAGCTGGTTCCCGATGGCTTCACCTGCCCCCACTGCGGCGGTAAGGAATTCACCAGGGAAAAGGATACACTGGACTGTTGGTTTGACTCCGGCTCCACCCACTATGCTTCCCTGATGCACAGAACTCCGGAACTGTGGCCTGCCGATGTTTATTTGGAGGGTGCGGATCAGTACCGTGGCTGGTTCCAGTCCAGTCTGCTGACCAGCGTTGGTGCGCTGGATCAGGGCGCTCCCTTCAGGCAGGTGCTGACCCACGGCTGGACCGTCGACGGTCAGGGACGCGCCATGCACAAGTCTCTCGGAAACGGTGTTGACCCCGCCGATCTGATCAAGGAATTCGGTGCCGATATTGTCCGCCTTTGGGCTGCTTCCTCCGACTATCACGCCGATGTCCGCTGCTCCAAGGAGATTTTCAAGCAGATTGCCCAGAACTACCTGAAATTCCGGAACACCGCCCGGTACTGCCTCGGCAATCTGGACGGCTTTGATGCCAACAATCTGGTTCCCGCAGATCAGATGGAGGAATTGGACCGTTGGGTTCTGACCAAGCTGGATGCTCTGACAAAAGCCTGCCGCAGTGCTTATGACCGGTATGAATTCCATGTAGTCACCCACGAGATCAATGACTTCTGTGTGGTGGAGCTGAGTTCCTTCTATCTGGACATTCTGAAGGACCGGCTTTACTGCGAGGAGCGCAACGGCCTGCGCCGCCGCTCTGCCCAGACTGCTCTGTTCCTGATTCTGGACGCCATGGCAAAGCTGTTCGCCCCGATTCTTGCGTTCACCTGTGATGAGATCTGGCAGTCCATGCCTCATCGCTCCGGCGACGACGGGCGGAACGTCCTGCTGAATCAAATGCCGCAGGATTTCAGTGCTTACTCGTTGAGCGAAGATGCCATGCAGAAATGGGACACCATCATGAAGCTGCGTCAGGATGTAAACGGTGTGCTGGAAAAGGCCCGGGCCGATAAACGGATTGGCAAAGCTCTGGAAGCCCACGTAACCCTCTGTACTGAGGACGCTGCCATCCGGGAAGCCTGCGCGGGCAAGAATCTGGCTGAGCTGTTCATTGTTTCCAACTGCGCGTGGAGCCAGCCTGAGGAAGGCGCGGAAACCGCACAGGGAACCAACTACCCCCAAGTCACCATTGGCGTCAACGAGGCAAAGGGCGTAAAGTGCCCCCGGTGCTGGATGCACTCAGAAAATGCCAATGTGGAAGGGCTGTGCCCCCGGTGCGCATCTGTTATTGCGAAGCTGGATCTGGAAGTATAATTTCCAAACCGCTTCATGAAAAATCTGTCATTGCAGGTTCCTCGGGGGCCTGCAATGACAGACTCTTTTTGCGCAAAAGAAGGATCTTATGACCGAAATCATCGCCCGGCGGCAATTTGCTCCGCTCTATATCTGGCTGGACCTTACGTTCCTGTGTCTGCTTTTCCTGCTTCTGTTGACCAGGAAAAAATATATGACAATTGCCGTAGGGTTTACCATGGGAATTGTGTATATGGTTATGGACTACGGAATTTTCCATCTGATTTGTCACAGCCGAAGTATTCCGGAGGGCTACAGCCTTTTCTGGGTACTTCTCTGGATTCTTTCCATTGGGATTCTGGTGCAGTTTGGTTGGGAAGCAGGGCTTCTTCTGGGCGGCATCCGCAGCGCCGGCTTTGCAACGACCGATGAAAAGCTTTTGACTCTGACGGTCAATTCTCTGCTGGAAACCAATCTGGGAATGCCTTATGTGTATTGGATCTTTGCCGCACTTACCGGCAAATGGACCGAAACTCTCCGGTTAAGGGAGGATCGGTGCACCGTAACTGAACGGATCGCGGAGAACAACCGTCAAAAGGTGCGTACTTTCCGAGCAGCGGTCCGGAGCGTTTACCCGCAAAAATCCCCCTTCGCGCCCGTGACTCCGGAATGCAAAATGTTTGTGTACTTCGTACATTGCTTTTCCGCCTGTCCGGATGTATAATATCTGTATAAATACTCATTGCTTTAAGAGACATAAGGAGGCATCCCCCGCATGAAATCTACCCCCAGCACCCCGCTGCGCCTGACCGAAGGCAGTATAATCGGCGGAATTCTTTCCTTTGCGATTCCCATTTTCCTTGGTCAGGTACTACAGCTGTTTTACAATATGGCTGACGCTTGGGTCATCGGCAATTTTGCCAGCAATGATGCCTTCGCAGCAGTCAGCAGTGGTGGCAACCTGACCTTTCTGATTGTCGGATTTTTCAGCGGTATCGCAGCCGGAGGCGGCGTGGTCATTGCCCGGTACTGCGGCGCAAAGGACAGTGAGAACCTGAAAGCCGCCATTCACACGGACTTTCTGTTCGGTCTCATAGCGTCTGTCATTGCGACGACACTCGGACTGATCCTGATTCCCAAACTTCTGCGGATCATGAATACCCCGGAGGAAGTGCTTCCCTACTCTCTGGAGTATTTCCGGATCTATTTTGGCGGCGTCTCCACGGTAATCCTGTACAACATATGCATGTCCATGATGCAGGCACTGGGGAACAGCCGTTCTCCCCTGCATTATCTGATGATTTCCTCCGCGGTCAATATTGCATTGGATCTTCTGTTTGTTGCCGTGTTCCACTGGGGCGTTTCCGGTGCTGCCATTGCTACCGTCATTTCTCAGGGACTCAGCGTGACCCTTTGCCTGATTCGGATGCTGCGCAATCCCGATCCCACCACCCGTCTGGACTTCCGGGCACTGAAATGGAATTCCGTTCTTATGAAGCAGATCATCCGTCAGGGTCTCCCCTCTGGCATTCAGAATGCGGTGATCAGTCTGGGCAATATTGCCATCCAGACCAATATCAACTCCTTCGGTGCCTACGCCATGAGCGGACAGGGTGCTCACGCAAAAATCGAAGGCTTCGCATTCCTGCCGATCACCAGCATCAGCACGACGCTGCCTACATTCGTCAGTCAGAATCTGGGCGCGGGACAGATTTCCAGAGCCAGGAAGGGAGCACTGTACGGCACCGTATTCAGTGTTATCGCAGCCGCTCTTGTTGGCGTCGCCACCTACATTTGGGCACCTCAGCTTCTGAGTATCTTTGTGAGTACCCCTGAGTCCCTTGCTTACGGTACTACCCACTCCCGAATCGTGTGCCACTTCTACGCCCTGCTCGCTCTCTCCCATTGCTGTGCCGGTACCCTCCGGGGCTGCGGGAAATCCACCGTTCCCATGGCTACCATGCTGGCTTTCTGGTGCGTTGTCCGTACCATTTATGTTACCGTAATTTTGAAATTCATCCATGAATTCGGCATGATCTCCTGGGCATATCCCCTGACCTGGAGTCTTTCCAGCATCGTTCTTCTTGTGTACCTGCTCGGATTGGATTGGGAAAAGGCTGTAAGCCGTCTGTAAAAGCAGAACCCGTTCCGAAACGAAACTTCAGAACTGTTTTCCAAAAAGCAAAAAGCCGTGGAATTCCGAGCCCATTTTTCGGATTTCCACGGCTTTTTGCTGCCCATTATCCCATTTGGCAAATTGGCAATTCTTTCCAGACTTACTGTGCATAACGTAAAAAAGTGGTAACCACCTCAGGTGAAGTCAGGCGTTCCGCCGCGGTAGCCCGCCCACAGTAATGATTTGCTTCCACTCGTCCATGTTGTTTGTGACAGCAGGGCGCAAATACGGGTGCGGGGGGCGCTTGCTGGTTCCTTCTTCCTCATACCCGGCATATTCTACGTTGCTGCCGATGAAAACAGAATTTCCCTTGACGTAATGGGTGATACTGTTCCGCAGTCTGCCGGTAACCACATGCACCGCCTTTTTTGCGTATGCCTCGGCTTCCAGTCCGATTCTTATAAGCGTCCGTTTGATGGCAGCTTTGATTCCGGCGGTGATTTCCTCGGTGTAGTCGGTAATATCAATATCGACCTTCATTCCGTTCCCGCCGCCGGATTTGTGGGTGTGGTTTGCCATAGCTAATCCTCTTCCAGCATTTCCGAAATCAAATCTTTTCTGGTCTTGATAATATCAAGAATTTCCCAATAAGCAAGCTTCCTGCCTTCTTGGAATTCGCTGAGTTTCTTATTCTGAGAAAGTTCCGTATAACGTTCTTTAAAAACGTTAAGCATATCTTGAATAAACACTTCATATGTTGCAATTTTTTGATTATCCATTTCCGCCATTTTTCTTTTTTCTCCTTTCAAGTTCATTTTTTGCTTGCTCTATTGATTGCTGAAAATTGCGTATTTCTTTCTTCCAATGGTATATTTCCCCATCTCTGGCAATTTGCATTTTTTCATTCCACTCGGAATCATATTTTTCTGGGTTTGCAATTTTGTTATTATGCTCTTCTATTTGCTTTTCCCATTTTGCAATAGCATTTTCCAGTCCTTTGCTTTTCCACGTTGGGATTTTACTATTAGCAAAAAACTGTAATCCTATCTTCATTATACCATTATTTTCCGATTTTTCAACAGTTTTTTGCGTATTTTCTCCCAGTACGCCCCACTTTCTGTTCGGTTTTCCGTTCTGCCCTTCCTTCCATTCATCATATGTAACGTCTTTCAGTTTGGATGCACGGGGAGCGTTTTTGTCGTGGAATTTGTCAATGGTAATTGTGGTACAGCGGCAATTATAGATCAGATAGCCGGGTGCCTTTGGGTCTCCGGGGTATTCCAGCTCATAGCCGTCTATTTCAAAATTTTTACCGATGTCCACAGTCTGCCCGTCCAACTGCCGGTGGGCGTGACGGGTTCGGTCGTCCAGTGTGGCAAGCCACTGCTTTTGCAGCTTAATACCCAGTGATTCAGCATACTTGTAAGTGTCCAGCCGCCCAGCACATTCCGCAGCCGTGGTAGCGGTACGGGCAGAACGGACAGCGGCATTATGATCCATGCCCAGAATGTTTTCCAACCGTTGGGCAATCTTGGGAATGGAATCGCCCTGCAAAATGCCTTGTAAGATAGCATTGTTCACATGCCCCTTGTTCCAGCGCCGGTCAAGGGGGATATTTACCTCCGGAAGCGGGAGCAAATCCGGGTTGTCCCGGATTATGCGCTCCACGGTGTCGTGGTCATAAAGCGTCCATGATATACCGAAAAGTTTGTATCTGCCCTTCAAAAAATCTGGTTGTGGAAAACAACTATTTTCACGTTCTGGAAACTCCGCAGTTTGTCAATATACAGAGTTTAAAACAAGCAAATAGTCAAAAAACCTCTGGAACTTCAAACATTCCAGAGGACTTTATTTTGTCATACCTCAACACTATAGATTTTTTCGAAATTTACTTTCAAAAAATCGTCGTATGACGGCAAGAAAACCTTGACGTGCAACGCTCACTTGTCTTTCGGTTTTTCCTTTGTGTCGGAGACTGCGCCCTCCAGCAGGTCCGTTACGACTTGATTGAGCTGTGCGGCGTTCTTGGGTGTAATGACAGGAACACCCGTGCGCTCCTCCACTGCTTTCCGGGCAATTCCAGCGGCCTCACCGCCCTCACGAGCGACTGCCATATTCTCCGAAAATGTACTCGGTGCTTTCTGCTTGGATATCTCCGTAGTAGTGGCCTCTGCCAGCATGTTCAGCACCAGTTCCAGCGTAGTCATGTTATCACGAAGGTTTTCCTTTTTCAAGCCCTTCAGATTTTTGTACTGCCGGGTGGACATGCCAGACCAGGCTCGGGAAATCTCGTCCGTGAGGATGGCGTACTCTACGCCTTTCTGCACACCGCGGGCATCCCATTCATCCGTCAGTTCTTTACGGACCTGGATGGCCTGCAGCCGCTGATTGATCCACTCACGGCTGTAACCCTTCTTGAGATAGGTTTCCAGAGCGCGGTCAATGGTCAGCTCCGGGTCGATGGTCTCCTCGATACGCTCTCGACCGACCTGTGCCAGCCACAACTTGAACGGTTCTGCCTTCGGGGAAGGAATAGACTGGATGATTCGGAGAAGCTGCTCGGTATCGGCTACATCAGTCAATCGTTTTTTGCCATCCGAAGCGGTCATTTTCAACTGGTTACAAGCTGTAACCGTTTCATTTCCCTCATCCTTCAGGCGTTTCTTCGTTACCTTCCAGTAG
>ERZ857629.3835-NODE-3835-length-12240-cov-19.774559_pt1 | contig 12240 bp, 10 predicted proteins | sample MGYA00519700_ERZ857629 | MGnify/ENA primary metagenome ERZ857629 (study PRJEB31778, sample SAMEA3449351) | human gut metagenome | biome: human gut; feature: human-associated habitat; material: faeces | place: United Kingdom | collected 2010/2012 ... | reverse complement strand
TTTTTCCATAATAAAAAGTAACAATTAATGTTACTTGATATTTCTTTTACTATGAAATAAATATTGTATTGCTAAACCTGAATATTCTTTGTACTTTTCTTTAGCAAATCTTTCTATTGTTTTTTGATTATCTTTGATTCCATATATTTCTTTTATATTTTGTTTTACCCATGTGTCTATTGGGAAAGTATCTAATCTTTTATATCCAAATAATAATATACATGAAGCCACTTTAAGACCTATTCCTTTGACTTTCATTAATTCTTTTGTTGCTTCTTCTGTTGATAAAGTGTTTATATCTCTTAAACTTGGATACTTAATTAAAAAATCTTCTAAATATTTATCTCTAAAACCTACTCCGAGTTCTCTAAAGTCTTCATTTTTTAAATCTTTTAATTGTTCATATGTTGGGAATAGATAATAATCTTTATTATTAAACTCTACTTTTGTTCCATATTTTTTACATAATAGATTTATACTATTGGAAATTCTTTTGACATTATTATTTTGACTTATAATGTAGCTAATACACATTTCGAATGGACTTTGATTTAATATTTTATATCCATTACATTTGTTAATTATTTCTTTCATTTTATCATCACGATTAATAAGTTGTTGATTTATGAAATTATAATCCCTTTTTAAATCAAAATATTCTAAAATTATTTCTTTTAAGTTTTCATTATTACTTGAGTTTATTATTAAAGTGTTAGTAACTTGTTTAATGTTTATTACTCTATCGCTTAATATATTAGTAAAACTTCCATCTGTTTCTTCTGTTACTCTGAAGCAAGCTCCACTTAGTATGGTATCTCTTAAATTAAAATCATTTACTTCTATTTTCATTTTATAGTCCTAACTTTTTATAGTAATCATTATCAAGTATTAATGAAGACATACTGAATTTTTGATATACCTCTGTATTAATTTTTTCTATGTATTCTTTAGATACTTCTTCATTTGTATTACTTATAAATTCTTTTGAGACACTGTTATATTTTCCTTTATCTGATACCCAACTTCTATCTGATAGGATTGCTAAACCTTCTGTTTCACTAAATATATCTTTTCCCATAAGTAGTCTTGAATCATAATCCATTCCAAATAAATTAAGTACTGTTGGTAATATGTCTATTCCAGAAACTACTTTATTTACTTCTGTCTTTTCTATTGTTGGATTATATATTATTAATGAAGTATGATAGTTTTCAAATTTATCACTTCTATCTATTTTACTTACTTCATTCATTTCTGATGTTTTTAGTCCATATGGATAATGATCTGGTGCTATTACTATTAATGTATCATTTAATAAATTCTTTTCTTCTAATTTATTTAATAATTTTGACATTGCTTTATCTAATTCTATTTGTGTTGCATAATACGCTTTAACTGCTGTACTATATTTTAAATTCTTTACTGCTTTTTTATTTCTTGATGCCATGTTATTACCATAGAAATTATAATTTAAATGTCCACTTACTGTCATATAATATGTTACGAATGGTTTGTTATCTTTTAAATAATAATCAAATGTTGCATCCATCATTTCAGCATCACTATTTGGCCAATGCTTACAGTTCATTTTCCTTTCTAGTCCATTACCGCAACCAATATATTTAAATCCTATATTTGTATGTGATTTTTCTCTACTATAATATTTATATGTGTGATTATGAAATGCATAAGCATTATATCCTTCTTTTTTAAATACATTTCCAAGTCCAAATGGCATTGATAATTTACTTGTTGCTTTAAAACTCCATACTCCTTCTTTAGGAATTAAGCTCATTAAATTCATATATTCGCCATCTGATGTTGAAACTGGGTATAAAGGTTGGTAATAGTTATTAAAAATGAATGAATTAGTAGCCATCTTATAAAGTGTTGGCGTAATATTTTCATCTATTGCGATAGTATCGAATGCTTCAGCCGTTATAAATATTAAGTTTTTTCCTTTAAACATTCCTGTATACTTATTCTTTTCAGTTGGTTCAACACTTTGAAAAAATTTATGCATATTTATTAAATTATTATCAGTTGTTTCTGATATTAATTTATCAAAATCTATGTTATATACGTTATATTCTTTTTTCTCTTCTTTTATAACTGGTTCAGTTTTTTCTTCAATATATATCTCTTCTTTGAATCCAAATAAATATCTATATATATCTATTGTTTCCATTGTTAGTAACCCTGTTTTATTTATTGTTAGCATTGGAGCATGTGTTTTAAATAGTAATCTTCTTAATGAATAAATTCCTTTATTATCAAAATGTACTAAAATAGTTATTCCAATAATTGATAGTATTAATGCTACTACTTCACTTATAACTATTGTTTTATTTGGTCTTTTAAAATTAAATTTCTTATTAAATACTAAAAATAAAACATATGGAATTAGTATTATTACAAATATATACCAGATTCTTAATATAACATCTATTATCATTTGCCAAAATTGCATTACTTGGCCTGTACCTGTTGTAAGTGAAAAAAAAGAAAATATAGAATCATAGAAATTGTAATATACTATTTGAGCTAGTGTAACTAATGTTAAAGATGATGTTAGTATAATGTTTAATACTTTATTTGCCTTTTCACTAAATAAAGTTGCTATTGTACTAAAAATAACTATGAAAGGTATACTAAATAGTATAACCATTAGTGTATTAACAGAAAATAAATTCCCTATTATAAATGTTCTATATACTAATTCTAAAAAAATAATATAAAATAGCCACCAAAGATGAACTACAATTTGTTTATTCTTTTTCATACTACTTATCTTTTGCTTTCTTAATTATTGTTAAACATATTATAGATAATATTATTAAAAGCATAACTATTAATAATATAGTTAATTCTACTTCATAACTTGTTTCAGATATATTTAGAATTTGTGCTAATAATTTCATTTAAATCACCAATATAATTATACTAAAATTTAATATTTCATTCAATATTATTTATGTACTTGATAACTACGGTATGTTATAATTAGTTAGAGGTGTAAATATGAAAAAAGATATAAAAAAAGAAATAGAAAATACTGTTAATGAAAAAGTAAATTTTATTAATAAAACTCCAGAAAATATTAAGATTGCATTTTTACTTAATTTAGCATTTTCTATTGTAGAAGCAATTGGTGGAATTTTAACTAACAGTATTTCTATTATTTCAGATTCTCTTCATAATTTAGGAGATTCTATAACAATTGGTATAAATTATATATTTGAAAAGAAAAGTAAGAAACTTCCTAATAAAGAATATTCTTATGGATATTTGAGATATACTATGTTAGGTTCTTTAATAGCATCTTTCGTTTTACTTGTAGGTAGTGTTATTATTATTTACAATGTTGTCCCAAGATTAATTAAACCTTTAAGTGTTAATTATGATGCGATGATAATATTCGGTATATTTGGTCTTTTAATCAATTTATATGCAACTATTAAAATTATGAGAAGTAAAGATAAAGATAAAAAAATTAACACTCATATGATTGAAGATACTGTTATTTGGTTATTCATTCTTACTGGAAGTATATGTATTAAAGTGTTTGATTTAGTTATTATAGATCCAATTTTATCATTATTAATAGCTGTTTATATTTTATATCAAGTTTACAAATATATGAAAAATATATATAACATTTTTATGGAGAAAGTTCCTAAAAACGTTAAGATTGATGAAATAAAGAAAGATATAGAAAGTAATGAAAATATAGATAATGTTCATCATATACATATATGGTCTATGGATGGAGTTAATAACTATATGACTGCTCATATACATTTAAATAAAATACTAAATGAAGAAGAAATAATTAAAACTAAGAATGATGTTAAAAATAAACTTAAAGAAAATAAAATAAATCATATTACTTTAGAAGTTGAATATTTCAATGAAAAATGTGATTCGAGTAACTGTAAAAACTAACTTAGTGTTAGTTTTTTTGTTTATTTATTTAGTTAAATTTGCTACAATTATATTATAATAAGGAGTAGATATGAACGAAGAATATGATTCAATTATAGTTGGTGCTGGAAATGCTGGTTTAATGGCTGCTTTAAACATCGCTAAGAATGGTAAAAATGTTTTAATTTTAGAATCTAATAGTATGCCTGGTGGACTAGCTACTAGTTTTGTTCGTGGAAGGTTTGAATTTGAAGCATCACTAAGAGAATTAAATGATTTTGGTAGTGAAACTAACAAAGGAGATATTCGCAGTTTATTTGATAAATTTGATTTAAATGAATCTATTGAATGGGTAGAACTTCCTGAAGCATATAAAATAATTAAAACTAATAATCCTAAAGAAGAATATGTTATTCCATTTGGTATAGATGAATTTATTAAAAAAATGGAAGAAATAGAAGAAGGTTCAAAAGATAAAGTATCAGAGTTCTTTGAACTAGCTAAAGAAGTTTATAATGGTGTTTCATACATTAAAAATAATGGCTATGATTATGATTATTTAAAAAGTAATTATCCTAACTTTGTAAATACTGCTTCATATTCAGTAGATGAAGTGTTTAAGAAATTAAAACTTCCTAAAAAGATTGAAGATATTATTAAGTCTTATTGGATATATTTTGGTGTTTCATCAATTAATATGAATTTTGCTCAGTATATATATTTCTTCTATCAATATATTAATATGAAGGGATATGTTCCTAAAAACAGAAGTCAAGAAATATCTAATGCTATTGAGAGCAAAATAATTGGTTATGGTGGAAGGATATATTACAATGAAACTGTTAATAAAATCTTAGTAGAAAATAATGAAGTCTGTGGAGTAACTACTAAAAAAGGAAATATTTATAAATCAAAACATGTTATTGTGAATAGTAGTCCTTTAAATGTTTATTCTACTATGCTTGATAATGTTCCTAGTTTTGCTTTAAAACTTACTAACAGTAGAAAACTTGGAGCTAAAGCTATTACTGTTTACTTAGGTCTTAATAAAAGTGCTAGTGAACTCGGAATTAAGAATTATATGTATTTAGTTTATAACGATCTTGATAGTAATATTGAGAGTGAAAAAATGAAAAGTATTGACTCTAATACTATTATTGTTACATGTTTAAATAATGCTGTTAGTGATGCTTCAATAGAAGGAACAACTATTTTAACTATAACTGCTTTATATTTTGATAATCCATTTGATAAAGTATTAAATGAAGAAATTTATTATTCTTTTAAAGAAAAGATAGCAAATAAATTAATAAATAGATTAGAAACTGCTTTAGGAGTCAATATTAAAGAGAATATCGAAGAAATAGAAATATCTACGCCGATTACATATTCTAAATATAATAGCTCTCCTGATGGCTGTATTTATGGTTATACAATGAATAACTTTGATTCATCTTTGTCAAGAATGAGTAATAAAAATGAAGATAATGTTATAAAAGGATTAAGACTATGTGGCTCTTATTCATACTATGGACATGGATATGATAATACATACTTAAATGGATATGAAATTTCAAATATGACACTTAAAGATATAGAAATGGATGGTGAAAAATGAAAGCAATAAAAATATCATCTTTTCCTAATAAAGATTTTAAGAAATTTAAAAAAATGAAGGAAGATAGAGAAAAGATTATTAATAAAACTTCATCTTCGCCTATTAACAATGAATATATAGTTGATAGAATAGCTAAAAGTATTCACCCTTCTTATCAAAAATTAATGATTAAAAATATTGTTGATGTTAATGATGATATTAAAATATTTTATTTTTGTAATGCTGATGGTGGAAGTTTAGCTACATTTAGACCTGGTCAATATATAACATTACAATTCCAATTTGATAATAAATTCGTATCACGTGCTTATTCATTATCTAGTTCTCCAAAAGATGCACTAAATAATGTATATAGAATAAGTGTTACAAGAATTAAAAATGGTTTAGTTTCTAACTATATGTTAGATAAATTAAATATTGGTGATACTGTTGATTCTTTATCACCTTCTGGATATTTCTTCCCTTCTAGTATAAGGGATAAAAAGCAAATAGTTGGTCTTGCTTCTGGATATGGAATTTCTCCTCTTTTATCTATTGCTAAAAGTATTGAAGATAAAACTATTGATAAGGATATAACAATTTTCTATGAAGCAAATGATGAAAATTCATTTATATATAAAGATGAGCTAAAAAGACTTTCCAATACTTATAACAATATTAGAGTTATCTTTATAAATAAAAACAATTCTAAAAATAGAATTACAGTTAATATGATCAAGAGCTTTGTAACTTCTAATTTTACTGTATTTGCTTGTGGGAGTTTAGATTTCTATACTGAAATGAAGAACGAACTTTCTATTCTTAATTTGGATATTAAAGATACGAGATTTGAAAGTAGTCCACTTATAGAAGAAAATATAGCAGATACTGTTGAAACTCCTAATGTTGTTGATATAGTTGTTGAAGAACCTAAAAAGAAAAAGAAGAAAAAAGTTAAAGATGATGAGAAAGAGTTGAAAGAAGAACCTGAAGTTGAAGTTAGTGAACAAACACCTACTGAACTTCCAACTCAATATAATATAAAAGTATTTTCAAATGATGAAGAATATAATGTTACCTGTTTTGAAAATCAAACTATATTGTCTGCATTAGAATTAAGTAATGTACGAGTTAGAAGTAAGTGTAAATGTGGAGAATGTGGTTATTGTAGAAGTCTACTTCTTTGGGGAACTATTCGTGTTAAAGATGGAATGGAACATAGACGTAAAGCTGATATAAAATTTAATTATATTCATCCATGCTGCAGTTATCCTACTAGTGATATTACAATAAAAATAGATAACTAAAAAGAAGATTACTCATCTTCTTTTTTGATTCCAAAAAAAGTTTGTTTTATATTTTCAATATTCGGATAGTCTTTGTTATTAATGCTTTTTAAGAATGTCTTTCTATCGTAATAAAGATTTATCTTTTTAACTTTGTTCTTCTTTGTATCTATTATGTAATAGTATGTAGTATTATCCATTCTGCATCCACTACTACCTATTCCATAGAATTCTTTTCCATTTATGAAGTCTATTCTTCCAGCGTGTTCATGTCCATAAAATACATAGTCACTATCTATTTTATCCATTTCTTTTTTATATGTGTCATCTCTAAAAATACTTAAATGTTTAAATGGATATTTTGTTTTATTATCAAATAAAAAATGTATAAGTGTATATTTTTTATTGTTAATAGAAAGTTCATATGATAAATCTTGATCTTTTAGTTTTTTTAGATTTTGTTTTGAGATAGTACTTGTTACCCATAAATTATGATTCTTTTTATTTATATTACTATCTGGGTCTATTGAAACACCTTTAGTACAATAAAGTTCATGATTTCCGAGAATAAATGTTACTTTTTCTTTAAATAGTAAATCTAAGCATTTGTTTGAATCAGGTCCAAGTGAAACTGCATCTCCTAAAAAAATAGTTTTATCTATGTGTTTACCTTTTATATCTTTTATGATAGATTCTAATGCTTGATAATTTCCATGTATATCTGAGAATACTGCTATTTTCATATTATTCACCATTATAAGTTTAACATTTTTATAAATAAAAAAGAATTATATTTATTATGTTTTACACATTTTATTTAATTAAAAACTCGAACTTTTATCGTCCGAGTTAATTTATAATATTGGAGGAGCCAGTCGGATTTGAACCGACGATGGAGGTGTTGCAGACCTGTGCCTTACCACTTGGCTATGGCTCCATGTGCATATAATTATAGCAAATTATATGCATCATTTCAACACTAATGTGTATTTTATGCCCCTAATTGTTAAAATTATTTCGATTTTATTTGCTTCTGCTAATTCAGAAGGTACTTCAACATAAGAATATTCATCTGTTTTTAATTTAGTAGGTATTTTAGTAATTGAAGCAGTTTTATATTTTCCTCTATATCTATAACTTATTTTTCCAAAATAACTTAATAAATCTCCTAAGTTAGTTATATACTTATTCATGTATAAATCTTCATCTAAATCTAGTGTTCCTCTTAGCTTTAATACAGATAAATTTCCTTTTCCTGTAGAGATTGGCTTTACTATATATGTATTAATCATACAATTATTTTCTTCTATGCAATACTCGTACTTTTCTTTATATGTAGTAGCTATTTCATATGAGTTTAATACTATATTTGTTTTACCTAACATTGTTTCTTCAAGATTTAGTCTTATTGGTAAATATAATTTTCCATAATCTTCATCATGATCTATATATTTTGGAACAATATTAATATCTTTATATTCAGATTCTAAAGTAGTAAAATTTCCGTAATCATAGTTTTTAATTTTTAATATAAACTCTGATTGGTTTACACTATTATCTAGTTCAAAAACTATTATAAATTCTTTTGTCTCTCCACTCTTAATTTCAAAAGGACTATAAGTTTTTCCGACATCAATAAATTTGTTATCTAGACCAAATGTTGGAATTAACATCGTATTATTTAATTCCAATCTAAATGTTTCTCTATATAAATTATAATTAGTCGTTGTTTTGTTATTTGCTTTTATTTTTATTAAGACATATTTTTTATCTTTTGTTATTACATTATCATTTATGTCTTTATCTGTTACATAAGAAGACATTACAGTGTAATAAACATTATTAGCAAGTATTTCTACGTTTTCATTATAACTAACGTTATATATTTTTATATTTACAAAAATTGCTAATGAAGTCGCTAATACTATTATTGATGCTAAAACAGTTACAATAAATTTATTTTCCAGTATAAAGTATTTTGTTAATCTCAATGTTTTTCTTAAAAATCTTGCTGTTTTATAATTGTTTTTGCCAAATTCTACTTCTACTTCTTCGTAGTCTTTGGTATCTATTTGCATTTCTTCTAAATCTTTTTTGAAATCAAATTGTTTTAAATTAAATCCTAACGTTCTTCCGCAAATTATAAATAAGAAGACAATTTGTGGTAGTGAAACTATAACGCTTATATCTCTGATAGCTCTAACTGTTTCTATACCTAAACTTTTACTTTGCAAGTTTTGGAATATTGATAACATGTAAATAAAATAAACAAATAAAATAATATAATATAAACATAAGAATACATAAGTTTTTCTATCTTTATTTTTTAAAGATAAAATGAAATATATTAAAGCACTTACCAGTACCGCTAGAATAGTTACTACAAATAATGTTAAGTCTATGTATTCTGAAGCTAGCATTGATGACATTACGTAATAATGATTTGCTGCATAATCGCTAAAGAATGTGTAAATATTTATTGATTTTACCGCTAAAAAAACCAGCATAGCAAAAAGAATGCCATGTATCCATCTAAATTTTTTTATTAGAAAAGCATAAGGTTTTTTTATTATCACCCTAACCAACTCCTACTATAAAAATTATATCATGATAAGAAAAAAAAGACTAGATACTTAGTCTATTTTTTATAATATATCATTTGCCCTGGTAATAAATAAATTGTTTTATTGTTACTAACAATATCTGACTCTTTTACACCAAATATATTACTAACATTATAAAGTGTGTCTCCATCTTTTGTTATATAATAACTAACATCTTTTTTAGGAATTAGTAATGTTTGTCCAGGGTATATGTAATCATCTAAATTTAATCCATTTAATTCTGATAATAATTTTGTATTAACATTGAACTCTTTTGAAATCTTATATAAAGAATCACCTTTTTTTATTTCATATAATGTATAAAATGGACTTTCTAGTTTCTTATCACTATTTTTATCTATCATAATAATCACCTAGTGTATTATATGATTTCTTTTTGTAAATGCTATTTATTATACATAAAAATTGTATTATCCTTATTAAAGTTTAGTTCATAATTATAAAATACTTTGTTATTTCCTTTTAAAGGGTTATATAAATATAAATTATCTTCAAAAATATAATATATATCATCTTGATACTCATAGATAATGTTTGATATATTGTTTGATATTTTAATCGTAATATTACTATTTTCATTTATTTGTTTTAATAAAATATTATTATCTATTTTATAAGTATAATTTGATCCTTTTGTATCTTCTATTTTAAATTTATTTATTTTATACTCAGTTTTACTGCATGTTACCCATTCTCCATCTTTGTACTTAGTAAATCCTTTTTCTGCGTTTCCTATTACTGTTAATTTACTATTTTTTAGATTTAATTCATATAACACGCTATTTTTATTATCAAATATATATAATTTATTTTTTATATTACCAACTATATATGAATCAAAATCTATTTTCTTTTCTAATGATATAGAATCTATTTTATATGTTTCAAGATTTAATTTTATTAGTTTTGAATATTCGTGTTCTTCATCATAATTTGGCATATATATTGTATTATCTATGATATATGAAAGACTATTATCATATCTATCTTTTTTAAATACATTTACATTCTTATATGATTTACCATTCATGATTATATAGCCTTTATAAGTCCATAGAGCCATATATTCATTATCCTTAAGTAAATTATAATACTCGAAGTCTTTTTTTGGTTTTGAGTCTAAATTAGATTTAAATTGATAATCAGTTAACATTTCATCATCTATAAGATTATAGTCAACATATTCTTCAGTTTCTTTATCATAGCATAATGGATAAGTTTCCATATCCTTAATAGAAGGAATTATACAATAATAGTTTGTTAAATCTAGTTCTTCTATTTTATTAATTTTGGTTTTAGATAATTTTCTTTTAGAATATATATCAAAATTATATGTTTTATCTTTATTAATTTCAAAATAAAATCTTTTATCTTTATAAATTGTTTTAACATCGTATCCGTTTACTTTATACTCTATTTTATAATTTGATATATAAAATTTTGTTAATACAGCAATTATAGTTATTATTATAATTAAGAATAAACCTTTTTTCATATACTTCACCTATAAAAATTATACTATATACAAAGAAAAAAAACTAGTTTCCTAGTTTTTCTTTACTTTCTTAGTTTGCTAATAAACCTGCTTTTGTTAGCATGTTTCTTGTACCAGATTCGTCTTGTTCTCCAGTATGATCTAGTACGAAGTTTCTATCTTTTACAATAAATGTATATGGAACATATCCTTCATATTTTTGTAAATTAATAGAATTTGTTAATATTGTATAATCATCTTGAGATAGTTGATCTGATTCAAAGAAATATAATTTGATTTTTTCTTTTTCACAAATTTCAGTTATGATTGGTTTATAGTTTTGGCAATGTGGACAAGTACTACTTGCAATAACTGTAACTACTCCTGCTCCACTATTTAAATCATTATACCAATTTTTAATTGTATCTGATGCTAATGAAACATCAACTTTCTTTAATTCAGTACCACCTGAATTTTGATTGTTATTTTCTCCACCATCACTTAATATAAACGAAATACCAACAAATGCCCAAATACATAATGCAACTAATCCTGCTTTTCCTGCTTTAAGTGCATCTTCTTTTCTTTTGTTTTTCCATACAAAATATAGTATTATTCCAACTGGTGGTAGTACTAAACCGATTAATACCCATAGCCATCCTAAATTAGCATTTTTTTTCAAAGGTTTTTTTGCTTCTTTTACTTCAACTACTACCTTTTCTGCATTAACTACAACTTTATCTACTTTCTTTTCTGTAGGCTCTACAGTAGTTACTTTTTTAGCAGTATTATTTATCTTTTTTCCTTTTTTATTGTTTTTAGCTGTTGCCATATATTTACCTCCATATTAAGTTTATCTTTTTTCACGTTAAATTACAAGAAAAAAAGAGAAATATCTCTATATTTCTCTTTTTATTCACATTTTTCTTCGCCTTGTACAGTTCTTGTTTCTCCAGTTTTTGTCCATCCAGATAAGCTTGTACGTTTACTCCATTTATAAACTGTCTTCTTGCTTGTTGTCTTAGTTGCATTAATTTTTGTACTAGAGTATTTGTTACATTTGTTGCCTTCTAATTTATATCCACTATCACATTTTTTTACTGTTGAAGATTCTTTTACTGTTTTCTTACAATACTTACCGTCAAGAGTATATCCCTTTTCACAAGTATAATGATAAGAACCATTAGTTACATAATAACATTTTAAACTTGATCCAGTTCCAGTTGAATAATTTGAATTACTTGGACATTTATATGAGTATCCACCTGATACTTTTTCTAAGTAATAACATTTTAAGTTAGCTCCTGAACCATAGCTTCCATCAGCATATGATGG
>ERZ857629.3834-NODE-3834-length-12243-cov-2.313259_pt1 | contig 12243 bp, 7 predicted proteins | sample MGYA00519700_ERZ857629 | MGnify/ENA primary metagenome ERZ857629 (study PRJEB31778, sample SAMEA3449351) | human gut metagenome | biome: human gut; feature: human-associated habitat; material: faeces | place: United Kingdom | collected 2010/2012 ... | reverse complement strand
GGTGAAGGTGCCGGTGATGTGTAGTCTCGTCAGCAGCAACATCGTCATACTGCCTGAGGATACGGTTGCCGGACTGGACGCATGGATGCCGGAATCGGTCGATCTCTTTACCGACCACATGAATATACCGGAATTGAAGTCGGGATTTATCAATCAGTACAATATAGAAGATAATGTCCGGATGATCAAGGCGTTTTATCCGAAGACGGAACACATCGCTTTTATTTCGGACAATACTTACGGCGGCGTCACCATGCAGGCACTGGTGCGGAAGGAAATGAAAAAGTTTCCCGAAATCGACCTGATCCTGATGGACGGCCGGCGGCATACTATCTATACGATTGTAGAAGAATTGCGTCATTTACCGGAGAATACGGTGATCATGGTAGGCACGTGGCGTGTGGATATGAACGAAGGTTATTTCATGCGGAATGCTACTTATGCCATGATGGAGGTTACTCCGACCATTCCGACTTTTACTCCCTCATCGGTGAGCCTGGGGTATTGGGCGATCGGCGGAGTGCTGCCCGATTACCGGAAACTGGGGAAGGACATGGCATTGGCATCTGTACAGATTGATCAATATCCGGCGGATGAACAGCAGCACCTTTCCGTGATTGGCAGCAAGGCCGTACTGGACAGCCGGAAGGTGAAGGAGTGGGGACTGGACCCGGATATCCTTCCTTTTGATGTGGAGATTATTAATCAGACTGTATCATTCTATCAGCAATATACTTATCAGATTTGGTCGGCGTGTGCACTGTTTCTCATCCTTGTGCTGGGTTTGTGCATCTCGCTCTTCTACTATTTCCGCACCAAACGTCTGAAGGACGATCTGCTGAAGTCGGAAAAAGACCTGCGGGTGGCTAAGGACCGTGCAGAAGAATCGAACCGTCTGAAAAGTGCTTTCCTCGCCAATATGAGCCATGAGATACGTACGCCTTTAAACTCCATTGTAGGTTTCTCGGATGTGCTCGCTGTGGGTGGCAATACGGAAGAAGAACAGCAGACCTATTATCAGATTATCAAGACAAACTCGGATTTGTTGCTTCGCCTGATCAATGATATTCTTGATCTCTCACGCCTGGAAGCGAACAGAGTCACGTTGACTTGGGAAGAGTGTGACGTGGTGCAGCTATGCAGGCAGGTGGTGGCATCTGTCAGCGTTTCACGGCAGTCCGGCAATCAGTTTCTGTTTGTCAGCGATTATGAGTCGTTTCGGATGACGACAGACATACAGCGTATGCAGCAGGTGATTATCAATCTGATGTCTAATGCGGATAAGTTCACCAGGAAAGGGCAGATAACACTGGAATTTTCGGTGAATGAAGAGACGGAGATGGCTGTATTCTCTGTGACGGATACAGGGTGCGGCATCCCGAAAGAGAAACAGAAACTGGTATTTGAGCGCTTCGAGAAGCTGAACGAATATGCCCAGGGAACAGGTTTGGGATTATCTATCTGTAAATTGATTGTGCATAAATGGAAAGGGGATATATGGATCGACTCCGAATATACGGGAGGTGCACGGTTCATGTTCTCACATCCGCTTAAAATAGAAAAAGAATGAAACGATTTGCATGTGTTTACGTATGGCTTCTTTGCCTCGTGCTCTCAATTGCGGCACAGGAAAAAGTAGTGAAGCTGAAAATTGTACAGACAAGTGATGTACATGGTAATTATTATCCTTATAATTTTATTACCCGTAAGGATTGGCAGGGCAGTCTGGCACGAATATACGCTTTTGTGGAGAAAGAACGTGAACAATATAAGGAGAATCTTATTTTACTCGACAACGGCGATATATTGCAGGGGCAACCGACTGCCTATTACTATAATTATATAGATACAGTATCACCCCACCTATGCGCGGAAATGATGAATTACATGAAATATGATGCCGGAAATATGGGTAATCATGATGTGGAGACAGGCCGAGCCGTGTTCGACCGCTGGATAAATACCTGTGACTTTCCCGTATTAGGAGCTAATATCATCGATATATCGACCGGAGAACCTCATCTTCCTCCTTATAAGGTCATGGAACGTGACGGAGTGAAAATCGTAATCCTTGGAATGATCACCCCTGCTATCCCTGCATGGCTCTCGGAGAACCTGTGGAAGGGACTGCGTTTCGACGACATGGAGGAGACTGCACACAAATGGATGAAGATCATCCGTGAAAAAGAGAATCCGGACTTGATGATCGGCTTGTTCCATGCGGGGCAGGAGGCTTTCAAAATGTCCGGCAAGTATAATGAAAACGCTTCTCTGAGTGTGGCGAAGAATGTCCCCGGATTTGACATTGTACTGATGGGACACGATCATGCGCGCGAATGTAAGAAAGTGATGAATGTGGCAGGTGATTCGGTACTGGTCATTGATCCGGCAAGCAACGGAATTGTTCTGTCCAACATCGATGTGACCTTGAAACTGAAAGATGGGAAGGTGCGCAGCAAAGATATAAAAGGAGTATTAACCGAAACGAAAGATTTCAGATAGTCGTACGAGTTGTAAATCATAAGACCGCGCACGGTTTTGAAGGTATCCCACGTTAAGGTTATGACCGACTGCCCGCCGTTTGCGGTGTATTCGGTTACAAGATCGAATTCCTTATATTTTACAAGACCGTCGGTAAGATATTCGGTCTTGCTGCCCGCTTTGGTATTGCTTGCCGTAACGGTCGCTTCGGACGCGATATCCTTATAACCCGACAAAAATTCGGGAAGAGGCTGAACCGACCATGTGGGGCCGTTTGTATGCATTACGTTTATGCCGTCGGTGTTTTTAGTCCAGACAATCCTGTCGAGGGCGAGCGCTCTGCCTCCCGCTATGCTTGTACGGTTTTTAAAGGTATGATAAGCGATAAATAATTCGTTACCGCATTGAATGAAACTGTGATGCCCGGCGCTGACTATGTGATTCCAGTTGACAACATCGGAAGAAACAACTATACCGCCGTCGTCTTCGTTTATTTTTCTGAAAGTACCGAGAGGCGAATCGGCTATAGCCTGTTTCACGCGATAACGCGCATCGGTATACCCGAACGCACTGTAAGTCATATAATACTTACCATCTTTGTAAATCATAAACGGACCTTCGTTTACGCTGCCCTCCGAAACGCGCTGTTTAGTGTCGAAGCGTCTGCCGCCCTCTACCGTTTCATATCCGGGATAAGTCAGCATGGTGAGTGTGGAGTAATCAGGCGTGAACCAGTCTTTCATCCTCAAACCGTAGATGAAAGAACCCTCGCCGTAATCGTTGTAGTAACTGAAGAACAGATACTTTTCATTGGTTACGGGATCTATGAACGGACTGGCGTCAAGCGCGTGAGTGCGCGAGATTCCGGGATTTTGTTTCTCTAAAGCGGCGATCGCGGGATTGTTCGTGGTTACATCGAAAACGGGTTTCGATGCCGAAAGCAAATCGCCGTTGGCATCCTTTCTGCCGTCGGGCGAAACGAACGGACCTTTGGGCGAGGACGAATACGCAACCGACAGACAGAGCCTGTTGTTCGCATTCTGATTATATGCGTTATAAAACATATAATACAGTTTGGTCTTTGCGTCGTAAATAACTTCGGGCGCCCAATAGTTGTTAACCGCCCATGTAACGCTGTAATCGGGTGTATAGGCTATGCCCGTACATTCCCAGTGCGATAAATCTTTGGATCGCCAAGCCTGAAAGCCATGGCAACCGATTTCGTCGCTCGTGCCGTAGGCGTAAAAATAACCTGCTTCGTCGCCTCCGAAATGTATATTACGGACGGATCGGCGACCTGAAATTCAAGCGTGTTGACGTAGAACAAATTGCCGTTGTAGCCCATGCTTACGTTTTCGGCTTCGCTTAAAAGTTCGGCGTTATAATTATCACGGGTTAAAACGGTAGCGGCTTCGTTCTGATTTTTATTCGTACAGGACGAAGCAATGCCTGTTACCATTCCCACCGCCAGAATAAGCGATAATATTTTAGCTTTTTTCATACGGAAAAAGTTTCTCCTTTTTTTATTTATGTAGAGATAAAGCAGCGTTACGATTTAAGACCGCTTGCCGCTATACCATCGATAAAGTAGTCCTGTGCGAAAAAGTATATTATCAGCATAGGAACAAGCGCGATAACCGTTCCCGCCATAACTATGTTGGGTTTTTGAACGTAAACGGTAGAGAAAGTACGCAATGCAACCTGCAAAGTCTGAATCTCGGACGATTGCAAGTAAATGAGCGGGTTAAAATAATCGTTATAACCGCCGATGAAGCCGAGCAGTCCTTGCGCAATGAGCGCGGGAACGGACAGCGGTACCATTATGCGGAAGAATATGCCGATATAACTTTCGCCGTCGAGCTTTGCGGCTTCAACTAAACTATCGGGTATTCCCGAGAAGAACTGACGCATAAAGAATACGCATGCAGCCGCGCCGAACATACCGGGAATCATAAGAGGAAGCGGAGTGTCTACCCACTGAATAGCGTCGTAAATAGCGAATTGCGGCGCGATGGTAATCGTCCCCGGGATCATCATGGTGGCAAGCAAAATACTGTACATTACGTTTTTTGCGCGGAATTTAAGTTTGGCAAAAGCGTAAGCCGCCATCGACGAGGTGAACAAACCGATAATCGTCGGCGGAATAATGTATAAAACGGTATTTATAAAGCTGCGCACGAGCGTCGGGAGCGAACTGTCCGGGTTTGCCCTGAACTCGAACGCTTCGATATAGCCCTCAAGCGTAAATCCGTTTGCGGGAATCCATTCAAAGGTCATAGACCTTGCGTCAGCCATAGTTTTGAACGAGGTTAAAATAATTATCGAAAACGGAAAAATGATTATTACGGCATACAAAATAAGCACGAGATAGATAAGCACTTTAGACGCTGTTTGCGATGCTTTGCTTTTTTTGAAACCTGCCGTTCCGTTGTTATATATGTTCGCGTTAGTCATCATAACTCACCCAATATTTCGAAACGATAAACTGTATCGCAGTGACTACAAGTATCATTGCAGAAAGTATCCATGCCGATGCGCTAGCCTCGCCCATGGTGTTGTTATACGCAAACACGCGACGATACAAATAGAAAACTATGGTTATGCCGTCGTTGTTAGGTCCGCCGTCCGCACTTAATACGTTGGTTACGGCAAACGCCTGCAACGCGCCTATAACGCCCATTACAAGAAGGTAAAAACTCGTAGGAGAAATAGACGGCAAAACAATGCTCAAAAACGTTCTTGCTCCGCCCGCTCCGTCGATTTTTGCGGCTTCGATCATATTGTTGTTTACGTTGGTAAGCGCGGCGGTATACAAAACAATACCGAAGCCCATGCCCGACCATACGCTCATAATGATGATAGCCCATGTGTAATACTTGGAGTCGCCGAGCCACTCTATAGCGTTATCGCCCGTTCTGCCGAGAATCTGGTTGATAATTCCGTAGTTGGTGTTGAACATATATTTCCACATAAGGGTTATCGCAACGACCGAGCAAACGTACGGAACGAAAAACAACGTTCTGAAAAACTTTTTGCCGCGAATGGGGCGACTTAAAAAGTATGCTATAAACAGGGCGAAAACCTGACTTATAAGCACGCTTGCACCCATACGGAACGTGTTGCCTATGGAATGAACGAATACGGGATCGGTAAGTACCGTTTTAAAGTTATCGAACCCCGCGGGCGTTGCGCCCTCGAACCCGAAACCGCGCATGTGCAAAAACGCCATAGCAAGCGCAAGCACCAGCGGAACAAGCCCGAAAATCAAAAAACCTATGATAGGAATGGATGCAAGCAGCGTTCCCGCAATTTCCTCTTTATTTACGCTTTTCTTCCTTTTAAAGCCCGCGGCGGGCGCGCCGGATTGTGCACTCCCGCCGCAGTCTGCGGACGAATTTCTTGCGAAACTCATAATTTTCCTCCTCAAAAGAGCCTTATTTCTTCTTGGTGTATTCCTTTAACTGTTCCCAGGTCTTTAAATACTTTTCGTCGGTTTCAAACTGAGATAACGTCTTTTTGCCGTTTCTTACATCGCCGTTAAGAACGCCTGCCCAACCGTCGATCCACAGCTTGTCGGTAAGATACCACCAGTCGCCCGGGGTTTCGTATTCGGCTGCGCGAACAAAAACTATAGAGTTTTGCGGGTTTTTATCGCTCTGAAGGAATACTTCGGAATTAGCGATTTCTTTTTGCGAGGGAATTGCAAAGCCCGAAAGCGATTGAGCGGTCTGACCCGTTTTGCCGCCGATATATTCGGCAAATTTCCATGCCGCGTTCTTCTTGGTCGATTTAGCGTTTATGCACAAAGCAACGCTGCCCGAGTGTCCCGCCTGTATGCCGTGGGTTAAAATATTGCCCTCCGCATCGTAAGTTTTATACTGCGGAAGCGGAGCTACGTCCCATTTATACTTGCCGTCCATCTGAGCACGGAATTCAACTACGTTCCATCTGCCGTCAACGAGCATTGCAAGGTTACCCGTGGAAAACGCCGCGGTTTTACCTGCGTCGCCGCCGATCGACGTGGGCGACGGACAAATGCCGTAACCTTTAAGACTTCCGTCTACTACTACGTCGCTCTTCTGACCGATACGAACGAATTCGATAAATGCTTCGCGCTGAGAAGGCAGTTCGTTGAGTCTGCCCTCGGTTACAGCCTGCAAAATTTCGCTGCGGATCGCGCGTGCGCTTGCGGCGGCTTTGGTGTTGACGAGTTTATCCTGCCACGAAATGATTTCGCCCGCTTTATAGTGATTGCCGTTAACGGTGAATCCGGCGGCGTTGTCGTCGGCTACGATATAATTCTTGGTGCTGTCCATAAGGGTGAAATCGTAATAACCGCCGTTATATGCGGCATCGTCGGTAGCAACGTATTCGATACAGTCGCCGCCTACGCTCCAACCGTAATTGAACCACCATTCGGTAAAGTAACCGTAAATATTGTTTTTCTTTTCGGTTTTGCGTGCGCTTTCCTGAACTAAAGTAGCTAAAGCTACGCATTCATCCCAACTCATGGGAACCTGATTGTTGAAATACTTTTTGCCGTCGAGTTCAAAATAACCTTTTTCCTTTACTTCGCCGTTGATACCGTATTGTTCTTTGGTCTTACCGCGCGAATCTGCGACACCGCCGTTGAATTTGGCTAAATCTTCGGCTGCAACGCTTATGGTGGTTACGCCCGCTTTTTCAAAATAGGTTTCGTTATAGTAAATAACTGTAGGACCTATGTCTTTGGGGATACCCCAATAATGTGCGTCGGAACCTGTGGAAGTAGTGGTGTTGACGTCGTATTTGAAACGGTTGACCGACGTTTCCCACATTTCTTCTATTTTTACTTCCTGACTGGTCTGAAGATATTTATCGAGAGGCTCGAGATATCCGAGTTCGGCATACGATTTAAAATCGGAATCGCCTACGTACAAAATATCTACCGAAGCTTTGGACTGTCTTAACGCCATTTTAGCGTTTTCGCCGTAACCCTCGCTGCCCTTGTTTTCCTGATTAACTTTAATAACTCCCTCGTTCTGAGCGTTAAAATCGGCTACGAGTTTGTTGAAAACGCTTACTTCGTTTTCGTCGCCGTAATACCAGAACGAAACGTTGGTTACGCCGCCGGGACCCGGACGGATATTGCCTTCCGAATCGAGGTCTACGTCGCCGCCGCCTTTGTTACCGCAGCCCGCGCAGCCTATCGTCAGCAAGCCCGCAAGTAAAAGAGATAAAAATTTTGACGATTTTTTCATGATGTTCTCCTTTTGAAAGTATTTTTGCCCGCCGCCTTTACAACGGCGGGCAATGTTTATGGTTTGTGAATTATGCTCTGTTGATTGTGAAATTGCGCATGAAATCTCTCCAGCCGTTCGGGTGGAACTGTCCGCCGATATCGACCGTAACGCTTTCGCTTTCACTGTTTATGTTGATGAGATGTTCGTTTGCAACGAAGAATTCGATATACAGCGTATCACCGTCATCGGTGTGAGTATACTTCATAGCGGCATCGGTTACATAACCCGTATGATAGAGTTTGCCGTTGAACAACATTATTCTCGCACCATGAGTGTTTGCGTTGCCGAAGAACTCAAGGTTAACGTTTTGCCACCAGTTACCCTCTACGTTTGCATTAGATACCGCTATGGAAGGAGCTGAAAGTTTATAGAATGCATACAAACCGTCGTTTCCGAGGAATGCAGAATACTGACCATTGCCACAGGCGAAATCGTTGAACGTGCTGTTTGCCCAATCCGCTGCGTCGCCGTCGATAGTACGGAGCGTTGCAGTCTTAATACCATTACGGGTAACTATAATATTGCGCATTCCGGGATCTGCTTCGGGAACGTACCAGAAATCTCCGCCTGCCCATGCAGAACCTGTTTCGCCGCCCGTCTTCCATGCAAAACCAGCATTCATTGACGTAGCGTCGTTATCAAAGTTTTCTATCATAGAATAGGAAATGAATACCTCGACCTTAGTGTGTTGTTTGCCGTTTTCGGTTACGGTTACAAACTTAAAGTCGGTTATCGTGGCTGTAGCATCGAACGTCCAACGCGAAGTCTGACCGTTTGCCGAGGCAAAACGCTGCTTACCGTCGGGTAGTCTGAACTCGATATTCGTATTATTAAACCATTCGCCCAAGTTACTTACGTAATTGTTGTGAATTACATCGTAGAATAAATACAATCCGTCGCTTGCCAAAGTTGCGTAAACTTTAACCTCTCTGCCGTCGGTTGCGGGAATGACTACGGGGTTTGTAAGTTCTTCATCCGTCCAGTCGCTCATATCTCCGTCTACGGTTTTTGTTTGCTCGTAAATCTGAAGCGAATCGAGTTTTGCTCTTAAATCGGTTGCATTTGTTATGGTAACTGCGTCTTTAACGTACATATCCATATTGAAGTTTACAACCGAAGCGGCAACTTTTTCGTCTGTTTCAAAAATACCGCGAAGAACGTTTACTACCTTGCCTTCCGAAATAAACCAAACGTCTTTGCCGACTTTAGCGATAGCGAGCGTTATATAGCTGTGATCTGTGTTATAGTCGAAGCTGACGCCGTTGGGATATGCGGAGAGGTACTGATTGTTGTATATCCAGTTAAATTCGCTCCAGCAACCTGCCCACTGCCAATCTTTTTTGGCAACTTCGGGTCTTAATACTACCTGAGACCAACCGTTATTATAGTACGTTCCGTTGCTATTAGCACCTTTTGCAAGATCGATGAACCAGAACCACAGTCCCTTTTGCGAACGGAATGCAAGACCTGCTTTGGGTAAATCGTCGGGATAGTTAGTTCCCGCGATAGAAATTTTAGCTTCGGCATAGAAATCCGCGGCATAGATATCGCTGAAATAAAGTTGCGATTCATATTTGCCCGTGTTGTGAATAATGCCGTTTTCTTCAAACTTCCAGCCGCTGCTGTAAGAATATGCGGGTGCGCCGTCCACGGTAACGCTGCCCATGCCGTAATTGGCAACTTCTCTTTCAACGCCGATAGCTTCGCAAATTGCTTTATCGAACGCGGCGTAACCGTCAAGACCGTAATGCAAACCGTCGGGTGCGAACCACTGATAGGTGTTGTCTTCGGAGTTAGCGGTGATTATTGCGTTCATGTCGATGAAATTAAGTTTTTCGTTAGTAGATGCAACCGCGGAAACAGCTGCGTTAACCTGGTCGTATGCACCCCAATACTGCGGAAACATCATGTTGTGCGCAAGACCTGCATAGTAAATGTTAACGTTCGGGAATGCTTCGGAAAGCATTGTGAACAGTTTGCCGATATTGTTTGCGGTGTCGACTACGGATGCGCCGTTGTCGATGTCGTTAACGCCGATATGCATGATTACGTTCTTGGTACTGTATTTTACCTGAAGAGTGTTGATCATGTTTATCCAATAAGCGGTCTGAGTTCCGCCTACGCCTTCGTTAGCGGCTTTTAAAGAACCGAAAGTGTTTTCCCAGGTATACCAGAAAGCGGTGTCGATATAACTGTCGCCTATGAAGAGGTAATCAATGCTTTGCTGAACGATCTTCTTGTCGGCAAGGTCTTCCGCGTCGGTGGTGAAGGTGTAATCTTTGACGCTCATCGTAATGTTGAAGGATGCGATACCGACGTATGCGTCTTCTTCGTGTCCGATGCCGCAAGATACGGTTTTAACGTAAGTGCCGTTTACATAGAGTTTGAACACGCCGTTCTGACGATAAACGCCGAGCGTTACATAGTTGTTATTCTGATATGCCGCAGAAGTGACGTTTTCGCCGCTGATTGCGCCGATATCCTGCCAGTTACCCGCCCATGCGCCTACGCCTGCACGGTTGTTGTAACCTAAACGAATAGAATTTTCGTTAATGGCCGTGCCCTCCGCTGCAGCTGCGTCTACGTAGTAGAAGAAACCGTTCGCACCGTCTTCGCTTGTTACGGTAAGACCGAATTTACCCCATTTTTCACTGTTTAAAAGAGCGGTAACGGAGAACTTGGCTTCCATATAATAGTTAAGCGAGTTGGAATTACGCATGTAGATAAGGTTATCTTTGTTATCTACGCTTGAGCTTGAAATGGTTGCGTCGACTGTGCCGTCGTCGCCGTCGATATTCCATACCGAAGAAGCAACGAGAACGTCGTTTACGGTGCCCCAAGTCATTCCGAACTGAACGTACGGGTTAGCCGAGAAAGTTCCGTTTTCGCCTACCGCGACGAAAGTATGAACGTTCTGATTATCCGCACCGAAAGTCTTATCGTAAACGGATGTTAAAGTGATCGCGTCGTTGGCGTTGGTCAATCCGAACACAACGGCTAAATCTTTATTTTCGTAAGCAACTTCGGTTTGCGCGTAAGGAACGGTTACGGTAAGCATATAGCCCGCTATGGTCTGATTATCAAGCGTGAAATTGTCGGCTTCTGCCGTTATGCCCGAATCGGCTACCGTAGTGCTTGTTTTAAGATTTTTAACGGTCATCGTGCCGTTTACGTCTACGGATACCGATATCGCGCCGTCGCTATACCCTTTAACGCGCTGTACTTTGCTTATTAAAAATTCGATGCCGTCGTTGGCGAACATGTTGTCGCCGTCGGCAAAAATCGTATCGTCTTCTACGTATTTAATTCCGTCCTGCATGTATTCGACAATCCAACTTGCTTTTGCGGATTTATCGCCTGCGACAGCGACCGTTTTTATCGCGCTTTGCGGAATTTCTTCAAGGAAAACTGCATCAATAGGTTCGTCCGGTTGTTCTGTGCCGGAACTGCTTGACGAATCGCCCGAGCCACCCGAACTGCTCGAATCGTCGTTGATTTCGGAACTCGATTGCAATGACGAATCGACGGAATCTTTATCGCTTATTCCGCAAGAAACAAACGCAAAAAGCGCGCTTATGCAGAAAACTACGAGAAGAATCGTTAATAATCTTTTTCCCTTACTCATATAAGACCTCCATAGTCTTTTTTTTATTTTACTCGCTTTAAACGTGCGTTTTATTGCTTTTTTTGCCGAAAATTGACGAAAAACAAGCAACGTTAACGTTAACGTTTTAAACGAATAATCCGTAAATGATTACGGAACTACGTTTGTATTTCCGCCTGTTGCGGCGGAAAAATATTAAGTTGTAGTTCCGTCTGCCAAAAATACGTCGGCTTTTTCCTTTTGCGTGAACGCGCAGCCGTTTTCTATTTTATTAAGCAATACGGAAACCGCGCGTTCGCAAAGTTTTAATTTGTCGGTGCCGACAGACGTTAAGCGTTTAGGAATTTTGATTTCTTCCTGTATGTTATCGTACCCCACTATTTTTACGGGCGGTAAGTTGTATTTTTCGATATAGAACAGCGTTTCAAACGCTATCATATCGTTAAAGCAAAAGATACCGTCCGGGTAGGCGTTATTTTTACCGAGTTCAAATATTTTTTCGCCGAAAGCCTCTACGGATAGCCCCGACCTTATGAGCAAATCGGTTTTAAGTCCGTTTTCTTCTATCGCGGTTTTAAAGCCCTGAAAACGATCGTATGCGCAAGTGAGCGACAGTACTTCCGAAATCATAAGCAACTTGCGACAGTTTGCGTCGATAAGTTTTTTTGCGGCAAGCATACCGCCCTTTACGTCGTCGGTATAAACGTAATCGACGCCCGCAATCTCCGTGCGTCTTCCGAAAAGCAGCACGGGTACTTTGTATTTTTCTATGAGAGAAGAAATCTCGTCTTCGGGTTCGATAAAGCTGATTATTCCGTCAACGTTGTGCGAGGCGGCGGTCATGTACGCCTCTTCGTCGAGCATGGCTTTCGGTTG
>ERZ857629.3833-NODE-3833-length-12246-cov-2.956033_pt1 | contig 12246 bp, 10 predicted proteins | sample MGYA00519700_ERZ857629 | MGnify/ENA primary metagenome ERZ857629 (study PRJEB31778, sample SAMEA3449351) | human gut metagenome | biome: human gut; feature: human-associated habitat; material: faeces | place: United Kingdom | collected 2010/2012 ... | reverse complement strand
CTTCAAAAATCTGCTTGGCGGCGACGCGGATATAATCTTCTCCACGCCGATTTCCGCCGAGCAGCAGAAAATGGCGGTAGCGCATATTGTCAGACAGCTTTTTGAGGCGTTTTCTATTGACGATACAAAGAGAGCCGAAGGGTCGGGTCTTTTAAAAGGTACCGGCGGAGAATTTACGACGGGTTTTTTTATCCGACAAACGGCCATTCCCGAAGCAAGAGCTGAAATAACACAGGAGGCATAAAGCACGAGGCCAATGCTCTCGCTTTGGTACATTCCCCTGCCCACGGCTGTTATGCAAAAGGCGGGTGTTGGGCAAAAGCAGAAAAGAAGCAGACGGCGTGAAATCTGCAAAGAGATTTTTTGCTGTTTTAATAGCGGGCTCAGCATTGCGGCGGCGGCAGGATAGCCCCCGAGGAGGGAAAAAAAGAATATATATGAAAAGCCTGAAAGCCTGCCGAAAAGCAGTTTTGAAATGTGTGGAAGCAGTTTTGAAAAAAGACGGTCTCCCCCGCTTTCAGACAAAAGCAGGCAAAGGCACATAAAGGGAAAGACTGACGGAATTATGACCGATGTGCAAAGAGACGCGCCGCTTTTCGCTCCCTGCGCCGTAACATCGCCGAAAAAAACAAATCCCGCCGCCAGAGCAAGCATAAGCACAGGCGGCAGGATAGCAGTAAAATGAATCTTTAATTTTTTCATACCCATCACCTTACATATACAATATATATGAGGCGATAGCGGGGATATGCGCGGTGGGGTATATGATGTATTACAATATAGCATACAGATATATTCCGCGGGTGCGGGAGTGATATATTGCTTATTACATTATTTATTGCTTGTGGTCAGATTGCTTACGGCCGACGGTTATATAACGGTCAGTTCTTTTTCCGACTCGGTGAAATCTTCGAAATCGTTTGAAGTAACGCAGCCGAAATCCTCTATCCTCACGCCGAACTTGCCCGGAACATAAATCCCCGGCTCGACGGTAACGACGTTGCCCTTTTCGAGGGTGTCGGGAGAAAGGGGCGAAAGGTTGGGAAATTCGTGAATATCAAGACCTACGCCGTGACCTGTGGAATGGGTGAAATATTCGCCGAAGCCCGCCTCGCTTATAATGTCGCGGCAGATCTTATCGGCATCGCGGCATTTAAGGCCGGGGGCAAGGGCGGCAATTCCCGCTTTTTGGCTTTTAAGGACGGTGTTATAGACCTCTTTCATTTCGTCGGTGACAGAGCCGATAGCTACCGTGCGGGTCATATCGCTGTGGTACCCGTCGACTATGGCGCCAAAGTCCATTGTAACAAAATCGCCCTTTTCGATTTCCCTTTCGGTCGGTACGCCGTGAGGCATCGAGGTGCGTTTGCCCGATACGACGATGGTATCGAAGGATTCCTTTTCGGCCCCCTGCCGTTTCATAAAAAATTCAAGCTCCAATGCGGCGTCGCGCTCGGTAACGCCGGGGCGCAGGAAATTGCAGATGTGGGTAAATGCGAGATCGGTCAATCGCTGCGCCTCGATTATGCGGCGTATCTCATCGCGGTTTTTGATCATTCGGAGCTTTTTAATACCCTCGTCAAATCCGCCGTCGCTGAAAAATTCCACACTTCCGCAAAGACCTTTAAGACTTTTAAGGCGGGCAAGGGAGGTGCTTCCCTCGACAACAACCTTTTTAACCGAAAGCTTTTGCAAAAGCTCCTTTAAAAAGTCGCCGTAGTTTGATACCTGTATAACATTTATACCGCTTATCTTTTGCTTTGCTGCTTCGATATATCGGCCGTCGACGCCGAAAACGGCATATTCTCTTGTGACGACAAGCATTCCGTCGCTTGAAGGAAAATCGGTGAAATAACGGCGTGAAACGGCGTTTTCGATAAGGGCGCAATCGGCGCACTGAGGTATAATTTCCGAAAGGGCTTTACATCTTGACATTATTTTTGCTCCAAATAAAGTTTTTTCATAAAGGCGGCGTCCTCGGCCTGGGTCCCCGCCGATTCGCAGATGGTAACGGGGGTCAGTCCCTTTTTATAGATAAGCTCGGCCAAAAAGTCGAATACGGGGCCGTATTTTTCGTCCTCGAAGGTAAGGTGGCACTTCTCGCCGCCTTCGGTATATTCGATTTTTGAAAAATGTGAGTGGTAGACCTTCAATCGGTCGAAGCCGAGGGCTTTTTCGATTTTATCGAGCACCGCTTCAAAATCGGCATAGGCTGCAAGACCTCCGTGGGTGCGGGCGTTGAGATGTCCGAAATCAATGCAGGGAATGAAACGCTCGTCCACGCCGCACATAAAAAGCACCTCGTCGAGATTGCCAAGCTGATTTATCTTCCCCATTGTTTCGGGGCAGATGTGCACATTTGAAAGACCGTGCTCATCAAGGGCTTTCTGCGCTTTTTTAAGTGTCTCGCAGGCAAGAGCGGTGGCCTTTTCTCTTTCAAGTCCGCCCAGTCCCCCGGGATGAACGACGATGCGGTCTCCGCCCATTGCGTTAACCGCTTCTGCGCTTTTTAAGATATAGTTTACCGAGTTTTCCCGTTTTTGCTCCTCTTTGGATGCAAGGGAAATGTAATAGGGCGCGTGAAGGGACACTCCCTTGTTTGCCTCCTTCATCACTTCTCCGAACATACGGCATTTTTCAAGGCCTATATTGACCCCTCTGCCACACTGGTATTCAAACCAGTCGAGTCCCATTCTTTCGAGGTATTTCGGAGTGTCAAGGCTGTTTTTATATCCCATTTCGGCAAAGCTCACGGAATTGCCGGCAGGACCGAAAAGCGCCCGTTCAAAAGTCATAAAATTTTGTCCCCCTTGTTTTTTCTGTATCTTGACAAAAAGGGTTTTTCTAAAAACCGTTTGATTTTAAAGCCCGCTCCCCTTTCGGCATGAACGGGAGAAACGAGCAGTGTTTTAACGCGATAAAGATTTCCGCAAAGCATATCGGTAAAAAGCTGATCGCCGCAAAGCATTACCTCGTTTTTCGAAAGTCCCATTCGGCAAATGGCTTTTTTCAGCCCGCCTGTCAAAGGCTTTTTTGCCTTGTATTCAAAATCGAGGTTAAGCTTTTTTGCGAAGGGCTCCACCCTGCTTTTCGGGGAATTTGAAAGGATGATCAGCTTTATGCCTCCGTCCCTCATTTCCTTTAAAAATGTGTCGATACCGTCAAAGGGCGTTTTGTCGAAATGGCGGGAAAGGGTGTTGTCCACATCCAGCACAAGACCCTTTACCCCCAGTTTCTTTAAGGTATCGGCATTCAAATCGCAAAGTCGGTCACGCATGACCGCAGGCTTGAAAAGTGCCATTACTTTTTGTTTATCCTGCGGGTTTTGATCTCGTCGTCGGCCTTTTTAATAAAGGCGTCAAGCCCCATAGAACCGAGATCTCCCTCGTCGCGGGAACGTACCGACACGGTGCCGCTTTCAACCTCTTTTTCGCCGACGATGAGCATATAGTTGACCTTTTCCAGCTGAGCCGAGCGGATCTTGTATCCGATCTTTTCGCTTCTGGCGTCGCAGGTGGTACGCACTCCGGCAGCTTTAAGGGCGGCGGTTATTTCATCGGCTCTGTCAAGGAACTTCTCGCTTATGGGAAGTACCCTTACCTGCTCGGGAGACAGCCACATAGGCAGTGCGCCGGCATATTTTTCGAGAATGAGAGCAAGTGTGCGCTCATAGCAGCCGATAGAGGTACGATGGATTATATAAGGATTCTTTTTGGTGCCGTCCTTATCGACATATTCCATTCCGAATTTTTCCGAAAGCATCTGATCGATCTGGATGGTGATAAGAGTATCCTCTTTACCGTAAACATTCTTTATCTGAATGTCGAGCTTGGGGCCGTAGAAAGCGGCCTCTCCGACACCCACCTTATAGGGAATTTCAAGGTGTTTAAGTATCTTTTCCATTGTTCCCTGAGCCTCGTCCCACTGCTCGGGAGTGCCGATGTACTTCTCGCGGTCGTTAGGATCCCACTGGGAGAAACGATAGGATACATCCTCGTAAAGTCCAACACTCTTGAGCATATAAACCGCAAGCTCAAGGCAGCTCTTAAATTCCTGCTCAAGCTGCTCGGGGGTGCACATAAGGTGGCCCTCGCTTATTGTGAACTGGCGGACGCGGATAAGGCCGTGCATCTCGCCGCTGTCCTCGTTGCGGAAAAGTGTGGAAGTCTCGTTATAGCGAAGGGGCAGGTCGCGATAGGAACGTGCGCGGTTAAGATAGGCCTGATACTGGAAGGGGCAGGTCATGGGACGAAGTGCAAAAACCTCGTCGTCCTTTTCCTCGTCGCCCAGTACAAACATACCTTCCTTATAGTGTCCCCAGTGACCCGACAGTTTATAAAGGTCGCTTTTTGCCATATAGGGGGTCTTTGTGAGCAGCCAGCCCCTTCTCTCCTCCTCGTCCTCAACAAAGCGCTGAAGGGTCTGGATAACTCTTGCACCCTTGGGAAGAAGAATGGGAAGTCCCTGGCCGATAATATCGACTGTGGTAAAGTATTCGAGCTGACGGCCGATGACATTGTGGTCGCGCTTTTTGGCTTCCTCAAGCATTTCAAGGTGAGCGGTCAGCAGGGACGCCTTGGGGAAAGCGGTACCGTATACGCGGCAGAGCACTTTGTTTTTGGAATCTCCGCGCCAATATGCGCCTGTGCACTGGGTCAGCTTAAAGGCCTTGACCGTACCGGTGGACATAAGGTGGGGACCGGCGCAAAGGTCGGTGAAATCGTCCTGTTTATAAAAGGAAATCTTTTCTCCCTTGCCGCTGTGTTCCTTTATAAGCTCGACCTTGTAAGGCTCGTTTTCCATAAGCTTTTCGGCATCGGCAGGATCAAGCTCAAAACGCTCGAGAGCAATGTCCTCCTTGACGATCTTCTTCATCTCGGCCTCGATCTTTTCGAGGGTCTCGGGTGTGAAATGCTCGTCGATATCAAAGTCATAATAAAATCCGTCCTCGATAGCGGGACCGATGCAGAGCTTGACATCGGGGAAAAGGCGTTTGACCGCCTGAGCCATAATGTGAGAAGCAGTGTGGTTGAATGCGCGCTTGCCGTCCTCGTCGTCGAAGGTCAAAAATTCCAGATCGCAGTCGCTTTCAACGGGGGTGCGAAGATCGCAAATCCTACCGTTTATCTTACATGCACAGGCCGCCTTGTAAAGTCCCATACCGATGGACTTTGCGATTTCAAAAGCAGGTGTGCCCTTTTCAAAGGGTTTTTGCTCTCCTCGCAGGTTTACATTGATTTCTGACATATCTATCACTCCAAAAATTATTTTAAAAAAACAAAACACTCCACCCAAAAACAGGGTGAAGTGTTACTCCACGGTTCCACCTGAATTACGGCAAAAGCCGTCACTCGCGCGTTTTATAACGGAAACGACCCGTCCGCCTTGAATACGGCGGCTCTGACGAGGGCGGTCTTCACGCAATTCCTCGGTTTGCCGCTCTCAGCCGGTGACGGCAATTCTCTTTAAGCCTCCGTCTGCAGCACACCGCAGCCCTTTCGGCCTTTACCGAGGGAAAAAGCACTACTCTTCCTCCTAAACGATTTGATCCGATTTTATCTTTTTATGTTGCACAAAACAAGGATAACCATATCCTGTACAACAGTTATTTTAACACCCGCAAAAGCCAATGTCAAGTGGCAATATCATAATATTTTTTTGAAAAATTTTTGTGCGTATGCCGCAGATATATTGCGCGGAATATTATACAGAAACTGCTGAATCTCGGTTGCTAAATCTCAGCTGCAGTTTTCATCACTGAGCTTAACCGCCAAGCCCCAGCCACTGAGCCTCTATTCCTGAACATTAACCGTTAAACCTCATTAACCGTTAAACCTCGTTCGCCGATTCTTAGACATCAAGCCTTGTCTTTAGCAAACTGCTTCCACGGCAGGCAGGACAAAAGCGCAAAGAGCAGTCCCAGCGCCGCAGCCCCCGCAAATATTTTCATAGAGACTCCCCAACCGCTGTTTTCGGTAACAAGAGCCACGCCGTATATCGAAAGGGCGCTTCCCACATATGTGCAGGCGTTGAGTATTCCCGAAATTAGGGAAACATGACCTGTCTTTAAAAAATAAGGCGGCAGCATACATATAAGCATAACGTTTGCCCCGTGCATACAGCCGGTGGCAAGGGTCAGGCAGATTATCGAAAGGGCCATACTGCTGCCTCCGAAAAAACACATTACAAGCAGGCAGGCAAGACACATTGCAAAGAAAAAGGCGGCGCAGAATACCTCGTTTGGGAAAAGCCGGCGATTAAGTATCTCGGCCAATTTGCAGAAAATTATGCTGAAAACAGGCATTCCCACGCCTGTTAAAATTGATGCTGCACTTTCGAGATTAAAGCTGTCGGATATGTAGGTCGGCAGCCACGTTGTAACGCCGTCCCGAATAATGCCCTGAAAAATTATGGCCATCATTATCATAACAAGCATTATGACCGTACCCGTTTTAAGAGCTTTTCTTCCGTTTTGCGCCGTTTTTACGGCGTCCTTATCCTTAAATCCGCAGGGCAAAATCGGCACAAGGGTATTTTCAAAATAGGTCATTTTTCTTTGCCAGAAGAAGGCCGCCAAAGCCGCCGCAACGGCCACGATATAAAAAAGCGACCGCCATCCCCAAAAGGAAACGCACAACGGCGCAAAAAGGTATATGGCTATGGTACCTAACGAGCCGCCCCAGGATACGCTTACCGTAGCGGTTTTGTATCGCTCGGGAGTAAGATATTCGGAAAAAATACGCACAATTGGCGGCCACATTAAAGCCTGCGCAAAGCCGTTTACGCACCACGCTGCCGTCAAATAAACGGTGGACGGGCAAAACGGCACCGCAAGATTCATTGCGGCTGAAGCAAGCAGTCCGATGGTTATAAGCTTTTTAGGGCTTATCTTGTCCCCCAAAAAGCCGCTTATTATCTGCCCTGCTCCGTATGTTATAAATAGGCCGGTCACTGCCGCGCCGGCCGCGCTTTTGGCATAGCCTTCACTCTCGATTATGTCCACCATTACTGCGCTGTAATTCTGGCGGGTAAGGTAACTTATAAAGTAAACCAGCGAGCAGGCCGTTACAAGACCTGAAAAGCTTTTGTTTTTTTGTTTGTCTATGTTCAAGTTCAATGGGAAAACCTTCTGTCAACTCAGCCGCGGTCGACTGCTATCTTTTCTTTCTTGTATAGCTCGAAAATGTTGTCGTCAAGGCCGGGATCGGTTATAAAGGTCATACCGGCGGTTATGTCGCTGATTTTGAGCATGGCATTTTTCTCGAATTTATTGCTGTCGGCCAGCACAAAAATTTTGTCGGCCGCCTTGAGCATGGCCTTCTGCACAAGGGTAAGGTCATAGTTATAGTCGGTGATTCCGTTTTCAAGAGAAACGGCCGAGGGAAATATAAAGGCCTTGTTGGCGTGAAGATTTCTTAAGGCATCTAAGGTCAGATCCCCATAAAAAGCATTTTCGTCCCTATGGAAAAATCCGCCCAGCATTACCATATTCATCCCGTTGATTCCCGAAAGATTGGCAAAGACATCATTGCTGGCGGTAATTATGGTGAGGCTTTCAAAACGTCCGGCAAGAGTCTTTGAAAATTCATAGGCCGTGCTTCCGGTATCGACAATAATTATATCGCCCTCGTTTATGTAATTGCAGGCAATGCGGGAAAGGGCCTGCTTCTGACTGCGGCAGTCGTCCATACGGGACTCAAGCTTTTTCATAGGAACGGATTTTTTAACCGATATTGCTCCGCCGTGGGTACGACGCAAAAGGCCGTCGCTTTCCAGCTTCATTAAATCCTTTCTGAGCGTTTCACCGGTCACCTCAAATATCTTTATAAGCTCCGATGATTCGACCGAGCCGTTCTTTTCCACCATCTGATGGATCTTGGTTCTTCTTTCGACCGCTAACATCTGCAAACCTCCCATTGGTATTTGTTATATTCTAACCCAACTTTTCGCAAATGTCAACAACCCAAAGCGCACTTTTTTCCACTCGGAAAGAAACTTCCAGATTACCATAGGTCATTTTATATATTCTCTCGGGATTGTCGTGATAGGATGGACGGGGATCTCCCGACAAAATTTCCTTAAGTTCCCGCACCTTTTGCTTTTGCAATTTTTCGCAAATTTCTTGGGGAATTTCCACCGAAAGTGAATACCCCTCTTTTTCCTTGGCAAAGCCTCCCCTTGCCTCGGGCTTGCACTCTATCGACGGAAGATAGGGCTTTATATCGTATATGGGAGTACCATCGCAAAGATCTGCTCCCGATATTTTAAGCACGGTGCCCCTTTCTCTGTCGTTAGCAATATCTTCAAGTTCCACAAGGGACAGTCCGATGTGATTGGGTCTGAATGGTGAACGGGTAGCAAATACCCCCATTCTTATGTTTCCGCCCAGTCTCGGAGGACGGACGGTTAAGGATATGCCTTCCTTTTCTATTCGGTCAAATCCCCACAAAAGCCATATATGGGAATATCCCTCAAGACCTCGAAAGGCATCGGGCGAGGAATATTCGGGCAGAAAGACTATCTCGGCCTTTGTGTTTGCAAGACCGCTTTGGCGGGGAATTCCGAATTTTTCTTTAAAGTCGCAATTGATGCGGCCGATAGGTTCAATGTTCATGGGATTTTTTCGGTATTTCCTTTCCTGTCAGCTCGGCGTAGGATTGCTCCTCGGCCTCGGTAAGGGGCGGTGTCGGCACGCTGCCGGTACAGTCCCCCGACGAGACCACGCCGGATATATCGGGATAATATTTCTTTTTAAGTTTTCTTTTCAAAGAACTCACTCCTTTGAAAATATGCTTTCCGAAAAGCACGTCTTTTATTCCGAAGCAGAGTTTTTCTTTCCAAACACAGCTTTTTCATCAAACGAAGCCTTTTTTCAGATGCAGTTTTTCTTTTCAAGGGTCGCTTCTTTCTCGGGTACGGCTTTTCTTCCAAAGGAATGTTTCTTCAAAGCAGCTCTCTTATTCCACCTTAACGACCTTATACCCCTCTTTTTCCACGGTGGATTTAAGGGTCTCGTCAGAAACATCACCGCCGAGAATAATCTTTGCAAGACCGCTCTCGTGGCTGACATCGGCACTTTTAACGCCCTCGATGCCCTCTAATGCTTTCTTAACCCTGCCCGAGCAGTGTCCGCACATCATCCCTTCTATAAGCATTGTTTTTTCGATTTTGTTTTCCATTTCGTTTTGCTCCTTTACCTTGATTTTTTCTTTTCCGTTATCGCCCTTGCGGGTGTCGTTTTCCGTGCCGTCGGTCTCTGCCGCCGGCTTTTTCATCTTGAAGAAATTGAGCCGCAAGGCGTTTGTCACAACACAAAAGCTCGAAAGACTCATGGCCGCCGCGCCGAACATAGGATTAAGCTCCCATCCAAGCAGGCTTATAAAAACTCCTGCGGCAAGAGGTATTCCTATGATGTTGTAAATAAAGGCCCAGAAAAGATTTTCCTTGATATTCCTCAGAGTCTTTTTGGAAAGCTCTATTGCCCCTGCAACCTGGCTCAAACTGCTGCCGGTAATGACCACATCGGCCGAATCTATGGCAATATCGGTGCCCGCTCCCACGGCGATTCCCACATCTGCGGCGGTAAGGGCGGGAGCGTCGTTTATTCCGTCGCCCACCATAATTACCTTTCCGCCTGATTTGTGCTGTTTTACGGCCTGTTCCTTGCCCTCGGGAAGCACTCCCGCAATGACCTCATCGACCCCTACGGCCTTTGCCACGGCGTCGGCGGTCTTTTGGTTATCTCCCGTTAGCATAACAGTTTTAATGCCCATCTTCTTCATGTCGGAAATTGCCCGTTTGCTGTCCTCTCTTATTTCGTCGGCAACGGCGATTATTCCGAGAAGGGTATCATCCTCACAGAAGAACATAGGGGTCTTGCCCTGTTCCGAAAGAGCCTCGGCGGCGCTTTTTGCCTCTTTTGATATTTCCGCCTGTTCCGAAATGTATTCGGCATTTCCTCCGAGCAGTGTCTTTCCGCCTATTTTGGCGCATATTCCCTTCCCCGAAACCACCTTTATCTCATCCGAATCGGCAAGAGCCGTTCCCTGCTTTTTGGCATAATAGACAATAGCCTTCCCGAGAGGATGCTCGCTTTTTTGCTCGACAGACGCGGCGGCCCTCACAAGCTTTTGCTCCTCGCAGTTTATGGGCACAAGGTCGGTAACGGCAGGCTTGCCCTTTGTTATGGTGCCTGTTTTGTCAAGCAGCACGGTTTTTGCCCGCCCGGTCTGTTCGAGAGATACGGCGGTTTTGAAAAGTACGCCGTTTTTGGCTCCAACGCCGCTTCCCACCATAATGGCAACGGGCGTGGCAAGGCCGAGAGCACAGGGGCAACTGATGACAAGCACAGATATGGCTCTTCCAACGGCAAATCCGAAATCCTTACCGATCAGCAGCCACACTACAAGGGTCAAAATGGCTATGCCTATGACCGTGGGAACAAATATTCCCGACACCCTATCGGCAAGTCTTGCCACAGGTGCCTTTGTGCCCGATGCGTCGCTGACCATTTTTATTATCTTGGCAATGGCGGTATCCTCGCCGACGCCCTTTGCCTCGCATTTAATATATCCTGCGCGGTTGACGGTAGCGGCCGAGACCTTGTCTCCTTTTCTTTTTTCGACAGGCAGGCTTTCACCTGTCAGAGCCGATTCGTCCACCGAGGCTTCACCCTCTAAAACAATTCCGTCAACGGGAATGTTTCCGCCCGAGCGCACGGCAAAGATGTCCCCCACCTTGACCTGAGAAACCGGCACCTCGGTCTCCTTTCCGTCCTTTATTACAAAGGCGGTTTTGGGAGTTAGGTCCATAAGAGCCTTTATGGCATTGGTGGTCTTTCCCTTTGAACGGGCTTCGAGCATTTTGCCGAGAGTTATAAGAGCAAGTATCATTGCGGCCGATTCGAAATAAAGGCCGTGATAAAGCTCCATTTGCACCATACTGTCGGTAACGGCAGTCATTTTAAAGAGAATGTATGTGCTGTATAAAAATGCGGCGGCCGACCCCATGGAAACGAGGGTATCCATATTGGGAGAGCGGTTTATGATGCCTTTAACGCCGTTTATAAAGAATTTTTGGTTGATAACACACACTGCCCCCGACAAAATCAGCTGTAAAAGTCCGAGAGCAATGTGATTATGCTCGAAAAACGCCGGCACAGGAAAGCCCCACATTGCATGACCCATCGAAAAATACATCAAAACCGCCAGTATAATAAGAGAACTGACAAGCCGTCTTACAAGCTTAGGGGTTTGTTTATCCTCGATTTGCCCGTTTTGCCCGCTTTGAGCGGAGTTTCCGGCCGTCTGCCCGTTTTGGCCGACGGCCCTTGCGCCGTATCCCGCCTTTTCCACCGCCTCGATAATTTCGGCAGCGGCAGCCGTTCCTTCCACCGTCATGGAGTTTGTCAAAAGATTTACCGAGCAGGCTTTGACCCCCTCAACCTTTGAAACCGCCTTTTCCACACGGGCGCTGCAGGCGGCACAGCTCATCCCCGTTACATTGTATCTATCCACGGATTACACCTCACTTCATAAGCCGACGAAGGGTATCGATAAGCTCGTCGACGGTCTGTTCCTTTCCGTTTTTAATATCGTCGGTAACGCAGGTTTTTATGTGTTCCTCCAAAAGCTTTCGGTTAAAAGCGTCCAGCGCCGAGGAAGCGGCCTGAGCCTGCATCATTATATCAACGCAATAAGCGTCGTTTTCTATCATTCCTTTTATTCCCCGAATCTGCCCTTCTATTCTGTTTAGTCGATTGATGAGCTTTTTGTGCTCCTCGGCAGATCGGATCTTGTTTCTGTGGCAGTGACAGCATTTTTCCTGCATATTTTACACCTCGTCTGCATTATATACCCCCATAGGGTATATGTCAACAGCTTTTTTAAATTTTTTGCGGTCAAAGTGTTGCTTTTAAAGCCTGCAGATATTAAAATGGTCAGGAGATATTAAAACAGATGATACTAAACGCTGCTTTTAAGACACATAAACCGAGTAAAGCCCATTTAACAGGTTGGCAAAACCTTTTACCGTAGTATAACCGAAAAAGGAAGTGAAACAATGAACGATCCCTTTGTACATAAATCGGTTTCCGGATCGGCACAGGACGAGACCTGCCCGCAGGACAGCACCGCTGCGCAAAACAATACCGCTGCGCAAAACAATACCGCTGCTCAAAGCAACACTACCGTGCAAGACACCACCGCCACACAAAACATTACTGTCGCACGAAACAACGCCATCCGG
>ERZ857629.3832-NODE-3832-length-12250-cov-3.600492_pt1 | contig 12250 bp, 15 predicted proteins | sample MGYA00519700_ERZ857629 | MGnify/ENA primary metagenome ERZ857629 (study PRJEB31778, sample SAMEA3449351) | human gut metagenome | biome: human gut; feature: human-associated habitat; material: faeces | place: United Kingdom | collected 2010/2012 ... | reverse complement strand
TACGGTCAGATGACTACATAATACAATTGTAAACTTTTTGTGTATGGGTTGACAACTTTCAACCTTCGTTATATACTATAATCAAGGGGAATGAAAGGAGGTAATTCTATGGACTACACGGTAATAATGCAGACTATCGGTTCACTCGGTTTTCCTATTGCAATGTGTCTTGCTATGTTCTTCTATATGATCAAGCAGAACGAGTTGCACAAGGCCGAGATCGACCGAATAACTGAAGCACTCAACAATAACACCATAGCGCTGAATCGACTGCATGACAAAATGGGAGTTAATGGTAATGAGTGATAAATACACCTACAATTTCGGTGCAGATCTCTGTAAAGGTATAACGGACTTTACCGACAAGGAAGCGAACGTCGGGCAGCGTATTGCTTATATGCTTAACCGGACGCAGGCTATGATAGAATATCGCGGATTACCTGATACAATACCCGCTCGTGCTCTGAAGCTCATGTTGCAGGTTAACGGGTGGACTTGTATACCGGATCCGAAATATTTCGACGGCAAAATGTACGCTTTTGTCGGGGGTCTTGGTGGTGAACCGAATCCCTACTACATGCCTACAAAATGCACGGTCGCGAATCCTGCGCTTAAGTTCTCGCGTACAATGACGATCGGTGAAGACTGCGTCATTATCCCTCACGATTCTATGTATATGGGGCTTATCCCGTTGCTTACTCGTTATATATCGCTTCTTGCAGAAAATGATCTGTCAATGCGTATCGCATGTATAAACTCGCGCATTGTCAACACTATTTCAGCGAGCGACGACAGAACGCTTAAAAGCGCTAAGCAGTACCTGAAAGATATTGAATCCGGAAAACTCGGAACGATAGCAGAAACGGCTTTCCTCGACGGCGTCAAAATTCAACCGGGCGCGGCAGGCGGAAACAGTTTGACCAACCTGATAGAGTTTCAGCAATATCTTCAGGCGGGTATGTTCAACGAGATCGGGCTGAACGCCAATTACAATATGAAGCGCGAGGCGATCAATACGGTCGAAGCGCAACTCAACGACGACGCTCTGCTTCCTCTGATAGATAACATCATAGAAACGCAGGAGACTGCGTTTGACGAGCTTAATGCTAAGGGATGGTCGGCTCCTATTACTCCGGTACTCGGTTCAGCGTGGGAAGATAGGCAGATAGAGCAGAACATTCAGCTTGAAGGAATGGAAGAGCAGGAACAGACCGAAGAAGCAGGAGGTGAAGAGGATGAAACTGAATGAAGTTTTTTCCGAGCCGTCGCTTTTTGGGGTTCTGAAAACTTTATATCCGACGCTTTACCCGTGGGCGAGCGAAGAGGTGGATTTTGATTATTTATATAATCATTCCGGCGATAAAACAGTATCACCGCTTATAGATAAACTTATAAGTGATCAAGGACAGGCTCCGCTTGAAAATGCTGCGATAGAAAGGATCTGCAAGATCCTTAATGCGCGTTTCGGCGCCACATGGCAGAAGCTCTATACAACTCTTTCCATTGAATATAATCCGATCGAAAACTATTCGATGAAGGAAACGGAAACCCCCGACCTCGTTCGTACCGAAACTCCGAATATCACACGGGAAACAGACCGGAATCAGCAGACAGACCTTACCGTCACGACAAATGACACAAACTCCGACGACACTTACGGATTTAATTCAAATTCCCCGGTTCCGCAAGATACATCGTCCGGAGATACGACCGAGCGCACACAAGGCGACGCAGATAATAACAAGGTACACGAAACAAACACCGAGAAAGGCACTCGCACGCATACCGAAACAGGCAAGCGCGAGTTGACCCGCTCCGGCAATATCGGAGTTACCACATCGCAGCAGATGATACGATCCGAAATTGACTTGTGGAAATGGAATTTTTTTGAAACCGTTTACGCGGACTGCGACAAGATACTCGCATGTCCGGTATACGAATATTAAAAGGAGGAACGAATATGTTCAAAGGTGGTTATAAGATCATCGATCTTGCCGATACGCCGTTCACGACGGCGGCAGGCACAAAGACTATTCCGGGGATTCATGACCGGATAGAATCGACCTATCGCAAGCCGATAATGCTTGCAGGGCTCAATATGGACGGGACGGAGTACGACGCCGCTTATGCCGTTCCCGCGCTGTCAGGCGGCAATTACGTATTTACCGTACACGGCTTTACCGTGACGGTCACAGCAGCCGACGCTGTCACTGTGGCAGCTGTCGCAGGCTAAAAGGAGGTAACACATGGAAGTAACACAGATATATCCGCTCGTTAACGGTGCGGTACAGGAAGTCCTCGGCGAAACCGCCGTTGTAAACGAAGATCTTTCTAACCTCGTTGATCTCGGCGATCAAGTTTTCAACGCAGGTGCACTCGACCGTTATGTCAAGGCGCTTGTCAATCATATTGGTCGCGTGATCTTCGTTAATCGCGCATATCGCGGCGGCGCTCCTTCCGTCCTTATGGACGGATGGGAATTCGGCTCGGTACTTGAAAAAGTTCAGGCAGATATGCCCGACGCCACAGAGAATGAATCGGGGGAGCTTGAGGACGGTGCGTCCTACGACCCCAATATCTTCTATCAGCCGAAGGTAAGCGTGAAGTTCTTCAACAAGCGCGTGACCTTTGAGATCCCTGTTTCCTTCACCGAGAAGCAGGTCATGCAGTCCCTCTCGAACGTCATGCAGCTTAATGGCTTCATCTCCATGCTCTACAATAATGTAGACAAGGCGATGACCGTCAGGATCGACGCGCTCATCATGCGCACGATCAATAATATGATCGGTGAAACGGTGCACAGTGAATATACGACTGGATCGGGATATGACGCGAAGTCAGGTATCCGTGCAGTAAATCTCCTCTATCTCTACAAGCAGAGATACGCCGATACAATGCTGACAGCCGAAACCGCACTGACCGACCCGAGCTTCATCCGCTTCGCGTCGATGACGATGAAAAACTACGTCAAGCGTCTCGCGAAAATGTCGACGCTTTTCAATGTCGGCGGCAAGGAACGCTTTACACCTGCGGATCTTCTTCACGTCGTAATGCTCGCGGACTTCGAGTCCGCGGCGGAGATCTATCTGTATGACGGCGAAGGACAGTTCCGTGTCGATAACATCCGCCTTCCCGGTGCAGACACTGTTCCCTATTGGCAGGGCAGCGGTACGGACTACGCCTTCGACAGCGTGTCCGGTATCAATGTCAAGACCTCGGGCAACAACACGGTAGAGCTTACCGGAATACTCGCGGTAATGTTCGACCGTGACGCTCTCGGCGTCTCCAACCTTGACCGCAGGGTAACGACAAACTACAACCCGAAGGCAGAGTTCTACACGAACTTCTACAAGTTCGACGCAGGCTATTTCAACGATCTCAACGAAAACTTCGTTGTTTTCTTCGTGGCATAATCACAAAATAAAGAGGGTAGGTCTACGGGTCTACCCTCAAATAATATAGGAGGAAACGATGGCAATTTACAAATCAATTTATAGTGGCACTGAAATAGATAACGGTGTCGAAAAAGCAATATCTGCGGACGCAAGGTCAATAAAAAATGCCACTGATATTGCAGAATTGGCGAGCGAAACAGCTGGATTGCAGACATCTTTGGAGGGTGTTGAAAGTGATATTTCAGGCATAAGAACAGATCTTGAAGATGTAAATCAAAAAGCTGTCACGGCGCAGAACACTGCAAACACCGCTAAGACTACGGCAGATGACGCAAATACAGCAGCTGAAAATGCGAATCAGACAGCCGTAGGTTCACAAACTTTGGCGAGCGAAGCAAAAACGAGAGCTGACAGCGCATACGATATCGCGACAACTGCTAAGACCAAAGCAGACCAGAACGAGATAACTATCAGTGAGGTGCAGGAGACGATACCGACCTTTGTCTTGAGCGGTACAACGCTTACGATAACTATGCCTAATTCGTGAGGTGAGTAAATATGGCTATTGTATTTAACGGGGTTACCGTTGATAAGGTTATATTTAACAGCACGGAAATGGATACGGTAAAGTTCGGCGGGGTGGTGGTGTTTGAGAAAATGACTCAACTCGCAACACCTCAGAATGTGACAGTGGACGGGACGAATGTCAGCTGGGACGAAGTCGAGAACGCAACGAGTTATGAGGTTATCGAGGGCGGAAATAATGTGCTGGGAATGGTGACACCGAGTACGATCGACCTCACAACATTGCCCGGCTGGGCTAACCTCTCGGCTGGAGAGAAAAGTATCACGATTGTAGCTAAGGCGGCGGGATATAAAGATAGCGCTCCGAGCGCGGCGGTACAGGTGACGAAAGCGGAACCTGAAACAGCAGTCGGGACTTGGGTGTTAAATACGACATTAAAAAATGATACAGGTCGTAATTGGTATTATGTCAACGGCACATTCAATTACGCTGGAAGCACATCAGAACAATTCAAGTCTATTCGCACACCGTATTATGATGAAACTGTGATTTCTTCAGGAGACGCTTATTCAGGAACGCCGTATCTGCAATATTATTATGCTAAAAGATATTATTCAGGTGTGACAGGTTATTACACCTATGAATATTCGTTAGATGGTACGAAAACCGATTTTGGAATAGGATATGCGCAAATAAATATCGGTAGTCACGATGTTTCTCCAGTAATAAGTACCTCAAATATTAGTGCACGCACTTTTACCATTACAGATGGTAAAGATATTAGTAATCCCGCCTTTATTGCTTGGCTCAAAGCAAATGCAACAAAGCAAAGTTAATAAAGCACCTACCTTGCGGTGTATAGGTTAACCGCAAATACAGAAAGGAGACAGTATGGCATATATACCTTTTTACGATAAAAATTCTCTGATATTTCAAACCGTACGATCTGAAAACTTTTATGTCATAGGAGAAACAACGGATCTTCTTTTAGAGCTTATGCAGAACACAGCAGAATCAAACCGTGTAGACAAGACTCCATATCTGAAATCCATTGATATTCTTTCAGGTACGCTCCGCGAACAGTGTTCTATTATCTCTCCTGTAATTACAATAGAATACCCGAAAGTCCCTGATTTTAATTATGTTTACATTGAAGCTTTCGGTCGCTACTATTTCGTCACAGGTGTTGTCTCGGTGCGCTACAATCTATGGGAAATATCCCTTGAGTGTGATGTGCTTATGACCTACAAGGATAAACTCTTAGAGTGCGAAGCCTTCATTGATAGGAATGAGAACACTTTCAATCCGCTTATTGTCGACCGCCGAAAGGTCATAGAGCAGGGACAGAACATCATAGCGCTTACGGCAGAAAACGAAGTCTTCGGGGATGCCGGAAGTTATATCATGGTAGCGTCAAATACCGGAGTCACGAGTGTAAACGCAAAGGTTATATTTGATAGCGGAGTAACCGTCAAGATCGGCGATACGGATATAGCGTCAGGAGATAAAATAAGCGCTTACCCCGTCATTGTTACATGTAACAAAGAGACCTGTTATATTAACGGTAGAGTGATAGCACAGGCGAGCGTGATTGAAATAGACGCGCAGCAGTCTATATATATCACGACAGCCGGAGCAGACCGTGAAGTTGCTTTTACGGTCACTATCAACGAAACGCCCGATTAAGGAGGAACGCATGAACATTTATTCTAAGCCTGTAGATCAAAGCTACAACGCGATGAAGCGCCTTTATGCTCTTGACAGCAGCGGCGTGACAAAACTCGCAGTAAAAGCGACTGCGCCCGACGCAGCTTCTCTCATTTATGGGGATTATACAAAATGGTGTTCTAACTTACTGTTTTATCCTCTTGATTTTAAGAGATTCCCTGCCTTTTCGGCAAATCTGTTACTCGGAGCTGTACAGACGGACATACCCGTCACTCTTATGGAGCGCGATAATGGTTATCTCAACGGCTACGACATAGGCGAGATCTTTTATGATTATCAGCGAGACGCTAACGACCGCTTCGCCGAATACGAACCTTACACAAGCGTACAGCTCTATCTGCCGTATTACGGCTATGCGTCGCTTAAGGTCGCGGATATACTCGGAAAGTATATTCAGATCAAGCTCGATATTGACCACGCAACCGGACAGGCGATGTATACGGTAATGGTGTCAGATAAGCATATTGAGCGCGTCCCCGGTTGGATCTTCTGGGTCTACGATAGCGAGTATTATGGTCAAGTGCGGATCCTTTCGACTTATGTCTTTCAGCTCGGAAGCCCGGTTCCCTTCACCTCGTCCGGCATGGTGGACGCTGTTCGTAATACCCTTTCAACCGTGGTTAAGACCGGGGCGACGCTTGCAGGCTACGCCCTCGGCGGCGTGGAAGGCGGCGTCGCGACCTCGGTCGTTACCCGGGAATTTACCCGCAACCCGACAACGGGGCGGCTGAATGTTACCGGGAAGACCGAGAAGGTCACGACGACCGAAGGCGGGGACAGCGTAAAGCAACGGGGCACGGAAAGCGCTTTTGAGGCTTCCGCTGCCGCACTGAACAACCTCGCTCTGAATCCGACAGCGGATAAACCGAATAACTCGCTTCTCGGGCTTACAAGCGAGCGCAGAGCCGTTTTGATCATCAAGCAGGCACTTATAGACGAGAGCGCGTCCGCAAAGCTCTACGGCAAGCCTTACGGGCACACCGACCGTTTGAAATGGGTTTCCGGTTATACGGAGGTAAGCAGGATCCACCTTGAAGGTATGCCGACGATAACCGACGACGAAGCTGCAAGGCTGGAGCAGATGATCGCGGAAGGAATTATTCTTCCGGAGGTAACATTCCTCTACTTCACGATCAACGGCGAAAGCGTCCGGTTCGTGTCAGGTATGACATGGAACGACTTCGTTAGATCTGCGTACAATATCGGGAATGTCTTCTCGATCGTGGAGGACGCGATATATTACCGGGGTAACGTCGTCAATCTCAACGGTACGGCGGTGCTTCGCACTGACACAGTACAGGTCGCCGCTTACACTTCCGCAGTAGGATAATATCACCAAAGAGCCGACCTTGAAATATAGGTCGGCTTGTGCATAACGATGAAATCAAAAAACTTTTGCAAAAGTGCTTGACAATCTTTTGACTCGGCGTTATAATGAAGGCACCAAAACAAAGAGGAGGTGCTACCCATGCAAGACATTTATGAATGTGATAAGCTGTTTCAATCGAAAGCGGACGCCGAAAAAAACGGAGAGAATTTTATCAAATCACTCAAAACCGAAGAATATCAGACCGCGTCAGTGATCGTCGATTATGATCCGCGCACTATGGGATATAAGGTATTTGTCCGTGTAATAAGACCTGAGCCCCATTTCATCAAGGCTACTGCGAAGGCAGATCAAATTCACGGTTTCATCGAACGCTGCATACAGAAGGTTGTCGACGAAGGTCTGATAGATCTTTCCGGACAGGGGAGGAACAAATATGGGAAATAAGTGGGCCACGCTCCCCTCTGATGAAGTGCACCGCGTAATGATAAGAGAACGCGACGCGGGGAAAATAGAAGCTCTCGAAGATCAATTCGCTCTCGAAGTTCTCAACGCGAAAGCAGCTATTGATCGACTCGTCGAAATAACCTGTCAAATGCACAAGCCGTTCACCGCTGCTTATATCCTTCAGATCAAATATGATCTCGCTCGCGTAGAGGATCATTTCATCAAGCAAAAATAAGTTTCTCGGGGGATTTTCTCAAAGTCCCCCAACCAAAGCCACAAGGCTATTAAATGGGTTGCGTCCTACGCAGAAAGGAAAACATCATGGAAAACAAGTTTACACAGATCGCAGAGCAGGCACTCGGAAACTCCCCTATAATGACCGGGCGCGAGAAGATCTCGACAGAAGAGGTAATCAGGAAGTACCCCGACGGCGTTACACTGACCGCCTTCGACATTATCGACAACGGCAAGGACGGATACGCGGTCTTTACGATCAAAGAGGAACCCGCGAAATTCCTTAACGGCGGCACCCTGCTGTCGAAGATAGCGTTTGAATGGGTCAAGGCTTACGAAGGAAGCATTGAAGACGCAAGCGCAGATCTCGACCGCTGCGGTGGCGTGAGAATCAAGCTCTCGGTCAAAAAGACCCGTCGCGGCAATACGATAACCGCGGTCGAAATAGTTAAATAAGCCTTTATGCTGACAGCGGGGCGGTAAGACCGCTCCGCTGATTTTTATAAGGAGGAAAATATGACACAACAGGATCTTTTCAAAACTCTCGGAAGAGAGGCGCAGTCATGGCGCAAATGCCGGGGTATATCTCAAGGCGATATTGCCTTCCGGCTTAACATGACACACGCCAATATCTCCGCATTTGAGCGGGGGAAAAATGACAACTGCGCAATACTTTTAATGTATATGGCGATGGGTTTCTACCCGTTGGAATGTGAGGAAATATGGCAAATATTAACGAGCTTATAAATCTCGATATTAACGATGTGCAGAAGCTCAAACGCTCCGATCTCGCGAAAGTTGTATCACAGCTTTCTGCTGCCGCAAATAAGCGTGTGGCGCGATTGAGTCAAACCGCAGTCGGTGAGTTAAGTCCCGCATATCAGCGCGCAGCATTACAACACGGTAAATACGGCGCAGCGGGAAAGAATATAAATCAGCTACGGAACGAATACGCAGCGGTTCGGGACTTCCTGAAACTTAAGACTTCGACTGTATCCGGTTGGAAAAAAGTCCGTAAAAACACGGAAAACCGGCTCGGCTCTAAATTTACTTCGGTAGATCAGGAGAAACGCTTTTGGCGAGCCTATCAACAGCTTGAATCTGATAATTACGGCGCGGTTCACGCAGTCGGAAGCACAGAAGCGCAGCGATTGCTCCGGCAGGAAATGGAGCAGAACACGAGCGACGATCTGATCGACCGTATGCTCGATCGCCTTGACGAAGAATACGAGCGTCAGCAAATAAACCTTATAGGGAAGGATTTAGACGATTATGACGCAGGAGACTTTTTTACAATCGGAGACGACGACTTTTGACCCGTCGGACATTGATACAGTAATACAAAATTATCTTCTTCCGGCTGATGTCGTGAAGAGCGGAAAGAAAGTCGAATATTTCAATATACCCTGCGCCTTCGATATTGAGACGACCTCTTTCTACAATGAAGGCGAAAAGCAAGCGTGTATGTATGAATGGACGCTCGGACTTAACGGCGCGGTTATGATTGGGCGAACATGGGAAGAGCTCCGCGAAGTTTACCAAACAATTACCGAAAGACTCGCTCTGCATAGTAAGCGTCGGTTAGTTATTTATATTCACAATGCAGGCTTTGAGTTTCAGTTCATGCGAAAGCGCTTTGAATGGGAAAAGGTCTTTGCGATCTCCGAGCGTAAACCGATATACGCACTGACTGCGGAAGGCGTAGAATTCAGGTGTAGTTATCTGCTTTCCGGTTATCCGTTGGCGACGCTCGGAGAGCAGCTCCACAAATACAAAGTCGCAAAGATGGTCGGAGATCTCGACTATTCGCTTCCGAGACATTCAGAGACGCCGCTGACCGATAAAGAGCTTAAATACTGTATAAATGACGCTCGCGTCGTAATGGCATACATACAGGAGCGTATCGAAAAGGACGGAGATATATCCCGTATACCTATGACAAAGACCGGGTATGTTCGTAACTACTGCCGCAACTGCTGCATGTATGAGGGGTCGCATAAGAAAAACGCTTTGAAGTTTCTCAGGTATCGACGAATAATGAACGCGCTGCGCGTGAGCCCTGATGAATACCGACAGCTAAAACGAGCTTTTCAAGGCGGGTTTACACATGCGAACGCTTATTACAGCGGCAAGACGCTAAAAAATGTGGGATCTTATGACTTCACCTCTTCGTACCCTGCGGTAATGGTAAGCGAGCAGTTTCCTATGTCAAACGCGGAAGAAATCAAGATCAAGAGCCAAACGGAATTCGACCGAAATCTTATGCTTTATTGTTGTCTCTTTGATGTGAAGATAGAAGGACTTGAAGCTATAACAATGTTTGAACACCCCTTGAGCCATTCGCGGTGTTGGGGCATTACCCGCTCGACGGAAGACAACGGACGCATAGTCGAAGCAGATCGCCTCTATACAACACTAACCGAGCAGGACTATTATATACTCAAAAAGTTCTACCATTGGAAAAAATTCGAGATCAGAACATTCAGAAGGTACAAAAAGGGTTATTTGCCGACAGACTTTGTAAAGGCTGTCTTAAAGCTCTATGAGGACAAAACGACCTTGAAAAATGTTGTCGGAAAAGAAGAAGATTATCTCCGGTCAAAAGAAATGGTAAATGCGTGCTATGGAATGATGGTAACCGACATTTGGCGCGAAGAGATCACATACAAGGGCGACGAATGGAGAAAGTCCGTGCCGGACATAGAAACAGCTATTGATAAGTACAATGAAAGCGTTCGACGTTTCCTCTTCTATCCGTGGGGTGTATGGGTGACCGCTTACGCACGCAGAAATCTTTTTACAGGTATCTATGAGTTCGGGACAGATTATGTATACAGTGATACCGATAGCGTCAAAGCCTTAAACATCGCGAAACATCAAAGGTATATCGAAGAGTATAATCGCCGCATAACTGCAAAACTCGAACGAGCATGTAAATATCATATGATAGATCCTGCACGAACCCGCCCGAAAACAATCGAAGGGGTAGAAAAGCAGCTCGGAGTATGGGACTTTGAAGGGGTTTATACGCGGTTTAAGACGCTCGGAGCAAAGCGCTATATGACCGAAAAACCGGACAAGAAAGGCGTTTTACAGGTCTCTATTACGGTATCCGGAGTTAACAAATTCGCGGCGGTGCCTTATCTCAAAGACAAATACAAAGATCAGATATTCGACGCTTTCGACGATGAGCTTTATATCCCGCCGGAGAACACAGGTAAAAATACACACACATACATTGACTATGAGCAGCGGGGAATACTTAAAGACTATACCGGGGCTTACGGTGAATATCACGAATACAGCTCGACTCACCTTGAAGCCGCTGATTATTCACTTTCGCTGTCAAGGGCGTATGTAGATTATATTAAGGGGGTACGAGAGTACAGCAAATGAAATATTATAATGGTAAAAATATCCGCGCGAAGCGGGCGATTTATAATGTCATATTCGGGGAGCGATCGAACGGAAAGACTTTCGATGTGCTACTCGAAGGGTACAGGAAATATGTCGAAAGCGGGGAGATAGAGCAGCTCGCGCTTGTAAGACGATGGGACAGGGATTTTGTAGGCGCGAATAGCGCTCGCACATCATACGATTCCCTCATGTGCGACGGAAACGGAAAGAATCAGATCAAGATCTTAAGTCGTGGAATGTATGACGGTGTAGAATACTTCTCCGGAAGATACTATCTGACAATCTATGACGAGGAATCACAGAAGCAGATCCGGACAGATAAGGTGATTGCTTACGCCTTCGCGCTGAACACCATCGAACACACGAAGTCCGCCGCTTTTCCCCACATAACGACGATCTTCTTTGACGAATTTATGACGCGCGACTACTATCTTCCGAACGAATTTATCACGTTTCAGAACCTTATATCAACAATCGTCCGACAGCGGTCAAATGTTATCATCTACATGTGCGGAAATACGGTTAATCGTTACTGCCCGTATTTCAACGAAATGGGGTTGTATCGCGTGAAGAACATGAAACAGGGCGATATAGATGTGTACAGCTATGGAGAAAGCGGGCTGACCGTTGCGGTCGAATACAGCGACAGCCCGAGTAAGTCAAAGCCTTCGGACATATACTTCGCCTTTGACAACCCGCGCTTGCAGATGATAAAAACAGGAGCATGGGAAATCGACATATACCCGCACTGTCCGATTAAGTATATGCCAACAGATATTCTCTTCATGTTCTTTATAGAGTTCGACAAAGAGCTGCTACAATGTGAAGTGGTGCAGCGGGACGATGTCATGTTTCTGTTTATTCACCGTAAGACAACTCCTCTTAAGGATGAGGAGAATGACCTGATATATACAACGGAGTATCACGCGCGACCGAATTTCAAACGAAATATCCTGAAACCTACTTCTCAAGTCGAAAAGAAGATCTATCAGCTTTTCGCAAAAGAGAAGGTGTTCTATCAAGACAATGAAGTCGGGGAAATCGTAAGGAATTACCTGATGTGGTGTAAGAAGGGAGCGTAAATCAAACATAAAGAGATCTCGAAAGAGGTCTCTTTTCTTTTGTCAACCCATACACAAAAAGTTTACAATTGTATTATGTAGTCATCTGACCGTA
>ERZ857629.3827-NODE-3827-length-12265-cov-2.638165_pt1 | contig 12265 bp, 5 predicted proteins | sample MGYA00519700_ERZ857629 | MGnify/ENA primary metagenome ERZ857629 (study PRJEB31778, sample SAMEA3449351) | human gut metagenome | biome: human gut; feature: human-associated habitat; material: faeces | place: United Kingdom | collected 2010/2012 ... | reverse complement strand
GATTAGCTGTTAATATTGTTGAAATAGGTGGAAAAAACTATGTAATAAAATATTGGTTAATTAAAAAAGGAACAGACGAAAGAAAAGAAATTCACAGAATTGTTTCGACTGTAGGTATTGCAGCGACATCTATAGTGTTTGATACTGCAGGTGAATATACTTTAATTGTAGAAGCAACTTCTGCAACAGGAAATGTTGGAAGCACAAGTTTTAACTGTACTATTGATAGATCTTCATTATTGTCTGTTGATCCAGTTACAAATGGAGCTCAATTATTGCTTAGTGCTAAGGGTAAAACAAATAACGATGTTAATAAAGAAACTTGGTTAGATGAATCTGGAAATAATATAAATGTTTCTTTGAAGGATTTTAACTATAAAACAAATGGCTGGGTAATGTCAGAAGACGGTGTGTCTAAGAACTATTTATTAATAAATTCTCGTGCATATGTTGAAATAGATTTTGAACCATTTTTAAATGATATAGATGATGGTTTAACTGTAGATATTGAATTTGAAACAAGAGACGTTTCAAATGTAAATGCTAGAGTAATTTCTTGTTACGGTGCCCCAATTGGATTTTTCTGTGATACAAGCACTGCTCGTTTAGGTTCTTCTACGTCACCATCTGAAGTAACATATACAGATAAAATTAACAACGATGGAACCGTTACAACTATAAAGACAGGTCCGTTTGAAGTTAATTTCAGACAAGGTGTAAAAACACACTTAACTTTCTGTATATATAAATATAAATCTTCTTTAGGAGAAAATAATATTTATCCTTTCTCATGTATGACAATGTATGTTAATGGTGTAATGAGTGGAATACAAGAATTAACTTCTAATGATGATTTCCAAGCAAACAAATGGCAAAAAATATATTTAGGGTGCAGTCCAGTTCAAAGTTCTATAAGTCCAACAACAGGTGCAACAGAATTTGAAAATTTTGGTGAAGCTAAAATATATAATTTACGTGTTTATAATAGAGCATTAACAGACACAGAAATAGTAACAAACTATGTTACTGATATAGAAAATTTAGAAGAAAAGGATTTAAAAGTTCGTTCTAATAAATTAGGTGAAGCAGCAACCGATACAACAATGGTTATTCCAGAAATGAATTTCACGATGTTTGAAAGCAATTATAAAGGAATAACTAAAAAAGCAAAACAAAAAGCTATAATAACTTATACATCTCCTAGTGGATCATTACAATCATTAGACTCTTTTGGAACAGTTCAATGGCAAGGTACTTCTACATTAGCTTATGCTATTAAAAACTTTAAAATATTTTTATATGACAGAAATGACTTAAGCAATGTTTTGAAAGAATTTCCTGATTTAAATGCATTAGATGCAACAAAAAAATTATATGATAATTTGAAATTATACGGGAAAAAGAATAAAGTAGATATCGGAAACGGTATTGTTTCGCATAAATTTACTTTAAAAGCTGACTACATGGATTCCTCTTTATCACACAATACTGCGACAGGTATGTTTGTTAACGATTTAGGAACAGAAGAAACTCCTCCTCAAGAATATATTAGTGCAGCTAGAACAGCAATTTATGGTTTCCCTATGAGATTAAACGTAAATCTTGTACCAGACACAGAAATGGATGGTTCTGGGTTGCCAATAGAATCAAGTGGAAAAACTGAATCTTTAGGTATATTTAACTTTAATCTAGACAAAGGTTCAACCGATGCATTAGGATTATATGAAAAAGACGACATAATTTCTGAATTAAGCAAATCTGAACAAACAAGATTTTTAGAAGAATATCCTAATTTTGATACATTAAGCTTTGAAATATCTGCTAACTCTGATAGTTCAGCAGGAGCTTTTGCTGTGTCTGATTATAAAGGAATTATAACTGATTTTGAATATCGTTTCCCTGATGAAGACGATATCTCTGAAACTAGATACTATGGCGACTATGTTATTGACGGAGATAATTTAGTAATCGACGTAAATCACAAATTTAAATATAACGATGATGGATCTATTAGACTTACAAAATACGTTTCAAATAACTTAATTTCTGGAACATACACGAAATCTGGAAATGATTATAAATCTGCGTCTTGGACGTTAAAAGCATCTGCAGATGGAAAATATGTTATTGAAAACTATTTAAACTATGACGAAAATACAAATGAAGTTGTTGAATCAAATCTAGAATTTACTTTTGTACCTAGTGAAACAGAAGCAAATAAAGGTTATGTTTTATTTATTGAATCAAAAGGTCAATCTTATATGAATTCTCGAGTTCATTTAAAGAGGCTTATTGACTGGGTACTTGATGCCGACGATGAAACATTCTACAATGATTTTGAAAAACATTTTAATTTATCTGCTGTTTTAGACTATTATCTATTAGTTATGACTCTAGGAATGGTCGATAACTTAGGTAAAAATATGATGCTTGACACATATGGACCAGTTAAAAAGGGAAGAACATTCTCTGTTGGTGCAAATCGTGGTTCTCAAATAACTTACACAGAAGAAGAACGTGCAAAATACGATGATTATGCATGGTATCCACACTTCTATGATATGGATTAATTTAGTCCATGTAAAATTCTCTCTTATATACGGCGAAACTCCTGAAGAGGACAACGCCTAGGAAGGAAATAATAATCGCAAATTTTATTTCCACCTACAACGACTGACGCGAGAGAACGCTATCTCTGATAGTGATGCAACAGTCTGCTCTGCAACTATAACAATATGAAATTGCAGAAGAAGGGTCAGGTGTAAAGACACCTTAAAGAAGAACTCTTCTCGCTTTACAATGTAAAGTATAATGCTTGTGAAAGACGAGCATAGTAACACAAGGACATGTCTTTCATTAGATAACTCCGGAAATATAAGATTTGATACAGATATTGAGATGACTCAAGGCGTTTTCAATACTTCTAAATCAGTTTTATGGACAAAGTTTTCAAGAGTTTTCGCAACAGAAATTAGAGATCGTTATATCGAACTTCGTAAAGATAAATTTACGATTGATAATTTCATGAAATATTATTATGAGGACCAAATATCAAAAATTCCAGAAATGGATTACAACAAAAACTTTTATAACAAATATTTAGCAACAAAGGACAGACAAGCATATTTATTTATGATGCATGGCCGCCAATACGAATATATGTATAAATGGATCGATGAGAGATTGTATTTCTTAGACACATACTGGAGCTACGGATCAGAATTCTCTAGTCAATGCACAGTTCGTGTTGAATACGCTGATTACGCAACTGTACCAGTAACTTTTAATATCCAAACATATGTTCCATCTTATGTTGATATTATATTTAAAAACTCAGGTTCAGACGGTGGAACAAACGACATGACAGTTAGACAAAAAGTCCCTCGTGGAAAAACCGTTCAATTTTCTAAGTTTATTTCAACATCAACCGACCAAGAAATTATTATTTATAACGCATCAAATTTAAAAACAATAGGCGATGTCTCTGTATATACACCTAAAACAGTTTTAATTGGTGCTGCTAAAAAATTAGTTGAATTAACAGTTGGAACAGACCTACATCCAAATCCAAACTTACAAGACCTATCGTTGTTAAATAATACTTATTTAACTTCTATAACAGCTAATAACTGTTCAGCTTTAAAATCTTTAAGTTTGAAAGATTGCTCAAATCTAGAATATTTCTATTCTAAAGGATCTGCTTTAACAAATGTAGAATTCCCAGAAGGTGCTCCATTAAAAGAGATAACACTTCCTGCAACAATAACAAATATAAATTTGAAAAACTTAGCAATTCTAGATAATCTAGAAATTGAAAGATCTTCTGTTGAAGGAACTAAGATTAGTAGAATATACATTGAAAATTGTCCAAAACTAACAGGATATAAGGACGCAGATGGAAATATCACAGAAGGTAAATTTGTATCAGAATTTTTGAATTATTATACTCCAACAAGTCCATTAACAAGGATCGATATGGAAGTATATGGATACATTTCAAATTCAGATTTTTTAAATTATTGTGCTACTTTAGCAAATCAATATCCTTCTAACTTTAATTTACGCGGACAAATAAGATATATTGGAAGAACTATTCCTTCGATGTATTCTTATTATGAAACTGACTTCCCTAAACTAAAAGTTACATATGACAATGTAAATGATGTTTCGGGCATGTTTGAAAAATATAAGAATATAAATTTAGTTTGGAACCGTATAGAAAGACATGGAACGGATGACAATATCACAATTGAGACTGTTTATTATTGGACAGATTTAAGAGAAGGTGAATTCCCAGATGATGCATATGTTACATATGAAGGACGAAAAGGAAGACTTCTTGAATATTATGATGACCAAGATATGAAACTCTTGGCTGATGAAATTAAAAAGTTGTTAAAACCATTTAGTAAATTTACAAATATGAACAATATGTTTAGCGGTATGACTTGCTTAGAATATTTACACGATGATACTTTCGATGGAATTGATATTTCTGAAGCGCATAATGAACGTATGTTTAACAATTGTTATACCTTAAGATATTTTGAAATACCAAACAATACACAAGTTATAGAACCTTATATGTTTGCTAACTGTTATAGAGTATTAGCTTATATCCCTGCTTCAGTTTCTAAAATTGACAGAGACGCTTTCTATATAAATACTATAGAATCTACAGATTTAGGAACACATCCAGTATTATTATTTGAAAGTAGTATGGATTGGAGCAATGTTGAAGGAATAAGAGATGCAAGATTCGGAATTATCAGAAATCCTGAGACAAATCATGCCATAAGAACAGAAAAGCAAACTATTGGTGATACAGAAGTAAATATTAAATATTTCTTGAAAGATACTAAAAAGATTATTAAAGAAATTTATAAAGACGATAACAGTGCGATAACAGAACAATTGTTTAATATTTTAAATGAAAACGATACTGCTTCTAAATTCGACAATCCATTAAAGATTTCTGAATTATTAGGTGGAGCATTGGTTAATTTCACTAATTTAAAATCTATTGCAATTCCTTCTTTCTCAATACCTGTTGAGAATACAGACAGTGCAACTAAATTAAAAGAATTAGAAGTTTCTATTGCTAAATTATTTACAAATTATAAAGTAACAAACGACAATAGAAAAACTATTGCATTTGAAAGTTTATATATCATACCATCTGACGATAATAGAAAAATAGTAAGTAGATACTTTGCAAAAGATACAAAAATTCAAAAAATATTTATATCTCCAGAGATTTTAGAAATTGAAAGATCTGCATTTGAAAACACCGTTGCAACAACAATAGAAGTTCCAGTTATATTAACTTCTAAATTGAAAACAATTGGGTACGCGGCATTTAAAAATTCTGGAATTACAAGTATAAATATTCCTGACACAGTAACAAACATTGGAGAAGAAGCATTTATGAACTGTCAAAGTTTCAACAGCTTACGTTATTCAAATTCTATGACATATGTTCCTGAATCTTGCTTTAGAAATGTTTTAACAGCCGAGGCGTCTCCAAGAGTTGAAACAATATCCGGTTTCTCTGCAAATATAACTGAAATAAAAGATCATGCATTTAACAATGCTAAAAATTTAGTTTTATTTAAAGAAACTCCAGAGGATTTGAGAACAACAACTTTTGATTGCTATTTTATTTGCGACGAAACAAAAACAAAAAATATAAATTATTTTAAAAATTTAACTTATATTGGTAAATATGCATTTAATAATGTTTATAATATAAAGAGATTTGACATTTCAGACACTATAACATATATAGGAGCAAGTGCATTTATTCCTCCTGTTGAATCAGTTGTTCCAGATACTTTGATATCTTGGACAGGAACGGATTACTCAAATATGACAATTGAAGCTTCTGCTTTCTTAAATAGACAATTCAATTGGTTGTGCTCTACTCCTGGCATGAAAAACCAAATTATGAACAAGATTTGTTATATTCCTAATGTTGGCCAAATTGGTCAAAACGCGTTCTCTCCATACTTTGGTTCAGATGCAGAAGAAACACATTTAGCATATTTAGACTATATGTTAGTTGCCTCTTCAAAAGAATATGTAAATGCAAATTGGAAAAACTTTGTTACAAATCATTTAGAGACAATATATAACTTTAGTGATGCAGTAATACAAAGCGATATAAATGCCGAAGGAACAAGTCGTTCAACATTTATGTATTTCTTACAAGATCTAGGTTCTAGTAGAAATGCTTTAATTGCTCGTTTAATGAAAACAAATAATATTGATTCTCAAACTGCATTTATTCAAAAAGAAATAGAATATAATTCAAATAAATATACTATTACTGAAATATTGCCTAGAGCTTTAACATATAACGATTCTAACTTAAATAACATATATTTTGAACATAGTTCTGAATTAAAACGTATAGGTAGCGAAGCATTTACAAATACAAATATCTTCTCTATTTCAGTATTAGATGAATTAAGTTCTCCAACTGAAAAATGTATTCCGGCATCAATGGTTAAAAGTGAAAACTATCCTTTACCTATTGGAGAAGGAATTCCATTTAAAAATACAAGCTGGTTTAAATCAAACACAAACGTTAAAGACGATTTCGTTTATTTAAATGAATATTGTATTGGATACATTTATGGAGATACTACTGTAATAACTAAAGCTATTGAAAATAATACTAAATTTATATATGAAGATGCATTTGCTTACGATAGCGCATTAAAAAATATAACACTACCAAGTTCTTTAGTAAGAATTATGAACAGAGCATTTAGAAATACAGGATTATATGCTATTGACTTTACTCCATGCCAAGAAACTTTAGAATATATTGGAAACAATGCATTTGATAACTGCTTATCTTTAACTGAAATGAATTATACTAAGAATATAAATCATATTGGTAAGTATGCAGTAAATAACTGTGTTTCATTAGAAAAAATTACATTTGCTGACGATATGGTTTTAGATTCAACATCTGAGCCTATTAAACCATATGTAAATGATAAAAATAAGAATATTGTTACAAGAACATTCATTATATCTACTTCAATGGGAGATTTCTTTGCTCCATCTAGTTACGGATTCGAAGTTTGTTTCTAGAATAAACCATTTGTCAAACAATGGTACTCGCCTGGTAGCTTCCGCGCGAGTTTCGGTGATCTAGCCGATATAAAAATAACAAACGTAAAAGAGTCCCTTCACACCGCGAGGTGTGTCGATGACAAGGTGAAATGCTGGAAACCCTTAAAGCCTTTACGCCATGCGAAGCATGGAGCGTGAGCAGAAACAAGGTAAAGGATGGTAAGAAGAGTTTCAACGAAATGGTGTGACGACCTACTCTTCGCCGTTACAATGGGAAATCAGCAGGACGCGGCTAGGCCACGTCTCTATCGACTATCCGCCCCAAAGGCGGAGTAGGAGCCATGTGGCTCCGAAGGACCTTGCCCCTGACAAGGGTGAAAATATAGTCAGTGCCACGATGAAAGTCGTGGATGGACAAAAAAAACCGCAAAAATCACGACATTTTATAATGTTTTAAAAAAATTATAGAACAATAAATTATATAAATGGATTTAAAAACAAAAAAACCGAAATGTGGTGATATTATGATTAGAACTTTTAAAGTTGAGATTTATCCAACTGCTAAGCAACACAAAGCGTTTGCACAAGCCTTCGGCACTCGCCGTTGGGTTTGGAATTGGGCGTTAGCCACTTACGAAGAAAGCTGGGACAGCCAGAACCTCTTCATGACAAGCTTCATGCTTGACACGCTGCTTAACTCGCTTCGCGAAAGCAATCCTGACGAATATGGTTGGATTGGCGAAGTCAATACTATGGTTAAATCTGAAGCTCTCAAAGACTTCGGTCTTGCGACCAAGGCTTGGTGCAAGCAGCTAAAGGCTGCGCGCCAAAAGCCTACTAAGGTGAATGCCAACAAAGGCAAACCGAAGTTCAAAAAGAAGGGCTACTGCGAGGAGTCTTTCAGACTTTTCAAGAAAAATGACTCTATGTTTAGAGTCAAATCACAATATCACTTTAATTTCACTTGGACGCGTGCATACGGCCGCATGACCGTGCGCACAGCAGAGTCCCTATTGTTTTTAAAAGATGCTGAAATCAAGACAATGACAATTTCGCAAAAGTGCGGAAAATACTTCATGAGCTTGACTTACGAGAAAGCCAATCGTCCTCGAGCTCACAAGGAAGGTATCGTTGGGCTTGATTTAGGAATCAAGCACTCAGCAGTGACCTACGACGGTCACGCTGCGAAGACTTACGACTTGCCGAAGTCGATAGCTCGCTACGAGCGACTTTACGACTATCGTCAAACGAAGCTTTCGGCTAAGACTTATGGAAGCAAGGCTTACGATAAGCAAAAGCTTCTCTGCGATAAGGCCGCAACAAAGCAGGCCAGAATTCGCAAAGACTTCTTACATAAGCTTACAACGGAGCTCGTCACCAATTATTCTGAAATCAAGATTGATGACTTCAGTTTCAAAGGTTACGTTGCGATTCAACACAACGCAAGACACGCTTACAGCGTGGCACCTTGTATGCTGAAGGGAATGCTTGAGTATAAAGCAGAAGAACTTGGAGTCATAATCAAATTCGTTCCGAAAGGCACGCCGACAACACAGAATTGTAGTTGTTGTGGCCACCACCTTGAAGGCGAAAACAAGCTTGGTTTAAACGCGCGTCGATATGTTTGCCCTAGTTGCGGGCAAGACATCGATCGTGACGTCAATGCAGCAATCAACGTATTTAAGCTACCAATCAGGTAGAGTTCTATAAAGTGTCGTGATCGACACGCCTTCCGCGGTTGGCGGCGGCGTAAAAGAGGTGTGTGCCTCGAGCACTATCCTCAGCGGCAGAGCGCAAGCTCAAAGTCCGATCTGGAAATAACGAATCCAGAGAACACAACAGTTGAAGAATTCTATAAATTATCAAGAATTGACAATTTAACATTGAGTACAGCCATAAATATAATTAATTTGCCAGAAATTACTTCTGATGGAGATTATAAAGATTTATATCAAAGTGATTGGGGAGAAACAAAATATTATGTAGTTGATTTTGGTAGAGATGAACTTGTAAAAGAATATCCTGAAGCAAGATATTCGAACGCTCCTTTAAGATTAGTTACATCTAAGAACACATTTATTTGTCCTAAAGGAGATTATAAATCTAATATCGATATTTCAGGTATAGATTCAACATTTGACGATGCGGATATCGCAAGAATTTTATTAGGAACATCTAAAACATCTTCTAAAAAATTTATTTTAAGAAGTGCGGTTGCCAATAGAATGAGCGCAGCTATATTTGCAAATATAAGAAACGTTAGACCAATTACGTTTGAAATTAAAGATCCAAAAGATAATATCTAAAAAGATATTATCTTTTTTGTTTATATATTATTGATATGAAAGAGGTGAAAATAAAATGACAGATGATTTTTTGCTAAATTTTTTAAAATTAACGAAAGAAGATATCCGTAAATATACTAAAGCTTATACAGGATGTAATTTTTTAGAGAACATACCAAATGTATTAATAGCATTAACAGAAACTACAGAAACTATTTGTAACGATATAAAATCTAAAATTGCTTGTTATAAAAAAATAAAAATAAACTATGTGTTGTTCGATAACGAAATATCATATTTTTTAAATCATAGTTTGTGTTTAATATATACAACATTGGGTAGTTCAATCCCTGTTGTTTTATTTATTGACGATGATGCAGAAATAGTATATGAATACGCAAATCAGTCTGACAAGCCTAGAGTCATATTAAAAATTTCAGATATGGTAACAAATGATAACTTTTTAAAAGTCACATCTAATGTTATGGGAATAGCTCCTGTTACATTAAGAAGATATGGAACCACATTTTCAAATATTCCAAATAACAACGATGATAATTTTGAACATACTACAAGCATGATGTTAATAGCACCAATGAAAGATAGTTCAGATTTTAAACTTACACATACTCAATTTGAATATATACCAAACCCTTATACAAACCATTATGAATTTTCTGCATATATATCTGAATCTGTAATTTTTAAATGTATTAAACATAGAATATTTTTAAAATATAAAGAACAAATAATTTACTCTACAGAACTATTTCCGGAGGATATAGCAGATAAAAAATTATTGGAATTGCTTCTTGATAATTCTAGTTATGAAAATGAAATTCAATTTAAAATGTTTTTAATTGATTTGATTAAAAGAAAAGAAATTGAAAGTGAGGAAAGGGATATGATAGAAAAAATGGCAAATAAAAAATGTATGTTTGGAGGAGCATTTAATCCGCCAACAAAAACTCATATACAAATAATAGAGATGTTATCTAATTTATTCTCAGAAGTATATGTTGTACCAAATGATTTAAAACATTATAAACAAGATGCTGTAAAGTTCAAATATCGTTATAAAATGTTACAAATGTGTATTAATAAATTAGATCACAATGAAAATATTATTATATCCGATATAGAGCATACTGGTAATTATTATGGTTCTTATGATACATTAAGAGCTTTAGATCATCCTGTGTTTGTGTGCGGAGACGACTTTTTTGAAAATGTTGTTTCGTGGCACAACCCAGAAATTTTATTAGAAGAAAATGAGTTTTTAGTTTTAACAAGAAATAAAACTATAAGAGAATGTAAGATTATAATTAATAACGATCCTATGTTTTCAAAATATAAAAACCATTTTAGCTTTATTCAATTGAATTTTGGTCGAGATGTTTCATCTAGTAAATATAGGGAAACTCATGACAAAACATTACTGCCAGCAAATTGCGGCATAGAAAATTATATAAAGAGGAGAAAATTATATGAAGAAAAGTAATTTTATAATATTATCAATTTTAGCGTTTATTTTAGTTTTTGGATTAATTTTTGTTGTAGGTGTATTTTCAAGTAAAAATACTGCAATAGATTATGAAGAAAAAATAAATGCTTCTATTTCAAATATAGATGTTCAAAGAAAAGCGGCGGTTACTAAATTAACACAAATGGAAACTGCAATAGATTCATCAAATGCTCAATATGAAAAAGTAATTGAAGCTATAACAAAAGCAAGAGAAGACCAAACAGTAGCTTCTTTAACCACTGCAGTTGATTTAATTAGAGAGGCATATCCAGAAAACGCTGGAAATCAAGAATTATATACAAATTATATGAACGAAGTAACTATTTCATATAACAGTATTGCAAATTATAGAGAAACCTACAATAATGATGTTAGACAATATAAAGCATTTTGTAGAAGATTTCCGAATGCAATGTGGCTGTCTATTGCAAATTATAAACAAATTGATTACTAATACATTTCATTAGTTGTTCCAGAGGACATTTAATATGAAATCTAAAGTTATTATTCAAGGCAAAAATTTTGAATTAACTATTAGAGAATTAGTTGTTTCTACTTTAATATTAATTATTGGAATAGCTTTTATATTTTTAGGTTGTAGAATAATTGATAAGAAATATATAGATTATAACGACAAATTTATAAAAGCAAATATAATAGAAGATCAAGACATGTTTGACTATTGTTTAAATACTGAACGTGGGCTATCTTCTTCATTTGCCAAAATTGAAGCAGATAGTTTTGTTTCGTTTAGTGAAGTATATAAAGATTTCTTATATATAGAAAGAATAAAAGAAGAATATACGATGCATACAAGTACAGATTCTGATGGAAACATTGAAACATATTATACTTGGGACAGAGTGGAAACAAAATCAAAACAAGTTGATTATATTATTGTGAATGGTATAAAAGTCAATATGTCAGATGTTTTCATAAAAACACGAAACGTTGATTTGAAAGAGAATGAAGTTAATTTAGAAGATTATGATCTAGACTATGAAGGTTTTAAATCTTATTTATATGAAAGAAGTGGAATATTTCATTTTCGTGGAGATGTTAGATATAGATATGAAGCGATGACTTTAGAGGATATTTACGAAGAAGGAAATACATCTTTTCTATGTTCCTTCGAGAATAAAGAACTTCATCCTTATGAAAAACTATATAAATTTTATAATATGACTCCAAAAGAATTGAGATCGGATTCAATGAAAACTACAGATGTACCAAAAATATTACTTTCTATAGCAGTAAGTACAGTATTCATAATTGGAATATGTGTTTTTATTTATTTGGACAATAATTATTTAAACAATAATAAAGAAATCAACTAGAACAATTAATTATATAAAGAACGATATTTTAT
>ERZ857629.3826-NODE-3826-length-12265-cov-2.850696_pt1 | contig 12265 bp, 20 predicted proteins | sample MGYA00519700_ERZ857629 | MGnify/ENA primary metagenome ERZ857629 (study PRJEB31778, sample SAMEA3449351) | human gut metagenome | biome: human gut; feature: human-associated habitat; material: faeces | place: United Kingdom | collected 2010/2012 ... | reverse complement strand
AATGCATTTTAAGCTCACTTAAATTCTCCTTTCATCTTCAAAAAAGTACACTTTTTTGTGGGAAAAATACTTCCAGAAACTAGATAATAAAAAATTGGGAAAAAGGTATAGAAACCCTTTTCCCTTCAAGTAGGTATCTTACCTTTTCAGATATACATGAAGAATGTGCTAAGGAAATTATCTATGATTGACCAAAGCCCAGTTAAGTGTACTTTTTTGAAGATGAAAGGAGAATTTAAGTGAGCTTAAAATGCATTTTACAAGATTCGAAGAACTTGGTCACTAAAGTTGAATTGAATGAGCATATAGCAGATAAGGACAATCCTCATGAAGTGACTGCTGAGCAAGTTGGCGCACTACCATTAGCTGGAGGAACAATATAGGGTAAGTTGCATTTTCTTAATGACGATTCCACTATTTATCAAGCCAATAATGTAATGGATATAGCTTTTAAAAGAATGAGTTTAAGATTTGATAATAATATAATGAATGAAAATAATAAATTACTTGATTCTATTTTTTTACGAGACACTGGCAACGGTAGGATATATAAATTTGCTACTGCTGATTAGCTTTGTAACCCTAATTTATTAGATAATTGGTACTTCGTTAATCCGATTAATTAGAGAGGATAGACGGAGTATACGACCAATTATGCTATTGACAGATGGTGGTTGCAGGATAGCACGAGTCTTAACGTTGTTGATGGCGGCGTAAATGTTATCGGTAAGTGGGATATAGAACAGTTTTTTGAAAAGGCTCTACCGAATGGAACGTATACGCTATCTCTACTCTATAAGAACAAAACGGGTTCTGACCCTTTGCGCTTAATTGCTGCAAATCGTTCGTCTGGTGATATAGCACAAATGCTAACTAAAGATGCAAGTGGAATTATCTGCGTAACATTCACATCAGGTAATTGCGATAAAATCGTGGCTGGATTTGCAGGTTCTACGGATAATGTTGCAACCTTTATCGCCGCTAAACTCGAACTCGGTGACACTCAAACTCTCGCTCATAAAGAGGGAGATACTTGGGTTCTTAATGAAATTCCAGATTATGGGGAGCAATTAGCAAGATGTCAGAGGCACGCTTTCTCACCTCTCTATGAAGCGTATGCTACTGCGGTTATCTGCAATCTTTTTATTTCGAGGGTGGAAAAAGGAATTGCTTTCGGAGAAGTTACATTACCAGTCTCTATGAGAAGTAAACCTGTTTTTAGCGGCAATGCAAGCAAATTCTGGATTGTGCCCGAGAATGGCGGTGAACCATCACATCCGACGCTTATTTATGTTATGGGATTATCTGCTGATAAAGCGATGATACAAGTCAATGGTTCGTACGCAGCAAATACGCAATATATTTTGTATATAGAGAATCCGTTTACGTCTGCCGACTTTCTACTTTCTGCTGACCTATAAAAGAGGTGAAACATTATGGAAAATCTAAACCCTAAATCAAAAGTCTATGTTTTAATAGACTCTAACAACTATATTACTCGTATCGAAGGCCAATATTCTCTTCCTCTCGATCTAACTGATTGGACGCTTATCGACGCAGGATATGGCGATAAATACAATCTTGCACAAACGCATTATTTCGACAAACCTCTCATTACGCAAGATGGTATCTATCAATATAAACTCATTGGTACTACTCCTATCGAAAGATCTGAGGAAGAGATTGTCGCAGAGCGAGAAACAAAAAACTTTACCAAAAATCAATAGAACAAACTAGTAGCTTTGTCTACTACTTGTAATCAAGTCATTACAGACGGTATGGACGTCGAAACAACCGAAGGTACCGAGCATTTTAGTCTCGAAGAAACCGATCAAATCAACCTAACGACTGCTGTATCCGCTATTGAACAAGGAGCCAAGGGATATCCCTATCACGCGGATAAGAAGCTATGTCGTATGTTTACAGCGGAGGAAATCAAGAGTATTGCGGAAAGCGCGACCGCGCATAAATTATATAATACTACTCTTTGTAATCACCTCTTAATTCTAGCAAGACGAGCAACTACAACCGCGGAATTAGATGCAATTACTTATTCTGCGGACTGCCTTCCTATTGATCTCGCGGAGAACATGAAGAAGGTTCTAGCGGCGTCTGGAGTAACTAAATAATTTTACCAAAAAATTTGGCAAAGTTGTTAAATCAGCTTTGCCAAATTTTCATTATATATTGAGGTGATAAAGGTGTTATATGGATATGCAAGAGTTTCTTCAAGAGATTAGAATCTAGACCGCTAGATTATTGCATTAACAGAAGCTGGCGTAGATAAAGATAATATCTACGTCGATAAACAATCAGGTAAGGACTTTAATCGTCCAGCTTACTAGGAACTAGTGAGTATGGTTCAGCCAAATGATATGATTATTATTAAAAGTATTGACAGACTAGGCCGCAACTACTCAGAAATTCTAGAACAGTGGGGACTAATTACCAAGACTAAGAAAGTAGATATTAAAGTATTAGATATGCCGCTATTAGACACGTCATATTGCAAAGACGTCATGGGCACATTTATCTCTGATCTTGTCTTATAGGTATTATCCTTCTAGGCTGAACAAGAGAGAACTTACATTAAACAAAGATAGGCCGAGGGAATCGCGGCCGCCAAGTCCAATGGTGTCTAGTTCGGGAGACCAAGGAAACCTCTTCCCTTGAATTTCGAGGAACTATATCAGCGTTTCCGCAAGAATGAACCGATTACTAGACTCGCAAAAGAATGTCCAGAAATCTCAGAATCTACATTGAGGCTCCGCTTGTAGGAGAGATTTGATTTGGACAAAAAGAGATAATCATACTTCCTATTGTTTTATATATTATATACAATAAGGAGGAATTTGTATGCCAGATATTGTAATTCAAATTATCGAGGTATGTATCATTCCATTGCTTGGTATTCTAACTAAGTATCTCGTAGATTTCTTAACTGCTAAGCGAGACGAGTTGAATTCCAAAACCAACAATGAGATTGCTAAGAAGTATACTGATATGGTCTATCAGACTGTTGTTGATTGCGTTATTGCGACCAACCAGACCTATGTAGATAGCTTAAAGAAATCAGGTAGCTTTGACGAAGCTGCTCAGAAGGAAGCCTTTAATCGTACTATGAACGCGGTTTTGGCAATCCTAGGCGACGACGCAAAAGATTATATTTCGCAAGCAACCGGTGATCTAAATACCTATCTAACTCAACTCATTGAGTCTGAAGTTAACAAGCATAAATAACAAGAAAAAGGGAGCCTATTAGGCTCCCTATATTTTTTTTTCAAAAAAATTGGCAAAATTTTTGGCAAAAATGTAAAATCGTCCATGGACGATTTTCATATATAAATGAAAGGTCAAAGGAAATATTTTTTAGGAGGTAAAAGTTTTGGCAACTAATTATCCATACTATCCACAACAGCCTATGTATCCAAGACCGGGCATTCAGTATGTGGAGCAGCCCTAGCCGCAAATGGGTATTAAAGGTCGCCCAGTTTCCTCTATTGAGGAAGCTCGCGCAATCAGCATTGATTTCGATGGCTCTATCTTTTATTTCCCGGATTTAGCAAACAGACGCATTTATACTAAACAAATAAACATGGACGGTACAGCTACATTAAATGTTTATGAGTTAAAGAATGAACCAGTCGTCAACTCTTCTCAGTACGTGACTAGAGAAGAGTTTGAGACTACACTAGCGCAACTGAAGCAAGCTATTTCGGGAAAACAAGAGCCAATCCAAACTGCCGAACCTTAGCCAGTAGCGGCACAACCGCAATAGGCTGAGAAATTTAAGTTTTAAGGAGAGATGAAATATGAATGAAATGCAACTTATCCAAATGCTTAGGAGTGGACAGAATCCTTAGCAACTCGCTATGAATCTGCTAGAAAGCTAGATGGGAGAAACCCCTATGGGTTAGAATCTTCTCAATCTAGCCAAGAATGGTCGATCCGCAGATATTGAGCAAATCGCTCGTAACTTAGCTAAACAATAGGGAATAGATTTCGACAAAGAATTTGCCGCCTTTAAAGAGATGCTTGGCCTTTAAACTCATCTAATTTAAAGGAGGAACATTTTATGTTCAATAATTCTAATGGCTATAGTCTAGCTGATATTGCGGCTGCTACTGGTAATAACAACCGCAATGATGGTATGTGGGACAACGGTGCATGGTGGATTATCATCTTGTTCCTGTTCTGTTTCAATGGTGGTATGTGGGGCAATGGCTTCGGCCGCGGCATGGGCGGCCAGGGTGCTGGCTCTCCTGCGTTCCAGGGCACTACAACTCGTGAGGAAATCGCTTATGGTTTCGATATGAACGATCTCCAGAGTGGTGTTCGTGGAGTACAACAGGGTCTCTGTGACGGTTTCTATTCTATGAATACTGGAATGTTGAATGGCTTTGCGGGCGTCAACAATGCAGTTTGCTCCCTAGGTTATCAGACAGCTCAGCTTGCTAACGGCTTGACTTCTGATATTGTTGCTAACCGTTTCGCCGCTCAACAGGGTGTATGCCAGATTGAAAATGCAATTAATCAGGCTCGCTACGACAATACTATTGGTCAGAATACTATTGCTCGTGAAATTTCTGATTGCTGCTGCGAGAACGGTAGAGCTCTAGAGCGTGGTTTTGCCGATGTTAACTACAACATGGCTACTAATACTTGCGCTATCCAGACCTCTATGGCAAACCATACCCGTGATATTATCGACAGTCAGAACGCTGGCACTCGTGCAATCCTTGATTATCTCTGCCAGGAGAAGATCACTGATCTACAGAACGAGAACCAGGCACTGCGTCTCGCGGCTTCTCAGCAAGCTCAGAACAATTACTTAGTTAACCAGCTCGGCACTAAGGCACCTGTTCCGGCTTACGTAGTTGCAAACCCATACTGCAACTGCGGAACCGCACCTTATGGTTGCGGCATCACTGCTTAATTAAAGGGGCTTTAAGCCCCTTTAATTCTTAATAAACAAGGAGGATTTGTATTATGGAAATTACCGCTAATGCTGTGCAAACAGTCGCGGCTAATCAAGATGTTTTATTCACTAACGTTGCCATTCCCGGCAACTCCTCTACCATGCATCGTAGTGGTAGTGGTCAAGTAACTTTACGAGGTTTAACTAACTGTCAGTGTAGAGCGCGTTTCCGCGTGTCTTTTGGCGGTAACATTGCGGTTCCCGCAGATGGTACTGCTGGACCTATTTCATTGGCTATTGCTATTGATGGCGAACCTATCAATACTACAACCATGATTTATACTCCAGCTGCGGTTAGCACTTATGGAAATGTATTCGGTTCAATCTTTATCGACATTCCACGTGGCTGTTGCGGTCGAATAAGTGTACGAAACATTTCTACTATTCCAGTAAGCGTACAGAACGCTAATCTAATTGTTGAAAGGGTGGCTTAATCTATGAAAAGACTAAAAAGCATGGAAGATACATTGATGAGCTGTGTTCAGGCGCAGTTAAGCCACCTTGATACAGTAGATACAGAAGAATTAGGTCAGGCTATCGACATGATTAAAGACCTTGAACAAGCCAGATACTACTGTTCTATTGTTAAAGCGATGGAAGAGGCAGGAGAGGACGAAACTGAAGCAATGAGCCGTCGCCACTCTAGAAAGAGAGATATGGATAGAGTGTATGGAAGAATGTATTATGAAGGTCCAGATGGTGATTTCAAGGGTCAGACACCGTGGCAAAAGCATGGCCGTGACGAGGATTGGGAAAGCTATCCTTACTATCCAGAACGTGGACGTGAGATTAATATCCGCGACTCACGTGAAGGCCGCAGTCCAGTAACTCGTCGTATGTATATGGAATCTAAGCAACTTCATAAGGATAAGGCTGAAAAAGTCAAGGAACTTGAAAAGTATATGCAAGAACTCTCTGACGATATCGTTGAGATGATCGAAGGAGCTTCTCCAGAAGAACGTCAAATCTTGGAGAAGAAAATGACCAGCCTAACTAATAAGATTGCTCAGTTAAACCTAAATGCTTAACATTAATGGAGTGAGTTGGAGAGTATTACTAGTACCTCCAACTTCTTCTTCTCTTGCTAGAAGCGATGGAAGTTATGCTTCTGGCGTTTGTGATAATGATACTAAATGTATCTATATTAACTAGAATTTATCCTCTTCTATGATGAAGAGAGTGTTGTGCCACGAGGTAACTCATGCTGCTATGTTCAGTTATGAAACAGAATTAACCGTTGAACAAGAGGAGCTATTATCTGATTTAATAGCTACCTATGGCGAGGAAATAATTTCCAAAACCAATGAAATATTTAGACGGTTAAAAGTAAAACGCGGGGACTTGTCTTAACTTGACAAGTCCCCGTTTTTTTTTGTCATTGGGATTTAATTGGTAATTCCATAGCTAACTCATAATATTCTTTAGCTTGACCGTTTCCGCCCAGTCCAGAGTATACTCTGTAAAACTCACTTAACTAATCATATTGATCCTATGTTATATATCCCTATTTGATATATTCTTTACATAGTTGCACCAAACGGAATTTATATGATGAAACAATTAATTCCAAGTGCGAATTTTCAAGACTCTTAGCTTCCATAATGTACTTACGGAGTTCTTCAATCTCTTCCTAGATCGGCTCAATGCGGGAGTCTATAGTTTTTTCTAGCTCGGTATCCTTGCTTTCTGCTAATAACTTTTTGTAGTTCTTTAATTGGCTATATAGGTATTTACAAAAAGCAAGCGCTCCCGCAGATACCAAGCCAAAAAAAATCTCAACTAAATGTTCAGTAACAAAAGTAAGCATAAAATCCTCCTTCCTTAAACCTCTCAAAGATTTTGAGAAAGCGGGAAGGAGGATTATTTTATTTAGACCACATTTTCACCAAGCGCATTGATTTTTCTTGATATGATGCGTACCAATACAGATAGCATCCGCTATGTCCTAAATAACGTGCGCGCTATAATTCTATTCTACATAGAGTTGAGCATTCTTTTTTTGCTCTGCTCTTGATCTACCTTTAATACTTAATGTAGATTTCCAAGACGCGGCGAGAACTGTTGAATGAGGAATATGAAGTTCTTGCAATAATTCTGAAACAACTCCATAAACTTCCGCTAAAACCTTGAAGGTCTAGACATTATTAGCAACGTTATTCTATTGTTGAATATCTTCAAATACTACTTCGTCGATATTCTCGCTTTCAATTAAAGCCCAGATATTCTGTCGCAACTAAACTAGTCTAGTATCAATATTAGGGTCGTCTAAGGAAATCTTACCATACTTTTCTAACTTACCATCTTCAAAGATCGCCCAACCGGTAACCTTTGAAGCCTAATCTAAAGCTAAAAGGCGACTCATTACTTGTTCGTAGAACCGAAACCACCCAAACGCTCGCCAGTCGCAGAGTCATCATCGGTTACACCGTAAGTCTTAATAATACCCTGTCCAATCTTATCACCGCGCTTAAGCTGAATAGCAAAAGGAGAAAGGTTGATAAGCTGGAAGAAAATTTCGCCCTCGTTATCCGGATTATCACAATAATCTGCATCAATAATGCCAACGCTATTGCCCATAATCAGCCAGTGTTTAAGAGGAGTAGAACTGCGGACGCTCAGTTCAAGATACTGGCCTGGTTCAAGATGACACTTCATACCAGTAGACACAAGCGGGATCTTTGCCTTGAGGGCCTTAGTAATACCTGCCATATCATCAAGAGTAAGAGGGTCGATAAAACCATAGAAATCTTCATGGCGGTTTTTCGCAAACAAGTCGTCCTGAATCTTGGTTCTCAGGAAGTCATATGGAGGAATTACAATATCCTCAGCGACGACAAAATCATAACCTGCGGAATCCGCGGTTGCTCGAGTCGGCAGAGGGAGATCAATATCAGCAAAACGAGATACCTTCTGAAACTTAACCATTGTTTACATCCTCCATCATAATCGGCATAATGCCTTCCGGTTCTTTTTCATTGTCGATAGTAATAGTAGCAGTAACGAGCTGATACTCTTCAATAATTTCGCCCTTAGCCTTGATATACTTGGTAGTATACTTAAAGCCGGTTAGCTCGCCAGTGCAATTCTTATCAAGCCATTCCCGCAGACGAAGAGCATCTTCAACCGTGGGTACGCGATATACAGTAGTTGTTTTCAAAGTATACATATTCTTAAATACCTTCCACTTCAATTTTTTGCTTTGTATAGTTAGTTGTAGTTAGCTGTTGTTTAATTTCTTCTACTAAAGAAGGTGAAGCCTCAATCTTTACAGAAAAAATATTAGTTGCATCTGCATACGCCGCGATATTAGCAGCGAGTGTTGAAGCATCAGATGGGATAGATGCTTGATTGATAATATGTCCATCTTGAAATACATAAATTGTAGAGTCTATGGCAAATGGATCATATAAAATTACCATTGTCTGATTCATACTTCAATCACTCCTTTGGTATAGTCGAACATGGCATACATTTCGCAGGTCTTGCCATTCTGAATCCAGAACTCTACCATATCCTTTTCGATCTGAATACCTTTAAGTACACCGAGAGTCTTTGCGACATCAACCATCTCGTAAGCCATCTTCTTAACATCATGCTCTTGATTATAGGTATATACAGTGTAATATCTACCCTCTACATTAAGCATGAGGTAATATTTTGCGTCGTGCTTTGTGAGAAACTCTTCTAGCTTCTCAACTGCTTTCTGCACGTCTGCTTTAGTCATCTTAGAAAGGTTGCTATAAGCAGCCTAGTTAATCTCATATAAAGTCATACACAAATCTCCTTTTCTATTATTATAATATCATAAAACTTTAATTTTGTCAATTAAAATTGCTCCCGTAGAGTTACCTATGAGGGTGATAATAAAGAAAGGAAACATTCTATAATCAAATGAATTAGATGCTATAAAGTAACATAGATCAGCGATACAGTGCTCTCCGCCAAATAGGATAAATCCTGCTACACATACTGGAACCATATAGTAAGCTGAATTGCGGAAACAGGCTACTGCTATGTACATAAATATCCCGCAAACCACTGCTTTCACAAACACTATACTCGGTAATAAAGCTAGTTTTGTGGCAACTAAAATTTGAGCTTCCGCGCTAGGAAACATCAAGAGAAAAGATGTGCCTATGCAATTACCAATAAGTATGGTTGTTAGCATCTTCATATCTTGTAATGAAGAATGATAAAATCCTATTGCACCAGTGTATAACTTAAAATCCATATTTAATATACTTAATAATCCAATGGAGAATAAGAAAGCTCCCGCGATACCTCCCACTTGTAAGTAGATATAGCTTGCTATTGCTATCATTACTCCTCCAAGGATTGAGTTAGACAATATCTTCATTTTCTAGCTCCAAATCTTCTATATCATCTTCGTTATCTGTATCATCATAATATACCTGACAACAACAGTTAGGGTGATACGGAGGAGGGATTAACTCGTCTATTGGCCACTCACCCGCATATTCCGCACAGCCGCCATCACAATCTCCGCCACTATTCTCAACAATAGCAAGTTGACTAAGTTTACCTACTTTATTTAGCATGACTGCATTTTTAACAATCTGTGTTTCATTTCTTAGTAGTCTATCATATTTGTCGATTAGATAGGTTCGCATCGCTACTTTATCAGAATATTCTGATGCTTTATTCCAATGTTCTGTAATTCTTTCGTTCAAGGTTTTATTATCTTTGTTATAGGTTAATGATAAAATATCCTTGACTTCAAAATCCTTTGTTCTAGAATAAATCTGTTTTAACTCACTCGAAGTTGTGCTATAAGTCTGAGTAAGGGAATCATAGAATAACTGTTGCGTTTTATCTAATAAAGTCTTTGATTGTTCCAGTTTATTACTATATGCAATAACCTATTGAACAATTTGATTTAGGCTAGATTCTACTCCAGCCTAAATCTTATCATTCATTGAAGCGACTTCTTTCTTGATCTATTCACGCTTCTTCATGGCATACCTCATGCAAATCAATAATACGCTGATTGCGGCTGCCGCGCATAGGCAAGGTTAAATCGCGTTCGGCTTGAATATAGGGACCATCAATCAAGAAATCCGCGTTATTAAAGATTTCTCGCATATTCAAGTCTGAGAAGATTGCAAGATCTTCATAAGTGTTACCTGTCCAAATATAAATCTTAGTATCTGGCAATTCTTTCCTTACTGTTGTTACGACCAATCTAGTAAGGAAAGAATTTTCTGGGCAGAGAGGCTCTCCGCCCATGATACAAAGATTTCTATGTACACCATTAGCGCGCAGTCCTTTAATAATGGAGTCGAGAGTTCCTTGAGTGAACTCTCTACCTCCACTGAAATCCCATGTTTCTGGATTGTGACATCCTTCACAGCGGAAAGGACAACCTTGAACAAAGAAAGATAAGCACACGCCTGGCGCGGCTGAAAAGTCATCATAAATAATTCCTGCATACTGCATGAGTTATTCCTCCAATCGACCTGAATGTTTTACTCTATCATTTGCTTCGGCAACCTTACCCGCATTAAAGGCAGTTGTATAGTTACCGGTTAGATAGCCTGTAACACGTCGAAGCTGTTGAATATGGTGACTTCCGCAAACTGGGCAGTGGTCATTAAACTCGTCCATATAACCACACTCAAGACAAGTATCATTTGGAACGTTAATAGCGAAATATGGAATATCATGTTCCATAGCGTAAAGCACCAAAGTTTCCAGAGCATCAATGTTATTCTTAACACCGCTATCAAGTTCAACGTAAGTGATACAACCAGCGGAAGAATAACCAGTTAACTGGCTTTCAATATCAATCTTCTTGAAAGGTGACATCTTTTTCCACACTGGGACATGAATAGAGTTGGTGAAATAATCTCTATCACTTACATTTGGAATTTCTCCATACTTGCTCTTAAACTTTGTCATAGCGGTGTAACAGAGGTTTTCCGCGGGAGTGTAATAAACGCCAAAGTTTAACTGATACTGTTGTTTGAAAGTCGCACATCTATCTTTGAAGAGCTGCTCAATCTTCTTAGCTAATTCCATACCCTGTGAAGTGGTATGATCTTGACCAATAAGGATTTGTAGCGTTTCTGCAAGACCTAGTTGGCCAATAGCAAGAGTACCATGCTTTAACGCACTCCGCGTTGTCTTACCGTCATAGCCAGCCATTAAGCCATTTTCATACATAAACTTCGCGGATTCAGCAGGCTGAGAGCAGATATAATCAAAACGCTCTAGAAGCATATCTTTTGCTTCATAGATCTTCTGGTCAAGCAAGTCCATAAAATGACTAATAAATTCTTCTTTGGAATGGTATTCGCCGTCACATAGATCTTCTTGCGCTTCCATAGCAAGAGTAGGCATGATGATAGTTACAGGACAAATATTACCACGACCATCTTTCGTTTGACCCATGCCGTTGATGTCCCAACCATTCGCGGTGCGGCAACCCATCGTGGAGAAGTAAGTCTTAGGATCATTCGGGTCATATCCTGCGTTACCGCTCCAATCTACATTAGCATAGTTAGGATAAAGCCTAGTTGCAGTAGACTTTAATGCTAGTCTAAATAAGTCATAGTTTGGATCACCTGGCTTTTGATTGACGCCTTTCATACACTGAAAAATTCCGCAAGGGAAAATAGAAGTCTTATGTAATTTACCAAGTCCCTCAATAGAAACATCAAGCAATGCTTTAGTTATCATTCTGCCTTCTGGTAATGTGCAAGTACCATAGTTAATAGAAGTGAATGGTAACTGATTACCAGAGCGAGACTGAAGAGTATTAAGGTTATGATACATACCTTCTACAGCTTGGTGTACTTCTTTAATAGTCATATCAAGAGCATATTGATATGCCTTATCATAAATCATATACTCATTATCTTCAATTCCAGCATTATCTGGGATATGATCAAATAATTCTTGGTCATAAATCCCCTGGATATATTTTAAGCCATCAATATAATGTTTTCTAAAACTCTTCCTTACATAAGGAACCATTGTCCAATCAAGGTGAGTAGCGCTCACACCACCAAATTGCTGGAGAGATTCGAGCTGGAAAATTACTGCCACCAACTGAAACGCAGTATTCACTGAACCTGCGGGTCGCACGTCAGTTTGTCTTGTATTAAATCCATCAGCGAGTAAGTGATCGAATGGGATAGATAGACAGTTGTGCATACCAACCGCATAGGCAGATAAATCATGGATATAGATTTCATTATTGCGATGGTTATTACGAGCCATATCAGATACACAATAGTCAAGCGCATATTTTTTCATCTGAAGGTC
>ERZ857629.3825-NODE-3825-length-12265-cov-29.497379_pt1 | contig 12265 bp, 7 predicted proteins | sample MGYA00519700_ERZ857629 | MGnify/ENA primary metagenome ERZ857629 (study PRJEB31778, sample SAMEA3449351) | human gut metagenome | biome: human gut; feature: human-associated habitat; material: faeces | place: United Kingdom | collected 2010/2012 ... | reverse complement strand
AAAGCTAAAATCCAAACCGAAAAATGGGGAAAATTTGACAAAATCCAAACCGAAAATTCAAATTGCTCGCACTGGCGTGGGGATTATTTGCCGGTGATGATGGATTTGATGTCGTTGAGTTTGTTGAGTGCCTCCATTGGGGTGAGGTTGTTGATGTCGAGGTGGAGAATCTGGTCGCGGATTTGGCTGAGCACAGGGTCGTCGAGTTGGAAGAACGACATCTGATAGCCACTGCGCTTCGATCCCACATCGCCGAGGTCTTTTGTCGCCACTTGCTCGTTGCGGTTGTTGGCTTCGAGTTGTGCCAGCACCTCATCGGCACGGTCAACGATGCTGCGGGGCATACCTGCGAGTTTCGCCACATGAATACCGAAACTGTGCTCGCTGCCGCCCTTTTCGAGTTTGCGCACAAACACCACCTTGCCATCAATTTCCTTCACGCTCACATTGTAGTTGCGAATGCGGCGGAACGATTTTTCCATCTCGTTCAACTCGTGGTAGTGGGTGGCGAACAGCGTTTTGGCATGGGCGCGACCCTCGTGAATGTATTCCACAATGCTCCAGGCAATGGAAATGCCGTCGTAGGTGGATGTGCCACGGCCCAACTCATCGAACAGCACAAGGCTGCGCTCGCTCAGGTTGTTGAGGATTGATGCCGCCTCGGTCATTTCCACCATAAACGTGGATTCGCCAAGCGAAATGTTGTCGCTGGCACCCACACGGGTGAAAATCTTGTCAACCAACCCGATGTGCGCCGATTCGGCAGACACATAGCAGCCGATTTGCGCCATCAGCGTGATAAGTGCGGTTTGGCGCAGCAAAGCCGATTTACCAGCCATGTTAGGACCGGTGATAATCATGATTTGCTGGTCGTCGTTGCCCAAATGTATGTCGTTGGGCACATAACATTCGCCCGGAGGCAACTGCTTCTCAATCACAGGGTGGCGACCCTGCTTGATGTCGATGTCGAGACTCTCGTCAATCACAGGACGATTATATTTGTTGTCGATGGCGGCGCGGGTGAAAGCGCAAAGGCAGTCGAGCTGCGCAATGAGTTGTGAGTCGGTCTGAATGGCAGGAATGTAGTCGGTGACAGCCGCCACGAGTTCGCCAAACAATCGGTTCTCGATAATCAGAATCTTCTCCTCCGCACCGAGAATCTTCTCCTCGTAGTCCTTCAGTTCTTGGGTGATGTAACGCTCGGCATTGACCAGCGTTTGCTTGCGCACCCATTCTGCTGGCACCTTGTCCTTGTGGGAGTTGCGCACCTCGATGTAGTAGCCAAACACATTGTTGTAGGCGATTTTCAGGCTTGGAATGCCTGTGCGCTCGCTTTCTTCCTTCTGCAATCGCATCAAGTAGTCCTTGCTCGAAACCGAGATTTCGCGCAGTTCGTCGAGTTGCGGGTCAACGCCCGGCTTAATCACATTGCCACGGTTCACCTGATTTGGCGCATCGGGATTCACTTCCTCGTTGATGCGGTCGCGAATGAGTTGGCAAAGGTTGATGCGGTCGCCGAAACTGCGCAGCACATCGTTGTCGCTCCGTTCGCACAATCGCTTAATCGGCTCCAAGGCTTGCAGTGCGCACTTGAGTTGCACCAGTTCGCGAGGCGTGATGCGGCCCACAGCCACCTTCGAAATCAGACGTTCGATATCGCCCACCAGTTCCAACTGCTGCTTCACCAGTTCACGGCCTTCCACATCCTTGAAAAAGTATTCCACCACGTCGAGGCGGCGGTTGATGGCCTTCACGTCCTTCAGAGGGAACAGCACCCATCGGTGGAGCATACGCGCGCCCATTGGCGAAAGCGTGCGGTCGATTACCGACAGCAGGCTCTTGCCATCTTCCGCCATCGGAGCCACGAGTTCGAGGTTACGGACGGTAAACTTGTCGAGGCGCACAAAGCGGTCGGCTTCGATGCGTCCGAGCGTGGTGATATGCTTGATTTGCGTGTGCTGTGTGAGGTCGAGGTAATGGAGAATGGCACCTGCCGCCTTTACGCCCTCGGTCATGCCCTCCACGCCAAAGCCCTTGAGATTTTGCGTCTGGAAGTGGCGGAGCAGTCGGTCGGTGGTGCTTTCTTCACTCATCATCCAGTCGTCGAGTTCGAAAGTGAGCACGCGGCTGTTGAACAGGTCGGCAAACTTGCTGCGGCAGCTACGCTCAATCAGCACCTCCTTTGGCGCGAAATTGCCGAGCAGTTTTTCCACATACTCAGCCGCACCTTCAGCCGCGAGAAATTCGCCAGTGGAAATGTCGAGAAACGCCACGCCCACCGTCTTTTTCCCAAAGCATACCGCTGCCAAGAAATTGTTCTCCTTACGGTCGAGGATAGTGCTGGCAGTGACCACACCCGGAGTCACCAGTTCGGTGATGCCACGCTTCACCAGTTTCTTGGTGAGTTTCGGGTCTTCGAGTTGGTCGCAGATAGCCACACGCTTGCCGGCGCGCACCAGTTTGGGCAAATAGGTGTCGAGAGCGTGGTGTGGGAACCCCGCCATTTCAGTGCCGCTACCTGCGCCGTTGCTGCGTCGGGTGAGCGTAATGCCCAAAATTTCGCTTGCTATGATGGCATCTTCGCCGTATGTTTCGTAGAAGTCACCCACGCGATAAAGCAGCACCGCATCGGGGTGCTTCGCCTTCATCTCGTAGAAGTGCTTCATCATTGGAGTCAATTCTTTACTCTTTGCCATAATCTACAAAATTACAAAAAAGAAATCAGAAATCAGAGGTTAGAAGTCAGAAATTGGATTTTTTCGTACCCATGACTCATGACCCATGACAGCCCCTTCGGACCATATTGGCCATAAACGATGAATCTGTGTGAGCCTAAAAACCACAAACCGTAGAGCCTCCGTGAGATTTCCCACCCTCAAAAGAAATACCGTGAGATCCGTGGGATCTGTGTGAGCCTAAAAACTGCTACAAAGCGAGATCTGTGTGAGCCCCACAAGACGCAAGATTGCGGGATCCGTGACCGGGTTTTTGGTGGTTTGGGGTGAAATAATTAACTTTGCGGTAACAAAATAGCGACAGTATTACTTATGAAAAAAACGATTTTGGCTATGTTAGCGGCATCTGTGTGCGTAGCAGCTATGGCTACCCCTGTGAAGGGCGACAAGGCACAACTGCATTTTCTGGAAACCACCGATGTGCACGGCAGTTTTTTCCCTATTGATTTTATTAGCGGCAAGGCGATTGACGGGTCGATGGCTCGTGTGAGTGCCTATGTGAAGGACTTGCGCAAGGCGGCTCCCGATGGCGTGGTGCTGCTCGACAATGGCGACATTCTGCAAGGGCGTCCGTTGAGCTACTACTACAACTACGTTGCCACCGACAAGGAAAATGTGGCGGCAAGCGTAATCAACTATATGCAATACGATGCACAGTCGTTTGGCAACCACGATGTGGAGCCAGGCCACGCCGTGTACGACAAGTGGACGAGCGAAGTGGCGTGCCCATCGCTCGGTGCCAACATTCTCGACAGCCGCACCGGGCTCCCCTACGCCATGCCTTACACTATTGTGAACCGTCAGGGCGTGAAGGTGGCTGTGCTGGGTATGCTCACACCTGCCATTCCCAACTGGCTCGCCGAACCGATTTGGAGCGGACTGCGTTTCGCACCGATGGTGGAGAGCGCACGCTATTGGGTGGATTTCCTGAAGCGCAACGAGCACCCCGACTTGATTGTGGGGCTTTTCCATAGCGGCTACGAGGGCGGCATCGTGACCGACGACTACCGTGAGAACGCCTCGGCGCAAGTGGCGCGCGAAGTGCCCGGCTTCGATGTGATTTTCTGCGGACACGACCACCGTGTGCACAACTCGATGGACAAGGTGGCCGACGGCAGCGAGGTGCTGGTGCTCAACCCTGCCAACAACGCCATGGCGCTGGCGCAAGCCACCGTTGACTTGGAGTTCGACGGCACCAGTTGGAAGGTGACCGACCGTAAAGGCTCCATCGTGGATATGAAATCCACACCCATCGACGAGGAATTTATGGCGTATTTCGCTCCGCAAATCGACGAGGTGAACCAATGGGTGAAGCGCCCTATCGGCACCCTCGCCACCACCATCAACTCGGCTGACTGCTTTTTCGGCAACAGTGCGTTTGGCGATATGATTCTCGACCTCACCTTGCGTGTGCAAGATGCCGACATCGCTTTCGGTGCTCCGCTGCAAGCCGATGCCACGCTGAAGAAGGGTGTGATTACCGTGGGCAACATGTTCGACCTCTATCGTTTCGAAAACGACCTCTATATCCTCAATCTCACTGGCGAGGAAGTGCGCAAGCACCTTGAAATGAGCTACGGCTTGTGGATAAGCACGATGAAGAGCCCTTCCGACCACATTATGCGTCTGGTGGACACTGGCAAGGGATTGTGGTTTGAAAAGCCCACCTACAACTTCGACTCTGCCGCCGGCATCGATTACGAGGTGGACGTGACCAAGCCTGAGGGCGAGCGTGTGAAGATTCTGCGCATGAGCAATGGCGAGCCTTTCGACGAGGCGAAGGTGTATCGTGTGGCGATGAACAGCTACCGTGGCAATGGCGGTGGCGAGTTGCTCACCCGCGGCGCAGGAATCCCGAAGGCGGAATTGCAGAAGCGCATCGTGTATCGCAGCCCAACGCAAATGCGCACCGAACTGATGAAGGTGATTGAGAAGGCTGGCACCATCAACCCCAAGGCTGGGCACAACTGGAAATTCGTGCCTGAAAAATGGACTAAGCCAGCACTCGCACGCGACAGAAAATTGCTTTTCGGCAAAAAATGACCAATTTCAATCAATATAAAAACGTATAACAACAATGATGAAAAAAATGATGATAGTAGCTGTGGCAGCGTTGATGCTGCAAAGCTGCGGTATGACTAACCCGGGTGTGAACGGTGGTAGCCAAATGGGTGGCACCACCACAAATAATAGCGGATCAAGCATTGGCAGCAACGCGCTCGGCGGACTGCTCGATTTGGTAGTGGGCAGCGTGAAACTCTCGCAAGCCGACATCATAGGCACATGGAGCTACGTGGAGCCTGCCTGCGCTTTCACCAGCGAAAACCTCCTTGCTAAGGCTGGCGGCTCGGTGGCTGCAAAGACCGTGAACGAAAAACTGCTGCCTGTGTACAACTCATTGCACATCTCAAGCGGCAACACCCAACTCACATTCAACGAAAACGGCCAATTCACAGGCAAAATTGGCGGTTTCCCCATGTCGGGCACCTACACCTTCGACGCAGCCAACGGATTGGTGAAAATGAAGTCGCTGACCACATTTACTGCACACCTCACACGCTCCACCCATGGCATGAACTTCACATTTGAATCAAAGAAAATCCTCACCCTGCTTCAAACCGTGAGCGCCCTCAGCGGCAACACCTCCCTCTCCACCATCGGCGACATCTCCAAGCAATTCAACGGCGTGCGCCTCGGCTTCGCCATGAAAAAATAATCCCCCCTTCTTTTTTTTAACCCCCAGTTTAAAAAAAGCACAAAAAAATCACCAATCAAGCCCCCAAGCTCGATTGGTGATTTTTTCATAAAATAGCGGTTCAGTGGATAAATACTGGGGGCACAGAAACAAAAAACATAAAAAACAGCCTTTTAGCGATGCCAGTGCTTCGCACCTGTCGTTAGTGCTGTGGCATGTCTGATTTCAAGCTGGGGCTTGAATCAGCCACACCACACCCCTAACGCCGCCCTCTTACGAGGTCGGTGGCATCGCCAAAAGGATAAAAACATCTCGCCTTCGGCGAAAAACCAAACCCGGTAAGGACGTGATACTTCGAAAGCACTGAAAAACTATAAAAATTGTGAATGAAGTTAAGATTTAGTGGAGGCTTGTAGCCGTTGGAAACGGCTGATTATGGTTAACTCCATGCAAGCGAATGAAGCTCCGCAGGAGCGAATGAGCGCAGCTTGGAGATTGCACAAAAGAGGGTGTGAGCCTCGTAGAGGGTCGGTTATGGTCAAGACTATTGATGCTACCACGACCGACCGTCTCCGACGCTCGCCACTATATTCGGACCTGTCTCCAAGCTGCGCTCGCAAGCGAGCTTGCATGGAGTTAACCACAATATGCCGTTTCCAACGGCTCTAAAATCCCTCTTTTCGACTTTTTCAGTGCTTTCGATACTTCACGTCCGCCCATAATTGTGATACTATATTGAATATCAGTTATTTGTCGCGGACGCGAAGTATCGCGTCCCTACCATGCAAAATCGTTTTGGGAGATTGATACAACCTCTTTTCAAGAAATCATTTTATCATCAGAGGTTTTTCGCCGTGAAACGGCGAGCGGTTTTTATCTTTGCGGCAAAAAAATAGCACCTATTGGATTTGGGGTCCAATAGGTGCTTGATTATTTTGTAGCACACTCGCAATCTGTTCTGTTGAGAGTGGGATTTAACGCCCACTTAGGCAATCCTGTGAGATCTGTGGGATCTGTGTGAGCCACAGCCACAGTCCTCAAACGCATGCGAGGCGTGGGAGATTAGCGGAGCACTTTTGTTGCGCTTTGGGTACCGTCGGTGTAGGTGGTCACCATGATGTTTACGCCATCGAATGGTTGAGCCGATTCCACACCCATCATGTTGAAGTAGCTTACGCCCTTCACTTCCTTAGCGCAGTTCACATCGTTAACGCCAGTTGCCACCTTGTTAGCGTCCAAATCGAGTGGATATACCACAAATTTGGTGCTTGCGTCAGATGTAGATTTTGCATCGGTTGTAGGCACTGCCACTTCTTTCACAAGTGCTTCAAATGAGTACACCTTGTTATCTTCCAATTCTGGTTTATCTACAAAGTTCAATGAATAGTCAACGTTGAAGGCAGCCTTGAATTCTTGTACGTTGATAGAACCAGTATGACTTGGGAGGTAGAATGCGCCGTCGGTGGCGTTGTAAACTGCCCAAAGCACATTTGCGTATTCGTTAGCCTTTGGAGTAGCGAAGTAGTAACTGCTGGTGTACGCTAGGTTGGTACCCCTCACGCTGCTTTCGCCCATGAAGTTGATTGGACAGTAGGTGTTAGGAGCGAAATCTGTTGCTTCGCCAGCCACCACATTGGTTGCTTCCATAGCCACGTTGAACTTTTCGGTAAGCGTGCCAGTGATTGAGGTGACGGTGTTATTCTCGTTCACTTGGTTGTAGAGTTCGACTGGCAGACTTACGAGCATCCAGTTGTTTTGCGCGTATTCCTCTTGCTTGTTGCCGTTGATGTTGAAGAACTTGTCGCCAGCAGCAGGAGTGCTGAAGTTTCTTACAGCCTTAGCAGCGTCCTTCACCACGATGTAGTTCTTACCATTTTTTTGGAACTTTTTAGCCACCACCATTTCGTCGTTCACTTGGTAAGCGGCACCTTCTGCGCCATTCACTGCCAAGTTGGCCAAAGTGGAAGCGTTCATCAAGATGATTGAGTCAAGGAAGAAACGCTTACCTTTGAAAGTGAAAGTTGTGGTAGGAGTCAATCCTGTGATTTTTTCTGTTACAGTTGTCCATTTAGCGTTGGTGGCAGTGAATGATTTTGATGTAGTTCCATCTGCAAATGTACCACCGTTATTGATAGTCACAGAGATTGTGTTGGTACCAGATTCCCAACCTGCAATATCGAATGAAATCATATTATAATTGGTACTTGCAACAACAGGTGATGTAAGAGAGCCTTTTGTTTTAGAAGAACCAACCTTTACACAAGAGTTAGCTGCATAAACTGTGGCATCGTACACCCAACCTCCACAATCAAAGCTGTTGTCGCTAATCTCTCCTGAACCTATTTTGAAATTGCCATCTCTACCACCTTGGGTATTACAGCCGCTAAAGTTTTCTTCAGCGAAAGTAGAAGCCTTGATTGTAATGACAGACTCAGCTGTTGCCTCTCTCAACTCGTCATCAATCGCGTATGCTTTAACAGTTGTGGTAGTAGCCACTTCAAATGGTGCAGTATATTCATTTGCGCCTTCTTCTGGGTTTGAACCGTCTGTTGTGTAATAGATAGCAACATTACCTACAGCATTGTTTGCTTCAATTGTTACTGTTTGAGCAGAAGTATAGGTTCCTGTAGCAGGAGTGATTGTTAATGTTAAAGGTTTTGCCGACACTGTAACAGTGTATTCTGCAACGCCATCTTTTCCACCATATGCTGCCAGAGCAGTAACGGTTACAGAACCTGTAGTGTTGAAAACAGCAGGGTCGAATGTCCAAGTTGCATCAGCTGTAACATCAGCAGTTGACTCATCGTCGTAAGTAGCAGTTACGGTCAAGCCTTCAGGGTTGAATGACTCACCAGTTTCATAAGCCACCTTAGCAGGTTTGCCAGTGATTGCCAGCGATTTCACAGTTTTTTGTGGTTCAGGACTTCCTTCATTATAGGTGATTTCAACAGATAAGACTTGACCATTGTATGCGTTACCCAATGAGATGCAAAAATATGTAGCCCCAACTGTTGTGTTTGTGAAAGTGTAATTTTTTCCACCAGCGATTTTTTCTGCAGTACATCCTTTGTTGTACGCTTTTAAGCACTCAGAAGATGTAAATGCACAATAATAAGTAGTTTTTCCTGATGCTCCTGTGTTAATGTAAACCTTAATAGATTTGATTTCCCCAGGAATAGGCGTTTTATTAGAAATGAAAGCGCCCGTGCTTTTGGCAAGAAGAATTGATTTGTCGTGTTTCTTTCCCTGTAAATAATTTAGGGTATAGGAATCTGAAGTTCCAGATGCCTTTACTGCCACTTGACTTACAGATGTCGTTGAAGTCTCGCTCGCACTCTCGCCAATGTTTTGCAACAGAATCGTCTTCTCTGCTGCCCAGGAGGTGGCGGTGGCTAATATAGCCACGATTAATAATGTAAAAATTTTCCTCATAACGAAGATTGTTTAAAGAGTTATTTATATATCCGAATTGTCCCTAAGTAGTAATAGTATAACCAAAGCCACGCACAAAGTTAGGCATTATTTCCTTAACCACCAGTATATTTAACAAAAAAATGACACAAATTCATAAAAAATCATAAAACAGCAAATTCTTCTGAGTTGGAACGAGTTAGCGTGAAGATTGTGCTGGAGCCCGGCATTTGAGCGCGCATCGGCGTTGGAAGAGGTTTGAGGCACGCCAACGCGAGGTGGGTGAATGGGGAAAAATGGCGGTAAAGGTGGTCAAAAAAACATAATTAGGGGATAAGGCGTACACTTTTAGCAAAATTTCTGTAACTTCGCAATTTAATAGCGGTTTTTCGATGGAGAAATTAATGCAATATGTGTGGAAGCATCGCCTGTGGCGGTCGGAGGATATGGTCACCAACACCGGGAAAAAGGTGAGGGTGGTGGATCCCGGACTGCTCAACACCGACGCTGGCCCCGATTTCTTCAACGCGAAAATCGAGATTGACGGCCACATGTGGGTGGGCAACGTGGAAATGCACTACCGCGCCACCGACTGGAAGCGTCATCACCACGACAGCGACAAGGCTTACGACAGCGTGATTCTGCATGTGGTGGCGAAGGACGATGCGCCTGTGCGCCGCACCAATGGCGAGTTGATTCCGCAGCTGGTGCTGGAGGTGTCGCCACAGTTCAATGCCGACTACGCTTCGCTCGTGGGTGCCACCATCGAGGTGCCTTGCGCCACAAAAATCAAGCAGGTGCCACACCTCACCATCGTGGAATGGGTGGAGGGCTTAGCGTTTGAGCGACTGCACGGAAAGGTGGAGCGCATTCACCAGTTGCTCGACAGCTTCAACGGCAGTTGGGAAGATGTGTGCTATGTGACGCTCGCCCGCAACTTCGGTTTCGGCATCAACAACGACGCGTTTGAGCGGCTGGCTCGTCGCACTCCGCTTCGCCTGCTTGGCAAGCACAGCGATTCGGTGCTGCAAATCGAGGCACTGCTTTTCGGCCAGGCTGGTATGCTCGATGCCCAAAAGCCGGGAATGGACAGCTACTACAACCAACTCTGCACCGAATACGCCTTCCTCTCCAACAAATTCCAACTCACCCCCATGGAGAAGGAGTCGTGGAAACTGTTCCGCATTCGTCCGCAGAATTTCCCCTATCGGCGCATCGCCATGCTGGCGCAGTTTATCGAGGGCGGATTCTGAATGATGAACCGCATTCTTGAGGCCGAGGGCGAAAAGGAGATGCGCGCACTCTTTGAGGTGGAGTTGAGCGGCTATTGGACCAAGCACTACACCTTTGGCAAGCCCAACGAGCGCGCCACCGCCACATTGAGCCGCAGCTCAATCGACATCATTCTTATCAACACGGTGGCTCCGCTGCTCTACGCCTACGGCGAACTCACGGGCAACTACGAGATGACCGACAAGGCCATCAAACTGCTGGAGGATTTGCGGGCTGAGAGCAACTCCATCGTGTCGCACTTCGTGGCTTACGGCATCGACTGCCCCGACGCACTCACCTCGCAGGCACTGGTGCAGCTGAAGCGTGAATACTGCGACGCGCGCAAGTGCATCTACTGCAAAATCGGCCACCACCTGCTGAGCAAGGCGGCGCGTGGCGAATAGCGACAGAAACATAAGAAAAAACGACATTATTATAACATTACAGACTAAACTTTACAAAGACAATGAAAAAGTTCACACTTATTATGGCACTGACAGCCTTTTTGGCATTCGGTGTGAAAGCAGAAAAAGTGGAGCCAATCAAGTTTGGCAATTTTGAAAACTGGGTCACTCGCGTGATTAAGGAATCGGGCGTGATTGGCGGCGAAACTAAAAAGGTGTATGAAATTGCGCCCAACGCCACCATCCACGGCGCCAAGGCTTACCACAATATGGGCGGCTCGCAATGGGCCACCAGCAATGTAATGGCAAAAGTGATGGGCGTGGTGAAAACGAGCAACGCCGTTTTCCCCGACAAGCACGGCGCTGGCCGTTGCGCTAAGCTCACCACCCTTCTTGAGCATGTGAAGGCAGTGGGCATCATCAACATGGACGTGCTGGTGTCGGGCACCATCTTCTTGGGCAAGATGGTGGAACCTGTGAGCAGCACCAAGAACCCTTACAGCAAAATGGAGATGGGCGTGCCTTACACCCACACCCCTAAATTCCTCCAATTCGACTACCGCCTTGTGGCACCTGCTGGCGCTCCTATCTATTCGAGCGGTTTCGGCAGTAAAAAGAAACTCAGCGGTCGCGACAATGCGGAAGTGTTTGTGCTGCTCCAGCGCCGTTGGGAAGATGCTAAGGGCAACATCCACGCTGAGCGTGTGGGCACTGGTCGTGAGCGTTTCGGCAAGACCACTATGGGCTGGGTGAACAAGCACCGCATTCCCATCTGGTATGGCGACATTCGTCATCACGCTGGCTACAAGTCGTTCATGGGCTTGATTCCAAGGGAAAAGAGCTACTACGCACGCAACTCCAAGGGCAAAATGAAACCCGTGATTGAAGAAAAATGGGCACCAGTGGGCACTAAGCCAACCCATGTGGTGGTGATGCTCTCAAGCGGCTGCGGCACCGCCTACACAGGAACCGTGGGCATGACCCTCTGGGTTGACAACGTGGCATTCGTGCATTAATCCAAACAATCATATATAATATAGGGGCGTAAGTGTTTTGCGCCCCTTCATTTTCAAAATTATGAAACTGAAATTTATCGCTCCGCTGATGCTTCTCGGCATAATGGCTGCGTGCCAAGGCGGAAAACAAGAAGCAAACTCCGAACAATCCACCGAGACAGCCGACACCACTTTGCTGGAAGTGAACGTCGGCTCAAAGGTGCCCGACGATTTTTATTTCGTGGAATATGTGAACCCACGCTTCGCATTCCATTGCGAATACCCTTCGTTTCTCGACAAGGGCGAGGCTCCAGCCAATGGCGACGGCCGCGTTTTCTCCAACAATGAGTTGGTAATCACCGTCTATGGCGAATACGACGAATTGGGCAACGCCGACATCAAGAAAGCCTTTGCTGCGGCAAAGAGCAAGACCGACACCCTGCAAACGCAAGCCGACAACTGGTATAAGATTTGCGGCAACGACAACCACGGCAACACCTACTGCCGCAAAGTGGTGGAAGTGGACGGCGCATTCGCCACCGTGCTCGCCACCTATCCAACCCATTTCGCCAACTCCTACGCTCCCATCGTCAACAAAGTGATGGACACCCTCTCTCCCCTCACCCCCTCGGAAGAATAAAAGTCTACGAGTCAACAAGTCAACGGGTCAACAGGTCTACGAGTTTTTTTGGAAATGGTATACAAGTTGTCCCGAAGAAGATGCGATGAAATTCCGTTAGGAATTTGATGTGT
>ERZ857629.3820-NODE-3820-length-12274-cov-34.177674_pt1 | contig 12274 bp, 19 predicted proteins | sample MGYA00519700_ERZ857629 | MGnify/ENA primary metagenome ERZ857629 (study PRJEB31778, sample SAMEA3449351) | human gut metagenome | biome: human gut; feature: human-associated habitat; material: faeces | place: United Kingdom | collected 2010/2012 ... | reverse complement strand
TGAACGCCGGAGACGCTCCTGCGGCGTTCTGCGGGGCCGCTGAGGGGTATCCGTAGGGGCTTCCGTACCCCTGATAGGGATTCGCAAAATAATTCATAGCGCACCTCCTTTTTTCCTACTTTTATGATACAAAAAATCCGGGCAGCCAAACTGCCCGGAAACTGCCTGTATTCTGCCCTTAAACTGCCCTAAAAATATTTTGCCTTTTTTGCTTTTCCTACTTGACATACCACCAAAATGGTGGTATTATAATAACAACAAGAGGGGCACAGCCCAGGAGGAAAATAAAATGAAAATTACTGATGGAAAGAAGACCGTAGAGATCAAGATCCAGCGCTGGAATGGTTCCGGATACGATCCGGACTGGAGCCGCGATTATTTTACCGCCGGTTCCCTGCCCTATGACGAGGAAACTGATACTTATACCGTTGAGGATGTTGATTACTGCATCGAAATGGCCAACAACAGCACCTGCGAAGATGGCGCTTGCATTAAATATGACGAGGACGGAGTCCTTGTCCCTGACGAAGATATGGTCGTCTTTGTTGATGAGCTGAATTAAGGAGGAATATACCATGACGGACAAACAGTTTAGCACCCTTTTTGGTGGCGCACTGGAAGACCAAGACCGGGATATGTACGTATCAGACTGGGCATTATCTGACATCTGGGGAGATTCCCCCGATGCCGACATACCAGAGGATCGAATCCAGTCATTAGGAGCGTTGTGGGATGTGGCTCATATTACGATCCGCGAGATCAGAGCAGCCACTGGCTTGTCTCAGGTTGCTTTTGCCCAGCGCTTCTGTATCCCGCGCCGGACGGTGGAGAATTGGGAATCTGGGGCAAGCACTTGCCCGAATTATCTGCGGATTTTGTTGGCGCAAGCCGTCGGGCTGTATACGCGGGGCTAAATATATAGAAAAAGCCGTGTCCGATTTGGACACGGCTCTTTCTATATATTTTTGAGAAATTCGGTTTAACCTATTGACAATAGGTTAAACCTATGGTATATTATAGGTACAGTAAAGGAAAGGGGTACACGAAAATGTGGAAGGAAGGCAGCATCAAGGTCAACGGCGAGAGTTTTCACTACTGGATGAAGCAATACGATGAAGGTTCTAAATGGGGAATTGATGGAGGTCGCATTTCTAAGCTGATGCTCAAGCGGAACGGCGAAATTGTTTGCAACTATGACAGAGGTTGGGACGTAGAACCCGCCGATGAGAACACCCGTATTGCCACGGAGCATCTGATCCACAGCGACAAAGGAGAATGAAAATGAAAACGATCTATATCAAAGAAATCGGCTTCGACGAGTTCTATAAGGTTAGCTATTCCATCCGGAAGTCAAACAAGGGCTACCGCATCGCTCACCCGGAGGAAGTCACCGAAATCTCACGGAGTGCCTACTACAAGGCCCCCGCCTGCGCGCGGACGTCTTACCGGTGTTTTCAGCGTGACCGCGATGTTTCTGAAATCGGGGCTGCCGGGTTCCTTGGCCTACTGGAAGCACAGGAGGACAACTAAATGCCGGACAGTGAAGCGAAACGCCAGTGGATGGCGCAGAACACCACCTTCATCGGCTTGAAACTAAACAACAACACCGATGCTGATATCCTCGCCGCGCTGGAAGGCAAAGCCCGCCAGACAGAAATCAAGCGGCTCATCAGAAAAGGTCTGGAGGTGGAGCGGAATGACGCGTGAGCGAACAAAGCGGATGCCTGACGGGAAGATCTATCACTATATCATGTCGGATGCCGCCGTTGAGAAAGAGGACCAGGCGAAAAAGCGGTGGCGTGCTGAGAACTACACCAGACTCACGGCTGACATCCCTAAAGAAATGATGCAGAAGATCGCCGATGCCGCTGCTAGCAGAAGAATTTCTAAGCGTCAATTCATTATCGAAGCGCTCGAAAATGAACTGGAAAGATAGAGAAAAGCCGTGTCCGATTCAGACACGGCTTTTCTCTATCCTTGCATATCATCCGCGATCTTGGCGTAGGCACGCCGCCGGATCTTGGCCAATCCATCCACGCTGACGTGGAGCAGCGCCGCCGCTTGTAGGCAGCTCTGGCCGTGGACGTCCACCGCCAGCACCGCCGTTTCCTCGTCAGGCGGCAAGCCTACCAGCCGGACGGCCTGCGCCGCCCGGGCCGGGGCCATCGATGACAACAGCGCCCGGATCTCTCGGTTTGTTTTTTCCATGGGTTACCCAGACTTGCAGAGCGCTAAAAAGCGTGGATGTTGCCATCTTCTGGCCCTCCTCTCAATAGTTTAGCCCGCCCAGTCGGCCCGGGTCTCCCGCACGTCGATGTGGGTAAAGCCTTTCTTGGCGTAGATCCCTACGCCGCCCCAGTCCGGCATCAGCTGTCGAGCGAAGGCAGCCACCGTCTCCGGCTTCTGGCCGCTGACGGAAATATCCGCCGCCATGCCATAGCAGTGCTGGCTGTGGGCCGCACCGTTCACCTTGGCATTGTACTGCGGCGTCCGGTAGGCGCTGTGGATGACCACCGAAGCGCCGAAGTGGGCGCGGATAGTCTCCAGCACCATTACCAGCCGGGGCGCCACCAGCACAGCGTCGCTGCCGTCTCCACACGCAAACTCCCGCACCTTAAAATGTGCGGAGAGCTGCTTCCCCCCGGAGGCGGCTTTGCTGTAAGCGTGGATCTCAACCATGGTTATCCCCCCAGATCTGATACAGCGCCCGGACCATGTCGGCGCGGGTCACAGTCTCTCCAGCGTTGGTGTCCGTCAGCAGGCCGTGAGCCTTGCCCCATACGAAGGCTTGATCTTCCACCTTGGCCGACCGCTCCCAGAACAGCAGCAGCGTAGGTACCTTCCGGCTGCTGATCACCTTTCCGCCGGGGAAAATGCCCTGGGTGGAGCCGCCGCCGTCCAGCATGAGGGCATCCACCACGCCCAGCCCCAGCAGCTTGTTTTGGAGCTGCTCACGGGTCAGGCTGGTCTTGTCGCACCACAGGCATACCTTGCCGTTGGGCATCCAGCCCACCGCCGTCCGGGCAGCAGACCGGGCCACGTCCGGCGTCAGCTCCCGGTACAGCTTGGAGCCGCCCTTGAGAATCGGGACGCCGGAGAGAAAGGATACTCCCCGGCCCGTCAGCATCTTGGGGACCCCGTCACTGCCGATGGACACGCCCCAGTCCTGGTATTTGTCCCGGCTGATGATCTTGCCGTCGATCACCGTCCAGCCCACCGGCTGAAATCTGCCGTTGAACAGGTATCCGTTGATAATGTGGGTGCAGCCGGTCTTGGCTTTGATCTGCGCCGGGGTCAGCTTGGCGGTGTTGTGATAGATCTGCGCACGGGCGCAGTCGAACGTATCAACCATGGATTCTCACAGCCTTCTCCGGATGGCCGTAGATGTCCCACGTCACATCGTACACGCCCTCGGCGCACTGGATGCGCAGAGTCTCACCGGCCTTTTCGGTATCGTAGCGCATGACGTCATGCAGGTGCTTCACGTCCTCCGGCTCGGTCTCAGCGGGGACGAAGCCCTCCCGCATTTCGTCCTCGGTCCAACCGGCAGTACGGACATCCGGGTCAATAAAAAAATTAGCACCCGCCGCTTCCAGCGCATCGTTGATTTCCTCGATGGTCTTGCCGGTGGCCTTTCCCTCGTTGATGATGTTCTCGTAGATCTTGTTCATAATATGTCCCCTTTCAAATTTTCGGTTGAATTCTCAACCGTTTTTATCTTCTGCCACCCGCTGCGTCCCAAAATAGAACGCGATCACGGTGGTAAAGATCGTCAGAAATTCCGTCCCGGAAATGTCACCCCGCAGAGCCAGCACCGCGAACACCACCGTCAGCGTGATGGTCACCAGAGACTTCACCGCCAGCAGATTTGCCAGCCGCTTTTTTAGATTTTCCATGGTTACTCCTTTCTCAGCGGTAGGTCCTCCACCTCCGCCATGATCGTGTTGAGATGCCCGTTGCCCCCCAGCGCCTTGTACGCACGGTGCATCTCTCCCAAGGCTTCTTTGTCCGACAGGCTGATGGAGCCAGCTGCAATGTACGACTGCCCCAAATGCCGGACGCGATCCACCATGAGAACCTTTAAAGCCTCCACGATGGCATCGCTTTTGTCATCCTTGGTCCACTTCCGCTGGAGGATCGCGAGGATGATGGCAGTCACGCCGGAGCCGGTGGCGGCAGTTAATACAATTTGTAGAATTTCCATTCTACACCCCCTTAAAAAGTTGCAGTTTTTAGGGTAAAATCCGACTCGGTTTCGTGCAAGTCAAAGTCCGACTTAGTTTCGTGCAGTTAAAACTCAGGCCATTTCCTTTCGCAGATGGGGCAAACCCACCGACCCTCCGGCACAATGGCTCCGCATATCACACAATAGTCCATGGTCAGTCGGTGGTCTTGGTGTAGCGCATAAGCGCCACGGTAGCATTCGCTGACTGATCGCTGACGCCAGATTTGGATGAAAGGAAAATATTAACACCGTCAGCTCCGATAGTATATTTGTCTACAAACGGGACCGTATTTCCGTTGCTCATTCGTGCCGTTATACTAACTGGATAGCAGTTGCTTATGCCGTGAGCAACCAGAACCGAATTGCCGGGGGGTGGGAATTTGCCACAATCCACCAGCTTCACATAAACTGGCTTCCCCAAGTACCGCTCCGTGGTGCGGTACTCTATGCCCAGCGCCATGGGAGGATTTAGATACTCCATTGGAGCCAAAAGAGTCTCTCCATTCGGTAAGGCGTCGCTATCGGAAATATAGCTTGGTTTCTGCATTGCAACGTTATCTCTGCCGGTTTGAATAAAACAAACGCCAACATCATGGGAAAAATTGATATTATAGAAAATATCAATCGCGTTTGTGTTATCATCAACATGAACTATACGAGCGTTTGTGATTTGCGGACTATAATAGCCCGTATCAATGCACTTCAATGAGGGAACCCAATAATCCAGTGTTACCAGAAATTTAAGAGAGGATGGCCCACCGCTCCCATAATTATGCTGCAACGTTAAAATGCCTCCACCAACCCCTACACACGTTGCAATGCGATACCATCCTTTTTTATCTAAGGTAAAAGCCTTACGAGTTCCATTTGCGGCGGCGATATTCTCCCTCGCCTGCGCCTTCTGCTTGTCGGTGAGGTTCTGTGCCGCGTCATAGCGGACAAAGTTGCCGGAACCGCCCACGGGGCCTTCCGGGCCTTGCTTGCCCTCCGGCCCTTGCTTTCCCTCGGGGCCTTGGATGCCCTGCTTGCCCTGCGGGCCTTGCAGGTTGCCGTTGGCCACCCACTTGCCGTGGACGGAATCCCAGATGTAGATGTTGTACGGAGGCGCATTGCCCACGCCGTACACGTCACCGGCCTTGGGATTGGGGACGGCTGCCTTGAGGGCGTCCAGCGTGTCGAAGTAGCCCAGAATGACGAAGCTGGAACCGGCCTCGCCGGGATCGCCCTTGTCGCCCTTTTTGCCGGGCGGGCCAATGGGGCCTTTGATGGACGTCAGGGTGGTCAGCGTGAAGGCGTATACCCAGTTGGCCGTGCCCTTGAGGTACACCTTGCCGTAGTCCGTGGAGGACGTACTGTCCGGCAAGATCAGGACGAACTGCCCCCGCTGGACGTCCGTGCCGGTGAAATCCTGGTTCATTTCGGCCACGCTCTTGTACTCCTTGGTGATGCCGATAGGCACACCGGCGGACGCCAGCCGCGCGTCGATCTCTTCGCCGGAGTAGGCGGATGTGTAATAGTCTTGCAGTTTGGAGAAAATCTCCTCCAAAACTGCGACTCTCTGCTCAATCGTCATTTTTCACACCTCACACGATAAAAAGTTTGTTTAGGCGGTCGAAAAACAACCCGCCGTCTTTCTGTACCAGCGGCCCTGCTTTGATGGTTTTCTTTTTCCCGTAAAACAGAATGATGCAGCCGGGCTTTCCCTTGCCGCCGGAGCTGCCGGAGCCACCGCGCTGGAGGTCGCCGGAAAAGTTGAGTGACTGCTGCTGCGTGGACGGGGGCGTGGGGGACATGGAAATGCTGCAGCTGCCAATTCCGCCTGCGCCGCCGCCACCGTGCCCTGCTCCGCCGCCATCGCCGTAGTTTTCACCGTCAGCGCCGGGGACTGCCGATGCGCCGGGGGCGCTGCCTTTTATGGTGATATTAGGAATAAACGTCGGCATACCGACAGAGAAAACGGACGGCCCCCATGTGACTTCTGTTCCCATCGCCGCGCCGGGGCCGCCGGTGCCCTGGTGCTTGAAGGTCTGTGTATAGCGGATGTTGTCCTCGGTCATCTTCATGCTGTATTCCGCTGGCTGATACCCGGAGCCGCCCTTGTAGCCAGCCACAGACCCGCCGGATTGACCGGGAGCGCCGCCGTCACCGCCGTCATAGCCTACCGCGCCCTGCCGGGCATAGGTTTTTCCGGTGACGTCATCGTAGTAGCCATTGGGGGACGCAGAGCCTTCTGCGCTGGAGTGGCTTCCGAATACGGCCTCGCCGTTTTGGCTGGTGGCATAAAAGAAGCTCATGCCGGGGGTGATATCCATGGTGATCTGGAAAATCTTGCCGCCGGAGCCGGGAGCACCAGCCTTGCCCCCTTTTCCGGCGGGCGCACTGGGAAAGGAGCCGGAGCAGGTGTTTGGGATCGTCTGGCCTGTGAGTCCCACGCCTTCACCATTCTGCCCGGCAGTGCCGTCCTGCCCGTCTCCGATCAGGACCGCCGTCACCGCTTCGGCGCCTTCCGGCGGCGTCCACGTGCCCGATCCGGTCAGCAAAACCCGCTCACTGAAATATTCCGCCGCCTCCGGCTGCGCCGGAGTGAAGTCAACCAGTGCGCTGGTCTGGCTGTTGAGGATGCCGGAGATCACCGTCTCCCGGCTCTCCACGCAGGCCTGGACCATCTCCTTGTCCCAGGGGTGAAAGATCTGCACCACTCTGCCCGCCCGCTCCGTGCCGGGCTCCACGTCCACCCGGATGGTCTCCCGGTGGCGGTAGTAGTCCGCCATGCGCTTGGCCACGTCCACGCTGTTAGTGAGGGACACCAGCGTGGCGTCGCTCACCGACACCACGTTTTCCTCTACTCCATCCGTCACCGTCCGGCGGACGATGCGGGTGAGGTGGTTGTAGCTCTTGCCAGTGAGGGTGCCGGTCCCGGCGGACAGGATGGCGTAGTTGGCTCCGCTCTCCCGCACGGTGACGCCGCTGCCGACCAGATCATAGGCCGGGTCGGAAAACGTGACCAGAGTGCCTTCTTCGGCGGTGCCGTCGAACAGGGAGACAGCCGCGCCGCTCTTGACCCACTGGTGCTCCGTGATCTCCACGGCGCTCACCGGGGTCTCGTACACGGTGGAGCAGGAGTCCTCGTTGATCTGGTCCGCCGTGATCGTGGCGGAGACGCCGTCCCACAGTTTCTCCACCCGCATGACGCCGTTTTCGTCAGTTCCCAGAGACGCACCGATGGCAAACAGGACTTGGGAGAGATTATCCCGGGCGCTGCGGCCGTTTCCGGTCTTTGTGTCCGGGTTGCTGTACGGCAGATAGCCGTACAGCTGGCGGCTGGCGTATACGCTCTCGATCATCACCTCTACCGGGCCGCAGATCTGGGGGACCACCTCCGCCACTGTCTGGCCGGTGTAGATGCCGCCTACGTGGCGCATGGTGATGAGCCGTCCAAGTGCGGAGAGGGCGGAGAGCGTATAGGCGTCGCTGCCGACCCGCTCTACCGTCTGGAGATAGTACACGCCAACCCGGCGGCCATCCCGGAAATACTCCACCTTGTCATTTTTGGCAAAGCCCATGATGGCCTTGTCGTTGGAAAACACCGTGACAGTGAGGCTATTGGCCTCCAGACTGTCGGAGCGGAGGGCCTTGACCTCGTATAGGATCCCGGAGGGGACCTTGATATCATCGTCTGTGGCGTAGCTGACGCCCTTGTAGCGGATCTCGTTAACTGCCATCGTCACGCCTCCTCCATGGTGATCCGGAAGCCCTTGCCCCATCGGACGGAGCCGGGCACCGGCGGGATGCTGACCTCCTCCACCGTGGGCATGAAGGTGGCCGTCCGGACGGCGTTGTCCTTGGGCTCAAAGTAGGTGAGCTGCACGTAGTTTTTCAGCACCGCCGTCAGCAGCGCCGCCAGCTGCGGCCCCTGCTGGTCATTCACCGTTACGGAGACCCGGGTCTTGATGGCCAGCAGGTCCCGGGGCTGTAAGCCGCTGAGCCGCAGGGCCGCGTTGGAGCCCTCCCGGTACACATAGCCCACGGAGTACTGCCAGCGGTTGACGTAGTCCGTGAAATCCACGCCGTCTACGATATAGGGTGGCCGTGTCATCGGCTGCCTCCTCTCCCCGCCAGAGAGACGCCCCGGCGGTTGTCCTCCGCGATGCGGTACTTGTACTCCTTCCGGGCAAAGGTGGCGCCGTCAATGGTCAGCTCCACCGGGATCGTCAGATCGTAGACCTTGGGCGGGCCGCCGCTGCCGCCGGTGTCCGAATCGGACACGCCACGGTTGCTCCGCTGACTGCCGCCCAGCGTCCGCCCCGCCGCCATGGCGCTGCGGAGAAAGCTGGCCTCGCCGGAGGTCAGCACCGCCTCGCCCTGGTGCAGCTCCGCCACATAGCCGTCAAAGGGGACGTAATCCAGCCCGTCGGCGTGGGAGCCGTTGATCGGGCTGAGCTTCCAGCCCCGCTTGAGGGCGTCGCTCCGTGAGACGCCGGCGGCCCGCTTGAATGTCCCGGCGTCCTGCATCCGCTTTGCGGCTGCATAGTCGATGACACCGCCGGCATTGACCAGACCGTTGGCCTGGTAGTCTGCCAGACTGTACTGGCTGTCGATGGCCTCAAAGCTGGCCTGCGTGGCCTTCTGCTGCGCGTTGAAAAGATTGTCGAACCACTCCACCAGACTTGAAAGAGCGTTGACGCCCATCGTTGCCACGTCCACCAGAGCAGATCCGTACTCCAGCAGGAAACTGGCCGCAGGCTGTAGCGCCTCGCCCAGCTGCGCCATGGATTCGTTCATGGTCTCTTGGGCGGTGTTGGCGGCAATGATGTCCTGGTTGTTTTCCACCCACGCCTGCCCGGTGGCCTGTAGGCCCTGCTCTGATAGCTGCTGCAGCACCAGATTGGCCCGCTCGGTGGTATCGGCGCAGGCGGCCAGACGCTCGTTAAACTCGTCCTCGCTGGTGCCTGCCCAGTTGAGGGCGTCCGCAAAGACGCCGGTGACCTTGCCCACCTGCACCGTCTCGTTGATGCTCTCGGACAGGCTGTCGATGGGGATAGAGTCGCCGTAAGTTGCCCAGGCGCCGATAGCCTGCTCCATAATGACCCGCAGGTTTTCCTGACTCAGCCCCAGCGCCTGAAGGTTGGCGGTAGCCGTAGCGGCCTTCTGCGTGTCGCCCAGCACCGCCTGAAACTTTTTGTAGATCTCCGTGGTCTGCTCCTGGGTGTAACCGGCCTGCTTGCTGGAGGTCTCAAGCGTCCCAAGGATCGTCCGGTACTCCTTCGTGGACTCCGTGATGTTGACGATGCCGTCCGCCAGAGCCTTGGCCCCGGCCACAGCCGCACCGCCCACCAGTACGCCCTTCATGGAGCCCAGAGCCGCCACAACGCCGTTGATGTCGCCGCTCTTGGCTGCCTCGCCCAGCTGGCCAAATGCCTCCTTGAGCTGGCCCATGCCGTCGGAGCCCTCATCTCCGGCGTCCTTGACGGCCTTGCCAAACTCGTCGATGCTGGACGCCGTACCGTCTGCGGACTGGGCGGCCTCATCCAGGTACTTGTCGGTGTTCTTCAGCTCCCGGTCGAACTTAATCAGCTCCACCGTGGCCGTGTTCAGCTGCCGCTGGTAGCTCAAAACCACATCGCTGTTCTCATCGTAGGCGCTCTTGGCGCTCTCCAGCATCCGGGCCAGTGCCTGGACCTTCTCCTTCTGCTGGTCATACTGCTGCTGTAAAATGGCCTGCTTCTTTCGCAGCGCCTCGGCGCTGTTGGCCTGCCCGTCAAACTCGGCGGAAACCTTGGCCATCTCGGACTTCATCCCGGAAAGGCTGTTGTTCACAGCCTTCATTTGCTTCCGGAATTCCGCCTCGTTTTTGATCGAGATCTCAGTTGTAATCTGCCGGACCGCCATAGTCTCCCTCCTCTCCGCCGCTCAAAAGCGTCACCATGTCCAGATACTCGCCCGGCGTCAGCAGCAGGGCGTCTGCCGGGGCCAGATGCAGTCGGGCAGCGCATACGGCCAGAAAACTGACCCGCAGCCGCTCCGGATCCTCCGCCTGCTCATCCTCCCGGGCTGCCAGGACTAAGTTGACCTCCCCGGCGTCCTCTCCGGAGGGTACTGCCCGGTAAAAGCCCCGCGCAATGGCCTGCCGCACGGCGGTGCGGACCGTTGCCCGGTCCTGAGCGCGTAACGGCCAGCCCGTCCGCTTGCGGTCGGTATAGCCCTGCCGTCTGCGCCACAGCGCCGCCTGCTGCATCAGCAGCTCCGCCAGCTCACAGCAGGCCATCCAGCCCTGGGGGGTGTCCTCCATGGCCCCGGTGGCCCGCAGGATATTGTCATGGACGCCGAAGCGGTCATAAATATTAAAAAGCGCCCCCGCCGTCAGCAAAAGCGGCAGAGGGCTGCCGTCGAAATCAAAGGTAACGTATCGCATGGCATAAACCTCCTGCAAGGGCGGCCCATTGCGGGCCGTCCTTGCGGTAAAGATCAGGTGCTCCAGACGGCCACGATCTCGTGAGCCGCCGTAATGGAGCTTACGGTGTACTTGTGCGTGGCCAGCTTGCTGGTCACGTTGACGGCGTTGTCATACAGCACCGTGGGGTCTTTGGTACCGAAGTCGATGGCCAGGCTCTGCCCGGCGGTCACATAGGTGGTGCCCTCGCCGGGATCGCTGGTGCCGGTGCCGATATGGGTGATGGTCACGCCGTAGGCCGCCGTGCCGCCCGCCAGAGAGTCGATGAATGCCTCTGCCTCGGACTGGGTGGGGAACTCCTGCCGCTCACGCCATGCGTCCGCGTTGTCCTTCATCACCCGCAGGCTCACCGCGTTCATCTTGGGGTTGAAGTCGCTCTTGCGGGTGTCCGCCTCCTGCTTCTCCGCACTCAGCATGGCCGTGGTTTTGTAGAAGAACGAGGCCCGGTAGACCAGGGTTTTGTCCTTCTTCAGGATCGGCTCAATAAAGGCGTAGGCGCCGTTGGGGGCGCTGTCCTCACCCTTGGCGGTCTCCCGGCCCGCCTTGTAGCTGTGGCCGTAGAGCTTGGCGTTGACCTCCAGATCGCTCAGCGTGGTCTCCACGTCGATCTGGCCGGAGACGAACTGCTCGAAATACAGCAGCATGGCGTCATCGCCGGTGATGTCGCCGGAGGCCGTGGTCAGGCTCAGATAGCCCTTGACGGCTGCGCCCATATCCACCTTCTCGCCGTAGACCGGATGGGTGCCAACCGGCTCACTGGCAAAGGGGAAGAAGTAACTGGACACCATACCAAGAGGTGTTTTAACTGCTTTATTGCCCATGGTTTCCTCCTTACAGATTTTTGGATTTCAGCCACCTGTCATAAACCTCAAACTCTGCCCGCGTGGTGGCTTCCGCACTGGCCTCGTTGGCGTCATGCACGGCAGGCCGGGCACTTTGGCCCTTCTTGCCGAACTCGTTGACAAATAAGATCTCCGCGTTGCGGGTCTCTGTGTTGCCCCGCTTTCGCTTACCCGTGGGGCTGACATAAATGACCCTCTCGCCCTTTTTTAGCTTTACCTTGCCCGGCTTGATGGAATCCGCCACATGCTGGGTGCTTTCTCGGTCATAGATGCCGTAGGCCATCACCTTGTCTCGCTGGGCTTTGGCCACAACTGCGGCTCCGACCTCCAGCATGTCATCCTGTACCGCGTTCGGAAGCTCCGCCAGCTCCTGAAGGGATAGGGAGAATTCGTCAAGCCCTCTGACCGTAAAGCCCATCAGCCCACCTCCAGATCCAGCGCCTGACACTCCAGAACGTAGTGCTGGCCCTCCAGATCGCTGGCGTTGGTATAATCACCCACCGCAAGCCCGGCGTCCAGCATGGCCCGCCGGAGCTGCCGTTTCAGGCGAAGCGGCGTCTGCCCAAGCGGCAGATACAGATGCAGCTGGATCAGATACCGAATGGCCTGCGGCTCATCGTCACCGAACACATCCGGCGACTCCGTGTAGTTGAACACACAGTAGACCTCTGCCGGAGTCTCCCAGGCGTCGGGCCGGTACGCATCCGGAACGCATACCGGCACGATGGGCGTCACTGCCTGGATGATGGTCTCATT
>ERZ857629.3817-NODE-3817-length-12280-cov-3.298896_pt1 | contig 12280 bp, 14 predicted proteins | sample MGYA00519700_ERZ857629 | MGnify/ENA primary metagenome ERZ857629 (study PRJEB31778, sample SAMEA3449351) | human gut metagenome | biome: human gut; feature: human-associated habitat; material: faeces | place: United Kingdom | collected 2010/2012 ... | reverse complement strand
AAGGAGGCATTCTACCACTGAATTACCCCCGCATCACTGCGTTGTTCCTTAATTATACATGAGCAAAAAAAAAATACAAGCAGTTAAGAAAAAAATTGTTGAATTATGTTATAATATCTTAAAATTTATAGGGATTTTTATTTTGAAAAATTACTCGGAAATACAATCTGTAATTAACTTTGAACTCGGTCAGACCAACCTTTTTTTGACAAATTTTATTGAAAAACATAAAAATATTTTTTACACAGAATTTTTAAACATTCTCCGTTCAAACTCAAAAAAACTGCGCTCTGCCGTTACAATTTTATTTTTGAAAAGTCTTGGGCTTATGCCGAGTGAAAAACAACTTAAAGTTTGTGCGCTGATAGAATTAATTCACAACGCAACGCTTATTCACGACGATATTTTAGACAGTGCCGATTTGAGAAGGCAAAGACCCTCGTTTTACAAATTATACGGAGAAAAAAAGGCGGTACTTGCAGGGGATTTTCTCTTATCACTTGCAATTGAGGCCCTCTCCGAATTTGAAAACCCGAAAATCACGACAATGTTTTCAACCGCACTTGTGAACATTTGCTCGGGAGAAATTAACCAACTCGCCGAGAAAAACAAACTTGTTTCTATCGACCGATACATAGAAAAATCAAAGCAAAAAACCGCAGAATTGTTCAAATTAGCCCTATCTGCCTCTTTGGTTATCGAAAATCAAAACACTCATCTCGAAACGGCAAAAAATTTTGCTGAATTGTTCGGCACCGCTTTTCAAATCAGAGATGACATAAACGATTTTACGGGCAAAAATGCTGAAAACAAAAATGTTGAAAATGACCTTAAAAACGGTATTTTCACAGCACCTGCAATATATTTTGCTCAAAATAACAATGATGAAAAAATCACTGTCCAAAAAATCAAAAACTCAGACGCTATACAAAAATCAGAACAATTATGCACAACTTTTACGGACAAAGCACTTGATTTAATCAAAGATTTTTCACATAATCAATATAAATCCGCTCTTGTTGATTTGTGCAACTTAATCAAAAAAGGCTAAATTATGGATATTAACAAAGAAAAAGTTAAAGCATTTCTCAAAGAAACCTTAGACACAGTGGTTTTTGTGGTAATTGCAGTCATAATCATCAGATTTTTTCTGGGAGAAATACGATGGATTCCTTCCCTTTCAATGTATCCAACCTTAGATATAAAAGACAGAATTTTTGTAGAAAGACTCACAAGATTTTATGACACCCCAAAAAGAGGCGATATAATGATATTTTATCCGCCGTCAACGGAACTGTCTTATGACGCTTGGTCATTATTCAAAAGGCTCATTGGCTTTGGGTGCACTGACGTTGCATTTGTAAAAAGAGTAATAGGTATGCCCGGCGACAAATATGAAATCAAGCCTGACGAAAACGGTATTTATCACGTATACATAAACGATAAAATTCTTGAAGAAAACTATGTAAAGAGCGATTATTCCAAATGCGAGCCTCACATGAACTGCGGACCTGCAACAATTCCGCCCAAACAATACCTCATGCTCGGCGACAACCGTGGAAACTCAGAGGACGGAAGGTATTGGGGACTTTTGCCCGAAGACAGATTTATCGGACGAGCAAAATTCAGATTTTGGCCTTTAACGAGAATTAAATATTTTAATCACATAAACTACGATGAAGCCAAATAATGTAACCGAAATGACAAATATCTTTGTTTGAGATATACTCAAAAAGAGGTGTTTTATGAACAAAAATATCAAATTTGCATTCGGTTTTATAGCGATAGTTATTTTTTGTATTTTTTATAAATTTCTCTCCAACGATATTTTGTGGGGAGATGATACAACAGGGCTCATTTCTTGGATTACGGAAGGCGGGAAATTAAACCTTGACGGCATTATTACCTCAGCACTTTCAAATTTTACGGCAAAAAATTTACCCCTTCTTCTCCATATTCACCCGCACAATTTTTCAATGACGGCAGGGGCTGCAATAAGGGCATTTGACGTTGTTTTACTCTCGTTTGTTATGTCATTATTTATGTTTTCAGGCAGAAGCAAAACCAAGATTTTTCCTGTAATTTTCGCCTTTTCGGCATTTTATTTTTGCTACGCCTCAGCAAATATAGATTTCAACTGGCTCAATCCCAATCAACTTCCGAGTTATGACATAACAGGCTCCTTCATTCTGCTAACTGAATATTCGCAGCACTTCGGTCAACTTTTGACCTTTATTTTCGGGTTAGCGTACCTCTATTTTGTCATAACTTCGTTTGCACAAAACAAACTCCCCGAAGAAAAATATTTGCCCGCTTTAACAATAGCGTCCTTTTTCATAGCAACATTGTCCATGTTCGTGAATATCGTTTGCGGAATAACGTTATTGTTCATAGGCGCATATCTTTTGCTAATCAATTTAAAAACCGACAGAAAAACTTTTTTAACACAGGGAAAAACCGTTTATATTCCTATATTCTCGTACTTTTGCGGAAGCGTGCTTTTCTCATTTTACCCAGGATTTTTAAATTATTTTTCGGCAGACATCAATTTCTTATCCTTTGCAAAAACCCTTATCAAAAATTTTGTTTTAACAAACAGTTTTGAATTTGCCCTGATATTAATACTTTCAGCGATTTTGTACTTTCTTGCACTTCACAAATCAACTTTTATAAAAAGAACTGTTTTCTCGGCATTTTCGGCAATAACAGGTGCTTTTTGCTACTTTGCAATGTTTTCAACGTTCGGAAAAAGTATCTCTCTGGTAATGACAGATTCACAAGTTTTATTCAGATTATTATTAATATCATTGGTGTTCCTGCTTTTCGGCGCTTGCCTCAGAGAACACACAAGCGAGCCGAAGGAACAAAAAATCGTATCTGCTTGTTTTACCCTTGTTTTATTAGCATTTTCAATTGTTCAGGCCCCGTTCATCTACACAACCATGAAAATTTGGAAAACGATGAGCGAAGAAACAAAAGTTACCTCCTACTGCATTGAAAAAATGTACAGATTTTACTCTTTGAGAGGAAAAACTGCTCTGCTTCCCGAAGATGCACTTTTAAAAACCTTCAAAATTTCAAGTTACACAAACGATAACTCAGTCGATAGCGACGAAAAAATAACAAACAGAACCTTCTTTAAATACACTTATTTTACAGACGGATACTACAAAACCTTCTATCCTTCTTCAAAAATAGTTGCCTACAAATTTATTGATGCGAAAAAAGCGTTGAAAATATTCTTTGAAGAAGGTGGAATGATTGCCCCTGAGGAAATTAAAACCTTAAATTTCCAAAATCTTTACAATGATAAATTCGTCCTGAATAGAGCAATAGAAAAATCAAAATATGATAATTAATAAACAAAAATTAAAAGTCATCAGCATCTATGGCACTGCACACGCAATTGTCGATTTTTGCTGTGCGGCTGTGCTCTACTCATTAATCGGAAAAGTAGAAATTTTAGAACTTTTACAACTGGTAATTTTGTATAATATTCTGGCTTTCGGCTTACAATCAGTTTTCGGCTTGCTGGCTGATTTTTTAAAACGCCCTGAAAACTTTGCAATCACAGGCTGCTTATTCTTGATAACCGGACTTTTTACGGCAAAAAATCCTTTGACGGCGGTTATTTTGATAGGGGTCGGAAACGCACTCTTTCACGTTGGCGGAGGAATAATCTCCCTCAATATGGGCAACGGAAAGGCTAAACTTCCGGGGTTATTCGTCGCCCCCGGGGCGGTCGGACTGTTTTTGGGAACAATGTTTTCACTTATTCCAAACTTGAACATAATTTGGCTTTCTTTCTTGCCGTTAATGGCTATCGGACTAATGCTTTTTGTTCAGCCCGATGAAGAAACTCAGAAAATTTACAAAAATGAAGCCAACATTCCGATTTTTTCACTGATTACAATTTTGATTTTTATATCAATTTGCATACGCTCGTTTATCGGCTTAGGATATGAATTTTCAGGCAAAGATGATATGACTTTGGTAGTGATGATGGTACTTGCAATTGCACTTGGAAAAGCATCAGGCGGATTTTTAGCAGACAAATTCGGAATGTTCAACACGGCAGTTTTGGGATTGTTAATTTCCATACCGTTATTGAGATACGGCTATCACCCGTGTCTTGCAATTTTGGGAATGTTCTTTTTTAACCTGACCATGCCCGTAATGACGACGGCGCTTGCGAATATGATGCCGAGGTTCAAAGGTTTTGCGTTCGGGCTGACAACGCTGGCATTACTTGCCGGATTTATGCCTGTTATTTTGAATTACAAATTATCTCAAAGTATGCTCTACTTTGAGATAATCTTCATATCCGTTATAGTTACGGCAATATCGCTTAAATTGTACGAAAAATTATTTCACCGTCCGTAAATATTTGTAGTAATCATTTTTCGGATATTTGTCCGCTTTTGCGATTAAATCTTCTTTTGTCAAAAATTTCATACGATAAGCGACTTCTTCGAGGCAGGCAATTTTGATACCTTGGTTTTCCTCAATTGCCTCAACATATTGGCTTGCTTGGAACATAGACTTATGAGTTCCCGTATCAAGCCATGCAAAACCACGTCCTAATTTTTCAACCGACAAAGTATCATTTTCAAGGTAAATTTTGTTCAAATCGGTTATTTCAAGTTCGCCTCTTGCAGACGGTTTAAGGTTTTTAGCGTATTCCACAACTTTGTTATCATAAAAATACAAACCTGTTACGGCATAATTAGATTTAGGATTTTGGGGTTTTTCTTCAAGAGAAATTGCTTTTCCGCCTTCTCCGAACTCAACAACACCAAATCTCTCGGGGTCTTTCACCATATAACCGAATACCGTTGCACCGCCTTTTTCTTCAATTTTTTTGGCGGTTTTTTGAAGTGTACCCGAAAAACCTACGCCATAGAAAATATTATCACCCAAAATCAAAGCGACAGAATCGTTTCCGATAAATTCTTCACCCAAAATAAACGCCTGTGCAAGTCCGTCGGGCGATGGCTGTTCTTTGTAACTCAATTTAATTCCAAAGTCCGAACCGTCCCCTAAAAGTCTTTCAAAATTGGGCAAATCCTGAGGTGTTGAAATTACCAAAATGTCCTTTATTCCCGCAAGCAAAAGAGTTGATAACGGATAATAAATCATAGGTTTGTCATAAATCGGCAGCAATTGCTTTGATACCGTCATGGTTGCAGGATATAATCTTGTGCCTGCTCCGCCTGCTAATACAATACCTTTCATTATTCACCTCTCAATTTCATATAATCTTTTAATGCCGCCTTCCACGTTCTGCAAATGTTGTCATTGTACATAACGCTGTGAGCAGGACGTTTACAGGGGGACGGAAATTCTTCGCTTGTGCAGGGTTTAAGATTTACCTTCAATTCTGCAAGTTCAAAAATCTCTTTTGCAAAACCATACCAAGAAGTTTTACCCGTTCCGCAAATGTGATAAATACCGTACGGTGCTTCTTCCGACAACAAAGTCGTTATACCGTCCGAAAGTTCCTGAGTCCAAGTCGGGCAGCCGATTTGATCATCAACAACCTTCAATTCAGGCTTGTCTGCAAGCGATAACATCGTTTCCACAAAGTTTTTACCATGCAAGCCGTAAAGCCAACTTGTTCTTACGATGTAGAATTTTTTACAGTGTTTTTGAATTGCTTCTTCGCCTTTTAATTTTGTAAGTCCGTAAACGTTAATCGGGTTAGGCTTGTCATAAGGAAGATACGGTTCTTTCTTTTCCCCGTCAAAAACATAATCCGTTGAAATGTAGACTATCGGAATATCAAGTTCAGCGCAAACCTTCGCAAGATTTTCCGTACCATTTGCGTTAATTTTCATTGCGGTGTCTTTGTCTTCTTCCGCTTTGTTAACATTGGTGTATGCCGCACAGTGAACGACTGCATCAGGTTTTTTGTCGTTCAAAACTTTTTTAACCTGTTCCAAATCGGTAATATCCAAAGTATCAACATCGGTTTCTATCGTTTCAAAACCGGCATCTTCAAGTGTCGGACATAAGTCATGCCCGAGCATTCCGTTAGCGCCTGTAACTAATATTTTTTCCATCATCTGTTCCTTACAATAATTCCGTAACGTCTTTCAAAAACGGTTGTTTTTTATCTTTTTCGCTCAAATTCGGCTCAAAATCTATTCCCCATTGAACATTGATATCAGGGTCATTCCAGCGGATACCCCTGTCGTGTTCGGGAGAATATTCGTTTGAAACTTTGTATAAAAATTCCGCTTCATCACTCAAAACAACAAAGCCGTGAGCAAAACCTTCGGGCATATAGAGCATTTGCTTGTTTTCTTCACTCAAAATTCTTCCGACCCACTTGCCGAAAGTTTTAGAGCCTTTTCTGATGTCAACGGCAACATCTAAAATTTTACCCTTAACGCATCTGACAAGTTTTGCCTGAGCCTTCGGATAAAGTTGATAGTGCAGTCCTCTGAGCACGCCCTTGACCGATTTTGAATGATTATCCTGTCTGAAATCATCTGCTATTCCATTTTCTTTGAAAACGGATTGTTTATAAGTTTCCGAAAAAAATCCTCTGTCATCGCCGAAAACCTGCGGTGTTACGAGGATTACATCTTCTATTTCAGTTTTTTCAAATTTAAAAACCATTGTTTCACTCCGTTTGTTTTTCGCCAATTATAGCAAATCTTGTTCCGAAAAACTACTTTTTGACAAAATTTGGTTCATTATTTGTAGTTAAATAAAAAATAGAATTGTAAACTGTTGTGTTATAATTAAGTTTTGTTATTTTACTGACAAAACTTTTGTAGCATACTAAAATTGGATAAAGTATCTGGTTTGGAGAAAAAATGATTAAAGTTTTAATTGTTCAAATGCAGTCTGTTTTGGGAGATAAAAAGGCAAATTTTGCAAAGATAACACGTCTTCTTGAAGGTTATAAAAACTCAAATGCAGACTTGATAATTCTTCCCGAATTATTTGCAACAGGCTGGTTTTGCGATATTTATGACAAAGTTGCGGAGAATATTAAAGACTCCAAAACCATAAGATTTTTATCGGACATTGCTAAAAAATTCAAGGCAAATTTAATAGGCGGTTCATTTGTTCGCAGAGAAGATGACGGAACCATAAAAAACACTTGCCCCGTATTTGACCGAAACGGCAATATTATTGCAACTTATGACAAAATGCACCTTTATTCATACCTTGGAGATACAGAAAATTTAAACTCAACAAAAGGCGAAAAACCTGTAATTGCACAAACCGACATCGGAAAAATCGGTTTAACGGTTTGTTATGACATACGTTTTCCTGAAATTTACCGTTGTTATGCCTTTGGCGGTGCAGATATTCTCGTCAATGTTGCCGCTTGGCCAAAAAGCAGAAAATTGCACTGGGAAACCCTCTCAAGAGCACGAGCAATTGAAAATCAGTCCTTTATGATTGCTGTTTCTCAAACAGGAGAAATTCAAAACGGAATATACAATCTCGGACACTCGGCAGTTCTCTCTCCGCTCGGAGAAACAATCGCCTCTTTGAACGATGAAGAAACCGTTTTAACTGCGGAATTTGACTTAACCGAGATGAAAGAATTAAGAGAAAAAGTCAAAACACTCTCTGATAAACACGAAAAATACACTTTGGAGGTTTAATGAAAAATATATTCAAATTAGCGGTTACAACGCTGATGTTATTTGGAGCAATGACTACAGTTCAGGCTTCCGAACTTAATAAACTCATAAAAAGTTCACCTCTCGACAAAACGTCGGTTGTTGCAATTTCCGTAAAAGAAGCGGAAACAGGCAAAAGTGTTTTTGAATACAACAAAAGCAAACTTTTGCACCCTGCCTCAACTTTGAAGGTATTCACGACTTTCCCCGCATTAGATGCACTCGGAGAAGACTATAATTTTCAGACAACTTTTTACGAATACAAAAACGATTTGTACATAAAACTCGGTGCAGACCCGTTTTTGAACTCACAAAACCTCAAAGACATTGCAAAATTAATCAAAGCGCAAGGTTATAAAAATTTCAAAAATGTATATTTTGACGATAGCATTATGGACAACGTCGAATGGGGCATCGGCTGGATGTGGGACGACGGAACAAATCCTTTGATGCAAAAATTCAGCGCATACAACCTTGATGAAAATTTAGCAAACATAACGGTATCGAAAGATGCAAACGGAATACCCACGGTTAGTACATCTTCCCTCTACTCCATGCCCGTTTTAAACAATCTCAAAGCAGGAGATTCAAACAGCATTTATGCAGTAAGACACGACTGGGCATCGCCCGATATCATCTGCCTTACGGGGACAGTTGCAGGCGGAGCGACGGTAAGAGTGCCGATTAACAATATGAGGCACTATTTTGAAAAGAGATTATTCAATTATTTTGACCGTTCAAAAATAAAAGTTGAAAACCAAATGACGATGGTAAAACAAGTTCCGAGCGGAGCAAAGAAGATTGCGGAAGTTAAAAACCCTGCAACGGCAACTCTCGGAAGCATTTTGAAATCAAGTGATAACAAAACGGCAGAAACTCTTGCAAAAGTTGCAGGCGGAGTAAAATATCAAAAAAGAGCCGACCTTTCTTCGCAAATCAAAGTATTTTACGAATACTGGGCGAAAAACAAAGTTGACACGACAGGAATAATGATAGCGGACGCTTGCGGTGTAAGCAGAAACAACCTTGTATCCGTTGATTTTATGACGAATGCACTCAACTCGCTTTATAAAGTCAAAGGTGCAGATTATATGAAATCCGTCTTGGCGCAGCCGGGGGAAGGCACTTTGTCCGAAAGAATGCTTAATCACAGAGGAAGTTTATACCTCAAAACAGGCACTCTCGCAAACATCAGCGGACTTACGGGATACGTAGTTGCAGACAACGGAAAGACATATTCCGTAGCGATTTTAATACAAAATTTTGCCTACCCGATGGTTCAGGTAAAGGCTTTTGAAAACCAAATCATAGAGGATATCAAAAAATTATAGTCCGTAAAATGCTTTCTCGGACAATGAAAAATTTGTATTCAAAGATTATATTCTCCTTTATACAAAGAAAAGGAGAATTTTTATGACGGAAATAAACGAATTGTACAAATGCAATGTTTGCGGAAATATTGTGGAAATAGTCAATAAAGGCTTCGGTCAACTCGTGTGCTGTTCTGTTCCTATGAGCAAAATCGAAGTTCAAACAAACGAGCAGAATTTGGGCGAAAAGCACCTTCCTGTTTTGGTTAAAGACGAGAACGGAAAATTTGTAATTCGTGTAGGAGAAATTGAGCACCCGATGGAAAAAGAACACCATATTATGTTCATTGAGGCAATTTCAAAAGATAAAAAATACCTGAAACGAGTCTATTTAAACTCAGGTGAAAAACCCGAACTTGACCCCGAGTGCAAATGCAACTACCTCGACGCCAGAGAACTGTGTAATATTCACGGATTGTTTGAATCCGCTTTGACTAAAAAACAATAAATTCAGTCGTTAAATTTTTTTAAGAAAATCCGATAAAATCCTTTTTATGCTACAATTGTCTACATAAGAAGGATTTTATTATGTTCAAAAAATACATGGAAAAGAAATTTTCAAAAAGAGAAGAAAAAGATTTTAATACATTCAGAAAAGTGTTCCAAAGACTGACTTGCGTGCTTATCGGAAAATATATCGGCTTTTTCTACAAAATAGAAGTCGAGGGTTTGGAAAAATTAAATACGGATAAAAAATATTTGATAGCAGCAAACCACTTATCTGCACTTGACCCGTTTGTCATTGCGTTTGCGCTCAACAAAACCCTTGCATTTATGGCAAAAGAAGAATTATTTGAAACATTTTTCAGCAGAGTAATAATGGATTTTTGCGGAGCATTTGCGGTTAACAGACAAAAACTCGAAGTTTCCACAATCAAAACCGCCATTGCGGTAAGCAAAACGAAAGATTGGCGACTTGGAATTTTCCCACAGGGAACACGTGATAAAAGCGGTAAAATCAACCACGTTTCAAGAGGCTTCACGGCACTTGCCAAAACATCAAAATGCGACATTCTGCCTGTTTCCATAACAGGTGCTGATAAAAAATCTAACGGATTTCATCAGGGAAAAATCGTGATAAAAATCGGTGAATTAATCCCCTACGGCGAAACTGAGGAAACCATTCAAAAATGGTGCGAAGCAGTTTCAAATTTATCGGGCTTGGAATACAAACCTGCCGATTAGGAGAAATTATGTCTGAGAAAAATTTTGCAAGAATAGATGTAAAAAATTTAAACCGGAAGTCTTATTTATTACAGATTTTTTCTTCTTATGCAATAGTTTTGCCCATAGTTGCTTTGTTTTACAGAATTTCATTTTCAGGGTATGAAAATGTTCCGCAAGACAGAAAATTTATCTGTGCACCAAACCACATCTCGTATTTAGACCCATATTTGGTTTTCTTGGCAACGAGAAAACCGATGACCTATATGGCAAAACAGGAACTTTTTCAAAACAAATTTATGAGATGGGCATTGCCGAAACTCTGTGCTTTTGCAGTTAACAGAGAAAAACTCGAAGTTTCCACCATAAAATCCGTTAAAGATATTATGAAAACCAAAAACTGGAATTTATGCATTTTTCCGCAAGGCGGAATTTTCAGAAACAGAAAAATTGAAAAAATAAACAGAGGCTTCATTTTCATTGCAAAAATGTCCAAAACAGACATCGTTCCTATGTCTATCACAGGTTCGGAAGAATACAACTGGATTCCTTTCAAAGGAAAAATAGAGGTCAAAGTCGGAACACCGATTTCTTGGGAACTTTCGGAAGATGAAATTCACGAGCAATGGGGCAATCAGGTAAGTAAAATGGCAGGTTATGAATACGTTCCAGACCTTCCGGAGAGCGAAAACGAAACGAAAAAACTTTCTAATGTTTAGATTTTTCGTCTTTATTCAAATATTCTTTAAAAGATTTTTTGACCACGGTAAATCCACAGCCATCGGGCATTTCAGCATAGAAGGATAATTTTTTTTGAGGATATTTTCTGCACAAAAGCGGGCGTTTTTCGTACACCGAGCAGAGATTGTCTTCGCCGAGATATTTACAGCCAAAAACATAATTGCCGTATTTATCTTTTTCTTTTATGTAAAATCTTTTGTACGAAGGAAAAATTTTTTTCATAAATTCAAATTCTTTTTCGGAATACAAATAGGCTGAATAGATGTTTTGACAGCACTTTCCACATTTTATGCACTCACCTTTAATTTCATATTCCTGCCTTTCCGGCACAAAATACGATAAACATTCCCAATATATTGACTTAATTAAATCTAAAATCATTTTGCTTTAATATCTTTATTTGCTAAAATAACTGTGCAATATTAATATAAGAATAAGATATTTTTAAAAAATAAACAAGGATAGAAAATGCCAAGTAAGAAAAAGAAAAAAAATAACGAAAAAAATTCATTTTTTTCATTTGTAAAAGCGGTCCTTGTAACCGTCATTGCAATAATTTTAGCATCTGCATTAATGCTAAAATTGTTTTTGTCAACGCAGCCGCCAATTAAAAATTTGGAAAATTACAAACCTAATCAAGTAACAAAAATCTATTCGGCAGACGGTGAATTAATAAAAACGTTTACCGCATACAAGTTTGAACAGGTTCACATAAAAGATGTTCCTCAAAACTTGATAAACGCACTCGTCGCAACGGAAGACAAAAACTTCTTCTCCCACTCGGGATATGACTTGTTCGGTATCGCCCGTTCAGCATTTGCAAACCTTCAAGCAGGGAGAACCGTTCAAGGTGCAAGTACCATAACTCAACAACTTTCGAGAATTTTGTTCCTCTCAAATGAAAGAAGTTTTAACAGAAAAATCAAAGAAATCATCATTTCTGCCAGAATTGAAAAGTCTTTAACCAAAAATCAAATTTTGGAAATGTATTTAAACAACGTTTATTTAGGCTCAGGTGCGTACGGAGCGGCAGGTGCGGCAGCAATTTATTTTAACAAGCCGATGAAAAACCTTACACTTGCAGAATGTGCACTTATAGCGGGTCTTCCGCAAGCACCGTCAGTATATTCACCTTATAACAGCGAAAAATTGGCACTCAAAAGACGTGCACAAGTTTTGGACAGAATGTACAAAATGAAATACATCAAAAAAGATGAATATATCAAAGCACTCGATGAACCTTTGAAACTTAACCGCTCGGTAGGTGCGGCAACCCTTAACAGAGCCCCCTACTTCGTTGATTATGTTTAAAAAAAATTAGAATCATTAGGCTTTGACGAACAAGACATTTCACAAGGC
>ERZ857629.3815-NODE-3815-length-12287-cov-4.509156_pt1 | contig 12287 bp, 10 predicted proteins | sample MGYA00519700_ERZ857629 | MGnify/ENA primary metagenome ERZ857629 (study PRJEB31778, sample SAMEA3449351) | human gut metagenome | biome: human gut; feature: human-associated habitat; material: faeces | place: United Kingdom | collected 2010/2012 ... | reverse complement strand
GGTCGCCGCAATGGTGGAATTGGTAGACACGAGGGACTTAAAATCCCTTGGCCAGAAATGGCTGTGCGGGTTCGAGTCCCGCTCGCGGCACAATGTGTGTCGAGACCCCTTTGTCCGGCGGTCATCGACATTATGTTTTAAGTCAAGTTGAGCGTGCCCTACGGCACGCTTTTTTTGTGTCCGCACATCACGCTCCGCATGACGGAGACGCACACCGGCAACAGTGCGGAAACGAAGCCCCTCAAACCGGCGGCAAACGGCAATAACGCCACATTTCAAGGGCGTTACGAAGAATAAAACGTGAAATTTCCTCCGCCAAACGAAAAAAAAGCGCGGAAAACATTTGGAAACAATTTTTTTTCCATATCTTTGCACAAGACATATTGGCAAAATGTCTAAAAATAGAAATATCTTTAATTAAACACTTATTATTCACTATTTAAACAGAAAGGATTTCTTATGAAGAAAATTCTACCTTTTGTACTTTTCCTCTTGATGTCAGTGACAGCAATGGCAGGAAACAGTTATGAGTTCGAAGAGACATACAAATGCCAAGGCGACGTAACCGGCAAGGCTGATGGTCTCGCAAAAGTTGTCATCACCGACAATGAAGACGGTACTTACAACATCGAAATCTCTGGAATGAAAGTCTATGTGGATCTTGGAACAATCACATTCAAGAACATCCCAGGTACAGAAACCCGCGGCATCACAAGATTTTCTTCCGACATGGAGTTCGTAGAGGGAGAAGTTGTAGGTAGCGGTTTCAACCGTGGCGAGACAAAGATGACCGTTGATGGCGCTTTCAAGAAGGACGAATGCTACGTTGCGCTTGCCGGAAAGTTCCAGGGATGGGGCGACAACCCATACCAGATATGGATCGGCTCACCGGTTGAACCAGACGCTTTCGTTTACAAGGTAAAGGCTGAAATCACATACGGCGACGACACTGTAACACACGATGCTGACGAGGTACGCGTTATTGACAACGGCGACGGCACAATGAAGTTCGTATATCCGCAGTTCACTTTCGCTGAAAGCAACATCGTAGTAGGCGACTATTCTGTCAGCAATGTCTCTGTTTCAGAGGCTGACGAGAACGGCTTCAAGAAATTCACAAGCTACAATTCAGCAAAGCTTGCCAACCCCAGCTCATTCGCAGCAGCTTCTGGCCTCGGTCCTGAACTGGATCTTCCCACTATCATCAGCGGCCGCTACAACGAAAAGAGCATCGAAATGAAAGGCGAGTTCATGGTTTCTGGTTCTGGTACAGCACCAAAGGCTAAGTTCGTTATCTCTAACCTTGAGACTGGCATCAGCGCTGTTGAAGCCAACAATGCAGCTACCGACGGTATCTACTCAGCTACCGGCGTGAAGTACAACAAGCTTCAGAAGGGCTTGAACATCGTTCGCAAGGGCGGTAAGACCTTCAAGGTATTGAAGAAGTAAAAGAGATACTTCTCATAGAAAATGTTTAAGTAAACAGGCGCAGGGGCCTTCACAGCCCGGCGCCTGTTTTTTTGTGCGCATACGGAAACGCCGTAAAGGCACAGGAAAAGGAAAAGAAGGCGTCTGCAAGGAAGACTTCCTTGCAACGCAAACAAGGGTTCTTTACAACGCAAACAAGGCTTCCTTGCAATGCAAACAAGACTTATTTTGAAACCCGTCCTACAACGCCTTAAAACCATCCAGATCCGTCTTTCGCATTTTTCCATCAGCAGCTTGAAGTTTCAAAGCGTGACAATTTGTCACGCTTTCATTTCCTTCTTCTTTAAGTGCGAACTTTCTTCTCTTCAAAGAGTTTTATCTGATTAAACTTTGTCATATCTTTTATTATAAAACCCCTAACTTATAAATACATTTTATGAGTTGATGTCATAAAAAACACGTTAAAAACAGAAGCTGTAATATTATTATCCAAAATCAAACACTAATAGCAGCATCAAATTCCGTCCATCCCAATAGACATGTCTGTCATATTCCAAAACAGATTTGTGACCTATCCGCTTCATCCAGTCCCGTTTTTCATCATGCCTTTTGCTACAACCCACGCTCCGCCCAGTCGCCCCGGTCGAGATTGCGGTAGCCTATGGCTTCGGAGATGTGGCGGCTCTGCACAGATTCAGAGCCATCGAGGTCGGCGATGGTGCGTGCCACTTTGAGGATGCGGTTGTAGGCGCGTGCCGATAGCGAGAACTTCTCCATGGCGGTGCGAAGCAGTGCTATGCCGTCGGCATCGGGTTCGGCATAGCGGTGAATCATGCGCTCCGTCATCTGCGCGTTGCAGTGTATGCCCTTGAAATCGTGGTAGCGTGCCGTCTGTATGTCGCGTGCCTTGATGACACGCTCGCGTATCACGGCGCTTGGCTCGCCCTGTGCCTTCCGTGAAATGTCGCTGAACGGCACGGGATGTATCTCGCACTGAATGTCGATGCGGTCGAGAAGCGGACCTGAAATCCTGTTCATGTAGCGCACAATCTGTCCCGGCGTACACACGCAGCGGTGTGTCGGGTCGCCGTAGTAGCCGCAGGGGCAGGGATTCATCGATGCCACGAACATGAAGGAGCACGGGAACTCCACGGTGTACTTGGCGCGCGAGATGGTAATCTTATGGTCTTCGAGGGGTTGGCGCAGCACTTCGAGCGTGGTTTTGCTGAACTCCGGGAGCTCGTCGGCAAAGAGTACGCCGTTGTGTGCGAGCGATATTTCGCCCGGCTGCGGGTTCACTCCGCCGCCCACGAGCGCGACTTCGGAGATGGTGTGGTGCGGAGCACGGAAGGGACGCTGCGAGATGAGCGACGTGCCGCGCCCCAGTTTGCCGGCAACGCTGTGTATCTGCGTCGTCTCCAGACTCTCGGCGAGCGACAGCGGAGGGAGAATCGACGGCAGACGCTTTGCCATCATCGACTTGCCGGACCCCGGAGGCCCCACCATGATGAGGTTGTGACCGCCGGCGGCAGCCACTTCTATGGCGCGTTTCACGCTTTCCTGACCGCACACGTCGGCGAAATCGAGGTCGAAATTGTACTGCTGCTCATAAAATTCGCGCCGCGTGTCGATGACGGTGGGTTCGTATTGGGCTGCACCCGTGAGGAACTTCACGACATCCACAATAGATTCCATGCCGTAAACCTTCAGATTGTTCACCACGGCGGCCTCCCTTACGTTCTGCTGCGGCACAATAAGCCCCTCAAACTTCTCTGCCCTTGCCCTGATGGCGATGGGCAGTGCGCCCTTGATGGGCTGCAGGGTGCCGTCAAGACTCAGCTCGCCCACGAGCATATAGCGGTGCAGGCAGTCGCTCACGAGGCTTCCGTTGGCCGCCAGTATGGCAATGGCGAGCGGCAGGTCGAAGCTGCTTCCCTCCTTGCGCAGGTCAGCAGGAGCGAGGTTTACGGTGATGTCGGCATGGGGAAACTTATAGCCGTTGAACTGAAGGGCGGATGCAATGCGGTCGCGCCCCTCACGCACGGCGGTGTCGCCGAGCCCCGTGAGGCGGTACATTATGCCGGGCACGAGGTTCACTTCCACGGTGACTGTGGTGACATCAAGGCCGTTCACGGCGGCGCAATAGGTTTTTACGAGCATGACAGATTATGGTTTCGCAGTTGGAGATTATGAATGGTGCGGGGTGTCGGCGGCGGTTCAGAAATCGACATGGCGCACAGCCACGTCTTCGTGGAGGAATATCCGCGCCGTCTGGCTGAATCGTTCCTCGCTCTCGCTTGTGAAGTATTGGCATGTGCCGCCTTGTGTGAGCTTGCGCTGCATCTCGGGATGGCGGCAGAGATAGTCCTTGAGCGAGTTGGCGACGTATGTGCCCTGCGCCACGATGCGCACTCCGTTGGGCACGTTCTTCGCCACGCTGCTCATGAGTAGCGGGTAGTGCGTGCATCCGAGGATGATGGTGTCGATGTCCCTGTCCTTGCGCATGAGCTGGTTGATGCGCTTCTGCACGAAGTAGTCGGCACCGGGAGAGTCGGCCTCGCCGGCCTCCACTATCGCCGCCCAGAGCGGACACGCCACGCCGGAGACGTGTATGTCGGGGTGCAGCTTGTGTATCTCCATGTCGTAGCTGTGGCTGTTTATGGTGCCTTCGGTGGCGAGTATGCCCACATGGCGGCTCTCCGTGAGCGAGCCTATCACCTCTGCCGTGGGTCGGATTATGCCGAGCACGCGCCGCGAGGAGTCCCATTCGGGCAGGTCGCGCTGCTGTATCGAGCGCAGGGCCTTGGCTGAAGCCGTGTTGCAACCGAGGATGACAAGCTGGCATCCCATGCTGAACAGCTTCAGAACGGCCTGGCGCGTGAACTGATAGACCACCTCGAACGAGCGCGAACCGTAGGGAGCCCGCGCGTTGTCGCCGAGGTACATGTAGTCGTATTCGGGCAGCAACTGGCGTATGCCGTGCAGCACCGTGAGTCCGCCGTAGCCCGAATCGAACACTCCTATCGGGCCTGGAGTCTGTGGAAGCAGTGTCATAGGCGCGGCATCAGTTGTTCATCCCAAGGAGTTCGCGGATGAAGATGGTGGCATCTTCGCTCATCGATGCGTCGATGTAGGGGCATGCGTCGCCGTCGGTGTTGAGTATAAACGCATAGCCGCGTGCGCTGCCCACCTTTGCGGCGGCCTCGTTTATCTTCTTGCGCAGCGGTGCGTAGGCGTCGTCCTGCGCCTGTTTGAGAAGGCGTTCCGCCTCCTTGCGGAAGGCAACGTTCTTCTCCATCATCTCCTGCAACTCCGCCTGACGCTTGTGAAGGATGCTCGGCACGAAGTCGCGCTGGCCTTCAAGGAACTCCTCATACTTTACATTGAACTCGTTTTCGGCACGCTTCATCTCGGCGTCATACTTTATCCGCAGATCGGCAAGGTTGCGGTCGGCCGCGGCACGGTCGGGCATGGCGTTGAGGATTTCGCTGAAACTGAAGTATCCGAACTTCACCTGTGCGCCAGCCACGAGCGGCATGGCGATGACAAGAAGCGTCAAGAGAAACTTTTTCATAATGTTCGTTTTTTTTAAATGAGAGTGGAACAAAAAAGGCAGACACTGCCGTGCGGGGTTCGTCGCCGCCCCGTGTGGTGCGTGAAGCAACGTGCCGCGCAGCAGAGTCTGCCGTAGTGATAAAGGTGTGTGAACGATTATTTCGTCTTGTTGAGCTGTGCCTTCACCTCAGCTGTCACATCCTTGCTCAGAGTGTCGCTGATGTAAGGTATTCCGGCAGCCATATCCATGATGTAAACATAGCCTCCTGCCTTGCCGACAGCCTTGATGGCTTCAACGACTTTCTGCTGTATCGGGCCGAACTTCTCCTGCTGGAGCTTGTTGAGAGCCTGCTGGTTGTCCTGCTGAGTCTGCTGTATCTTCTGAGACATCTGCTGAAGGCTCTCTTCAGTCTCCTTCTTCTTTGTCTCGTTCATTGTCGATGCGTTCTTCTCGTACTCCTCATACTTGCGCTGTGCCTCTTCGTACATTGCCTTGAGGTCGTTGTCGTACTGCTTTGCGGCAGCCTCGAGTTCGCCACGTACCTTGATGAGTTCGGGCATGGAAGACATGATTTCCTGAGTGTTCACATGACCGAATTTCTGAGCGAATGTTGCCATAGGTGCAAGCAACATAAGCATTAAGATAAGCTTTTTCATTTTTTTCTTTTGATTTTATTGTTTGTTATTGTTGTTTTTTTTGAGTGAGATTTTCTAAGCCTTACTATGCCTTTCTAAGCCTTACTAAGCATTTTTTCTAAGCCGTTTCAGTTGCTGTAGCCGAGCTTTTGCAGCACCTCGTTGCTTATATCTATCTTCGGCGAGCCGTAGATGATGCCGGTGTCGCTGGCGCGGTCGATGACGAGCGAGTAGCCGCGAAGCTCCGAAACCTCCTTGACTGCGTTGTAGATCTCCTCCTGAATGGGCGACATGAGGCTCTCGCGCTTCTTGAAAAGCTCGCCCTCCGGACCGAAGTATTTGCGTTTAAGGTCGCTTGCTTCCTTCTCCTTCTTCATTATTTCCTCCTGCTTGGCCTTCTTCTGCTCCTGCGAGAGGAACACCATTTCGTTCTGGTAGTTCTTGTACATTGTGCTCGCTTCGGTGTTGAGTGCCTCCACTTCGGCCTGCCATTTCTTCGACACCTGGTTGAGTTGCTCGTTTGCCCGCTCGTATGCCGGGATGTTCTTGAGCACATATTCCATATCCATGAGCGCGAATTTCTGCGCGCTTGCCGTGATTGCCATGATGGCAAAGAGGGCTGTGAAAAGTATCTTCTTCATGTCGTTCTGTTGTTTAGAATTCCTGTCCGAGGATGAAGTGGAACTGTCCTCCACCCTTCTTTCCGAACACTTTGTCGAAACCGTAGGCATAGTCGATACCCATCAGACCCACCATCGGGAGGAAGATGCGTATTCCGACACCTGCCGAACGCTTCATATCGAATGGGTTGAACTTCTTCGTTTCCGTCCATGCATTACCTGCTTCGGCGAAACCGAGACCGTAGATGGTGGTGTTGCCGAGCATGAACGGGTAGCGGAGCTCGAGTGTCATGCGGTCGTAGGCGTAGCCTTCCGAGCCGTAAGGCGTGAGCGATCCGTTCTCGTAACCGCGGAGTCCGATGGTTTCCTCTGCATAACTCGTCGAGTAGCCGGTCATACCGTCACCGCCGACATAATATGTTTCAAACGGCGACTTCTTCCACTTGTTGTAAGAGCCAAGGAGTCCGAACTCCACTCTCGTCATAAGCACGAAGCATTTCTGTCCGCTTGTGAGCGCGGTGAAGGTGCGTGCCTTGAACTTCCACTTGTGGTATTCCACCCAACGGTACTTCTCCTGCTGCTCCGCATTGTAGTTGGCCGAGCGCGGATTATTGGCGAGATTCTTATAATCCTTGCCGTCCCAAGCCGACCATGGCGGTGTGAGTGTCACCGAAGCGATAAATTCCGAACCTCTACGCGGGAAGAGTTGGTTGTCGGTTGAAGTGCGCGCCAGCTGTATGCTGAGGTTGAGGTTGTTGGAGTTTCCGTTGGTCATGAGGAAGTAGCTCCAGTTCTTCAGCATGTAGCGCGTGTATTGCAGCGAGAGCGAGAGCTGGAAATAGTCGTCAGGCCAACGCAGCTGCTTGCCCCATCCGAGCGATACTCCGAAGAGTTTCACGAACTTGTCGGGGTCGTAATAGTTCTCATAATTGTTGTAACCGCCGTAGCTTCCGTAACCGTACATGTAGTTGTAGTAGTTGTTGAAGTAGGCGTTGTTGTAGTAGTTGCTCGACACATCGGTCTGCTTCGAGTAGTAGGCACCTACGGAGAACTGCATCGGTCGCTTTCCACCGAACCAGTTGGTGCTGTACGAAGTGTTGTACGACTGGTAGTATGTACCGTTGGTCTGTGCTCCGATGGAGAGCACTTCGCCGTCGCCGATGGGGAGGATTCCGCGGTGTTCCTTGTTCTTGTTGAAGAGGTTGCGCATGGAGAAGTTGTTGAGCTTCAGTCCGACTCGTCCGATTACACCTGTCTGTCCCCAACCGAGCGAGAACTCAATCTGGTCGTTCGACTTCTGTTCGAGGTCCCAGTTTATGTCCACCGTACCGTTTTCGGTGTCGGGTTTCACATCCGGATTCACCTTCTCCGGGTCGAAATGTCCCATTGAAGCGATCTCGCGTGCAGAACGTTGCAGAGCCTCTTTCGAGAAGAGGTCGCCCGGCTTTGTGCGCAGTTCGCGTCGCACCACGTTCTCGTACAGTCGGTCGTTACCATTTATTCGCACATGATTGATGTGTGCCTGCGGACCCTCGAAGATGCGCATTTCGAGGTCGATGGAGTCGCCCACGATGTTCACTTCCGTCGGGTTGAGCGAGTAGAAGAGGTAGCCTGTGTTCCAATAGTTGTTGCCCACGGCGTCCTCATCCTCAGAGAGTCGCTTCTTCATGAGCTTCTGGTCGTACACATCTCCCTTCTTCATGCCGAGCGAAGCGTTGAGGAAATCGGTGGTATAGACCGTGTTACCCACCCATGTTATGTTGCGCACATAGTATTTCTTGCCCTCATCCACCTTGAGACTGATGTTCACATGGCGGTCGTCGGCGTTCCATACGGAGTCGCTCACGATTACGGCGTCGCGGTAGCCAAGCTCGTTGTACTTGTCGATGAGGTTCTGCTTGTCGGTCTCCCAGCGTTCCGGTGTGAACTTCTTGGCTTTGAGGAATGTGGCGAGCTTGCCCGACTCGTGTGTCTTCGCAAACGCGCCTTTCTTCAAGAATCCACCCTTTATCTTCGAAGTCTTGAGTGCGTGGTTGCCCGAAATGATGATGCTGCGCACCTTCATCTTCTCCTTCTTGTCGATTATGATGTCGAGGATGACATGGTTCTTGCTCGTCACATCGTCGCGTTCAACAATCTGTATTTCAGCGTTTTTGAATCCCTTGTCGTCGAAATACTTCTTTGCGAGAATCTTGGCACGGTCCACCATGTTAGGTGTTATCTGTGCTCCTTTGAGGAGTCCGAGGCGTTCCTCAAGGTCGGTGCGTTCCGACTTCTTGACGCCCACATAGTTGATGGTGGACACACGGGGGCGAAGACGGAGGCGTATGTGTATGTATGCCTTGTCGTGTATGAGCGAATCGACTCCCACCGACACGTCGGAGAAGAGTCCGTAACGCCAGTAATGCTTCACGGCGTTGGTGATTTCGTCGCCCGGAAGTTCCACCTCCTGACCTACGGTAAGTCCTGATATGCCCGTGAGCATGTAGTCCTCATAGCCTTCGGCACCCGTCACGGCGATTCCGGCGATGGTCACTGTGCGCGGGGTTCCGGCATACGAGATGTCGGGATGCACTATTTTGTCCTGCGCTTGTGCGGCGAATCCGCTTACAAGGAGGCAGATGGTTGTAAGCACCTTTATGAAATTCATATCTTGATAATATTTTTTTTCTAAACGAACGGGGCGTGGGCAAGGTTGCATGAGGAGGCTTTTCACGGGTCTCTCCCGTCCTTCTCCGTCTGCTTCAAGGCCTTGCCGGCTTTCGGGGCGTCGCTTCAGGGGTTGCCTTATCGGCCGCCCGGGGCAGCAGTGGCGGCTTCGTCCTCCACCTGTGCTTCTGTCTTTCCGAATCGTCGCTGACGGTTTTGGAAACTGAGGATGGCTTCTTGGAGGTCGGCTTCCGAGAAGTCGGGCCAGAAGGTGTCGCAGAAGTAAAGCTCCGAGTAGGCAATCTGCCATAGCAGATAGTTGCTTATGCGCTGCTCGCCGCCGGTGCGTATGAGCAGGTCGGGGTCGGGCATGAACGCCGTGGCGAGGTGTTTTTCCACCGTTTCCTCGCTGATTTCCGCAGGGTCGAGCACGCCTTCCTTCACCTTCTGTGCTATGGCGCGTGCCGCTTCTGTTATTTCCCAGCGTGAGGAATAGCTCAATGCCACCACCATTGTCATTGCCGTGTTGGCTGCGGTGTGGTCCATTGTCTCCTGCAGCTTCTGCTGCACGGCTTCGGGCAGACGCTTCATGTCGCCCACGACACGGAACCGCACGTTGTTCTTCATGAATATCTCGTCCTCGAGGGATGAGAGCACCAAACCCATGAGAGCTGCCACTTCGTCGGCGGGGCGGTTCCAGTTTTCGGTGGAGAAGGTGTATAGCGTGAGGTATTTCACGCCGAGGCGCGTACACTCGGAGGTTATACGGCGCACCGTATCCACTCCGGCCTGATGGCCGTAGCTGCGTGGTTTGCCTTTCTCTGTCGCCCAACGGCCGTTGCCATCCATGATGATGGCGATGTGGCGGGGGATGCGGGTGGTGTCCAAGGTGGTGTTCATTGTCTGTTTCTGGATTATGAATTTGAGGCGAGGGAGTGGGCCTTACTGGGCCTCTCTAAGCCTTTCTAAGCCTTTGCGAGACTTTGGGGAGTCTTGGGGGACTCTTTTCTGGGCGGGCTACTCGTCGTCGTTGTGGCATGTGCGGCACTTTGCCATGAAGCTGTACGAGAGTGTCAGCTGGAGGGCGGAGTAGCAGTCGGTGTTCTTGAATATTCCGCTGCTTTCTATGCCGTAGGGGTCTTTTGCGCCGTCGAGGTTGTCGCTGAGCGAGAAGTGCATCGCCCATTCCAGTCCGAGGTTAAGCCGCGACCCTATCTTGTACTTCACTCCGAGGCCTATCGGCATGTTGGCGGTGAAGGCGTTGTTGCCTCCTCCTGTGGCGTATGTGGCTCCTATGCCGGCGAAGACGAACGGGGTGAGACGCTTCGCGCCGCGGTATTCGCGGCCGGTGCCGTAGGGCCAGAAGTTGTATTCGTATGTAATGCTGACATCGACGAGCGTGTTGTTGAAGTCGTACTGCTCTGCCACATAGTCGGGGATGTATGTCTTCACATCCTTCGACGACCCTTTCAGCTTGCCGTATTCCGCCATCAGCCTCAGACCCATGTAGGGATTGAAGTTGCGGCGCAGCAGCAGCGAAGCCGTGGGCTGCATGTTTGAGAGTATGCTTCCGTTGAAGTCGCCCTCGTAAGCCACCATACCCACGCCGCCGCCTATCTCCATGAGATATTCATCGTCGGTCTGTGCGCTTGCGGGCAGCATCGCTGTCCACATTATTAATATAGTGAGCCACGTTCTCATCGGCGTCAGTGTTTTTTATTCCTTTGTGAAGACTTTCTGTTCTTCAGTCCATCCGAGGCGGTTGATGCGTCCGCGCCACACCTCGCCGCTGGCGAGACTGGTCACCCAGATGTAGTTCTTGCTGTCGGCAGCGACGGTGTATTTGCCCGGCACCACGCTGATGGCTGCCGCCGGAGCTATGACAGTGTCCTCATGCCATGTTATGCATCCGTCGTCGCTGCGGTAGCTTTTCAGCCGGCTGTCCTTTATGCCGAAGGTGTAAACCGCCCCGTCGTAGATGAATGCCGTCATGGTGTCGAACGCCGGCAGACGGTGTGTGTTGTCGCCGGCAACATCGTAGTAGTTCCACGACTGGTCCTCGCTGCCGTCGGGTTTCTCGTCCACCTTGCCCCATACGGCCGTGCTTCCCTGCGCCTTGCCCACGATCATCACGCGGTCGGCATCGGTGTTCGACTTCATGGGCAAGCAGAGTCCCGACACGTCGGTATCGGGAAGGAGCGAGAGGTCGGCATCCACTGTCGCCACACTCCATGTCGCACCGTTGTCGGCGGAAGCCATGAGGCGTCCGTCATCGGCGTAGGCGTAGAGGCGGTAGCGGCTTGCTGCCACCAGACGCTTGATTCCTGCCGCTGCGGCACGCACCTCCCATGCGTCGGCATCGCTGCTGCGCATGACAGTGCCCTGGTCGGCGATGTAGATGTATCCGTCCTTCACCACCACGCTGTTATAGGCATCGGCGGCGAGGGTGTGGTTGAAACTGAACACCGCATTGCGCCAGCTTTTGCCGTCGGCGGTGCTCACCGCCACGGTGTTGCCGCCGGCATTGCCGAAGACGAAGAGGCGTCCGCCGCACACTACCGACTTGGCTGCCGACATCTGTCGCAGCGTCTCGCTTGCCGGCATGGCTGTCCACGCCATCGAGTCAGCCTGCTCGCGGTGGATGTTCACCTTGATAGTATATTTGCGCCTGTACTTTGCCGAATTGCTGTAGATGTAGAACACACGCGGCTTGCTGAAGTCGGTGCTGTCGGCAGAGTTGAAATAGTCGATACTGTCGCTCGTCATGCTCTGTATGACGAGTGCCCCTGAATAGGAACTTGATATGGTGCAGAGCAGTTTCCGCGCGTCAATGCCCACTGGCAGTGAGTCGGTGTTGTAGATCTCGCCTTTGAGCTGGTCTATCTGGAACTTGTATGCGCTCAATGTCACCGCTTTGACATAGACGCTGTCCGAGCCGTCCTTGGCCTTTGTGTGTACATACTGTTTGCCGGCATTCACCGAGAATGCTGTTATAGCCGTGTTGTCGGAAAGCACAAGCTCCTCTTCTTCGCCAAAGCACGATGCCAGCAGAAACAATGCGGAAAGCAGCATCGCAAAAGGCAGAAACTTTATTTTCATTATACTCAATCTGTGGTTTTTAGCTGCAAATTTACTTAGAATTCTGCAAATAGTCATTGTTTTGCCATGTTTATTATGAAAAAAGATGTTTAAAGGGCTGATTTTTAAGTTTGTTTAGTGATTATGACAGGGGCGGATTGCAGTGCGGGCGGAGTAGGACTGCGCACACACCCCGTCTCAAAACAAGGCTTGTTTACACTCAAAACAAGGCTTGTTTACAACGCAAAGAAGGCGGTGTGTCAAAACGGAAGTTATCGGAAGTCAGGCTTCGCCGGAAGTTAAAGGAAGATAACGGACAAT